>LQAH01000116.1_pt1 | contig 24576 bp, 38 predicted proteins | sample 1535791 | NCBI WGS metagenome assembly LQAH01 (sample SAMN04331585, study PRJNA305678) | bioreactor metagenome | isolation source: bioreactor_4 inoculated with Wadden Sea sediment 2nd replicate of a... | place: Germany:Bremen
CGGGAAGATATTTATGATCTTGCGGGAGTCAGGATTGCTCTTTACTTTCCGAATGAAAGAGATGCTGTAGACAGGATAATAAAAGAAAAATTCAATGTTGTTAAATGTAAATCATTTCCTGAAAATAACAGTAATAAAAAGCCCAGGTTTAATAAGGCGGAATACTGGGCAAATCATTACAGAGTCTATTTAAAAGATAATGACTTTTCCGGGAAATTCAAAAAGACACTGGTTGAAAATTCAGGTTGCCTCGGTTTTAATGCATTCCTGGGCAGAGATTGAGCATGATCTTGTTTATAAGCCTAAAAACGGCAGGATTTCCTGGAAGGAGCATAAGATACTCTCAGGTGTTAATGCCCTTGTAATTGCCTGTGAAATAGCTCTTGAAAAATTACAGAAAACTATTGCAGAAAGAGCGTCTGAACGAGATGAACGAAAGAAAAGACGGGATATCAAGCTTCTTCAGTCTCCCGACAAACCGGCATAACCTGAATAGTTTATATTGTTTGATTGTGCTGCATAGTCTGAGCGGTTTGAGTATTTAATATCTGCTTAAAGTTTATCAGGATAAAGCGAAATGTAACTGTATATTGAATCAGATGCAGCTGATTTGCTGTTATGCGGATAAAAAAAATAAGCAGCCCTGTTATAATGGATCTGCTTATCTTTTTTGAGACTTTAAAATTATAAATAATCTACAGGTTCATCATATCAAGCGCCGCAACTCCCGGTTTTAGAATAATTCCTTTTCTGTCTTTTCCATCGACAAATACTTTAATCGACTTATCAAATCTTACATGTCTTATAAACTCATCTTCATAAACTGCTTCTGAACTGCTTAGAAAATCAAGATCGATATAGCCGTCTTTGTAAATCGGGTTGATTGTAAAATAGGCTATATTAAGCGATGTTATGTTGTGGAAGAAATGAGTTCCCTGGCTTGGTTCCACCTGGAAATTTTCAAGACCGGATTCAATAATTACTCTTGCATTGCATATCTGGGCCCAGCTTACAGGTATTCCGAGCCACGGGTCTGATGAACCGAGTCTCCCCGGAACTTCCAGAATGTAGTTTTTATCTTCTTCGATAAAATCATTATTTATACGGTCAAGAGTTTCTGCCATTATTTTTGTATATGCCGGATCAAAGCTTTCATGTTTAATATAAACAAAATCATATATCTGGTCATATTTTCCGTTTCCGAGAGCCTTGTCTGAGTGGATGATTTTTTCCTCTTCAGTATAATTGTTAATATTAAGGTCGATAGCCTCTAGACCTTCTACAATAGGACGTATCTGAAGAAAACTGAATTTATGCGGGATCTGCGGATTAGGGCTTAAGTTTACTGCAAACTCAATTTCAACCGGACATTTCATTGATTCCTGGCCTGTTGATAATAGTTCTTTCAGGATATCAGCAAGCGGGAACATTCTGTATTTTAGAATTCCTGCAAAAGTGACAATCTTTTTTCCCGGTGTATTTACAGTATCCTTGATTACATTATTCTGCATATCATAGGTTGAACCCATGTATTTAAATGTCGGATTTTCAAATGCTTCATCTACTTCAACCTGCGGAATATTTTCCTCTGCATCAACTGAAGGGGTAAAGCTGTAGGGGCTCATATCAAGTGCATGAAAAATTTTCTGGCTTGATTTGATTGCATTGTCAACAGATGAAAACTGAATATTTTTTTAGGATGAGCAGGTGAAAATCTTAAGCCGGTTCCTCCGTCAACAACTGTTTTTCCCAGACCCAAAGCTATATCTGCAATTCCTTCCTCTGTTTTCTCATTAGGAAGAGGGTAGTAGTTGTATGATCTTGCAACTCCTGCAAAATCCGGATAGAAATGATCGCCGTGCTCCTGCCCTGTAACTTCCTGTATAACGACTCCCATTTTTTCTTCATCTATAACATTTTTTGTAGCTGCTATATATGCCTTGCTCTTTTTTGAATATGTGGATGCAAATACGCTTTTTATTGCCTGCTCAAGCTGCAGGCATCTTATTTTAAGGTCATCGTTGTTGTTAGGCAGCATATATGTTGCATAAACGCCTGCAAAAGGCTGATAAAGAGAGTCTTCCAAAAGACTTGAAGATCTTACAGCTATAGGCCGTGTAACTACTGTGAGTATTGTTTTTATATGTTCATGCATATAGTCGGGAAGGTCTGCCTGTAGAAAAGCATTAAGAATAAGCTTATCTGTTTTTATAGAATGAGCAGTCCCGTGAAGATTATTCAGTTCCATAAAATCTTCAAATACAGATGTAGAAAGAACAATTGTTTTCGGAATGCTTATAGTAATGTTCTTGTATTTGAATAAAAGATCATCTCTCTTAATTATATTATCAATAAATGCAAGACCTCTTCCCTTACCTCCGAGAGAACCGTCTCCGATTCTTGCAAAAGAGGTAAAATCGTCAAACCTGTTATTATCAAAACTTGCTATAGATCCCTTGCCTGTCTGTTTTCTATAGAGCTTGATGATTTCTATCAAATATTTTTTAGTTTCGAGAAGCGATCCGTCAAAGTCATTCAGCTGAATAGGTTTGAAATGTCTGCAAGCGGAAAAAGCGCTCTTGCTCTCATCCACTTTGAAAAATGGTTCAGTTTAATGTGATGTTCAACAGAATAATTAGGAACTATTGCAAGTTTTTCCTGAAGTTTCTTTAAGGTTTTTGCTTTTTCAAGAGTCATCCCTTCCGGGTCTTTAAAGATGAAGTCTCCGAATCCGTAATTTTCCTTGATATAGTCTCTAAGTTCTTTTAAAAGTGTTTCTGAATGTTTGTAGATAAATGATGCATTGTATTTGGCTGCTTCTTCTTTGAGATCAAGCTGAGCTGACTGAAGAAGAATAGGGACTTCATTGCTTACTTTTCTGATAAGTTTGCAGAGTTTAAGACCCGCAATTGGATCTTCTACTGCTTCTCTTTTATATCCGATATCTGAAATTATACCTAAAATATTATCTTTATATTTTTCATACAGCTCAACAGCTTCTTCATATGAAGTTGCAAGCAGAATTTTCGGTCTTCCTCTCATCCTTGTATTCTGCTGGTACTGATTTAATCCTTCTTCCATAATTCTTCTTGCCTGACGGAAGAGCAGTCTGTATATATTGGGCAGATAACTTGAGTAATATCTGATTGAATCCTCTACAAGAATAATGGTCTGACTCCCGCCTCCTCAACATCATTTTCAACATTCATTCTGTCTTCAATCAGCTTTACAATAGCAAGCAGCAGTCTTGCATTTCCCAGCCAGGAAAAAATATAGTCTGCTTTTACATTTTCAAGCGCCTGCAGTTTCTGTGAAATTGCCTTTGAAAAAGGGCTTAATACTACAACAGGAATTTCCGGATATGCAGTTTTTATGTTTTCTGCCAGGTCGAGTACAAGTGTTCCCTTGAAGTTGAGCATTGTGATAACAAGATCAAAACTTTCGTTATAAAGCTTGTCAAAAGCCTCCTCTTCTGTAGATACATGGGTAAAGCGGGGAGGATATCTTAAGTTTAAGGATACATATTCCTGAAAAAGCTGCTCATCAATTCTTCCGTCTTCATCCAGCATGAATTTGTCATATTTACTGCAGACAAGAAGTATGTCGTTTATACGCTTATCCATAAGCTTTTTGAATGGTGTTTCTTTAAACTGGAATTTTGAAGCAAGAGGGTTATTCATAATAATTATTCCTTAAGAATGCTGTTTTAACTATAATAATACGGCAATCAATAAAATATCAATATTTTTCATAAATAAGCCTGTGTAGATGTATAGATAGGTCTTGACGAAGACAGAAAATAGGAATTATATATAAATATGTAATACCGCTCCCTGGAGGGGTGTTAAAATGTTTTAAGGAGCTGTTAGAAATGTATAATCTTGATGAATTTATGGCAGAACTGGAAAGAAAAAACCCCGCACAGCCGGAGTTTATTCAGGCTGCAAAAGAAGTTATTGAATCTATTATTGATGTCGTAAATGACAATCCTGCATATCTTGATGCAAAAATTCTTGAAAGAATCACTGAACCGGACAGAACTTTCATGTTCAAAGTTGAATGGGAAGATGACAACGGTGAAGTACAGGTGAACAAAGCTTACAGAGTTCAGTTTAACAACGCAATTGGTCCATACAAGGGCGGATTAAGATTCCACCCAAGCGTTACACTTGGTACTCTTAAATTCCTCGGTTTTGAGCAGATTTTCAAAAACAGTCTTACAACTCTCCCAATGGGCGGTGGTAAAGGCGGATCTGACTTTAATCCTAAAGGTAAATCAGATACAGAAATCATGAGATTCTGTCGAAGTTTCATGACAGAACTTCAGAAATATATCGGTCCTCAGACAGACGTTCCTGCTGGAGATATCGGAGTAGGCGGAAGAGAAATCGGTTTTATGTACGGTCAGTACAAAAGACTCAGAGCTGAAAACACCGGTGTTCTCACAGGTAAAGGCGGAAACTGGGGCGGATCTCTTATCAGACCTGAAGCTACTGGTTTCGGTACAATGTACTTTGCTGATGAAATGGTTAAAGCAAACGGCGATTCAATGAAAGGCAAAACAATTTCTGTATCAGGTTTCGGTAATGTTGCATGGGGTGCTGTAATTAAAGCAACTGAGCTTGGAGCTAAAGTTGTTACAATTTCAGGTCCTGACGGATACATCTATGATGAAGCCGGAATCAACACACCTGAAAAAATTGATTACATGCTTGCTCTTCGATCTTCAAACAACGATGTTGTTGCTCCTTATGCTGAAAAATTCGGCGCTAAATTTGTTGCCGGTAAAAAACCATGGGAAGTAAAAGTTGATATGGCATTTCCTTGTGCTATTCAGAATGAGCTTAACCTTGATGATGCTAAAACACTTATTGCAAACGGTGTTAAATATGTTGTTGAAACATCTAACATGGGTTGTACAGCTGATGCAGCAGTTGAGTTTGTTGCTAAAAAGATTCCTTTCGGTCCTGGTAAAGCTGCTAATGCCGGCGGTGTTGCAGTATCCGGTCTTGAAATGTGTCAGAACTCAATGAAATACAACTGGAGTGCTGAAGAAGTTGATGCAAAACTCAAAACTATCATGAAAGATATTCATGAAGCTTGTGTTAGAGAAGGAAAAGATGCTTCCGGATTTGTAAAATTACATCAATGGTGCTAATATTGCAGGTTTCAAGAAAGTTGCTGATTCAATGCTTGATCTTGGATACTAGGATATATTTTACTTTAATATATAAGTCCCGGCTCCGGCCGGGAATTTTTTTTGCTCAATTAAAAAGAAGGACCTGCAGATATTTCTGCAGGTCCTGTTCATAACTCATTCAGAAGGTTGGAGGAACCTAAGAAGTAATTTGTTTGATATTACGATGTCTGTGTGTTGCCTGTATCTGTAAATATCCTTATTGAAAGGTTTCCCTTTCGTATATGCAAGTTCTGTGATAACCGTCAGAACTTTGAACTCTGTGCTGCAAAACAGCACCTTTAAACAATTTTAGAAATTAAATAATTATTACTTTCTACCAGTCACAGCCGCTTGGCGCTGTGCTTCCATCTTCAAGTAAAGCAGCAGTAGATCCAGCTGCTATAATAAGAACTACTAATAATTCAATGATTAACACAATCGGCCTCCTTAATAATTTGTTAACTTGTATAAAAAGTTATCTATAAAGTAACATCGATAACCAAAAAGGTCAAGTATAGATAGTCTCTTATCGATACTATTTTATATATATGCATGATTTAAATTCATTCTTATCCTGAATGCCGGTTATATTCGCACTTTATTTTTATTAAGATACTGAATGCAGGTTATAATAGGGTAATTATTGGGGACGGAGGCTGATTCCATGATTAGACCTGTCTCGTTCTGACGGGGAAGGTAAAAAGCTTATTAGGGGTATGAAAAAGCTGAAGTCTTCATAAAGAACTGATTAAAAAAAAGACCTGCTGGAAGGCATAATTTCAGCAGGTCTTGTAATAACTCATATATAAGGTTTGGAGGAACCTTTTTTAGAGAAGCTTGTTAGAATTTCATTGAAAGAACTGTTTCAAGTGATTTTCCAGTTGCATCTGCAACTGCTTTAATTTGAAAGTCCTTCTTTCTTAATATGTCTCTGTTTACCGTTGATAACCGGTCTTTCTTTAATCTGCTAAGTATTTTTTTCATTTTAATCTCCTTAAAATAAATATTCTTTATAATTTTACCAGTCACAGCATATAGGTGCTGTCTGTCCATCTTCAACTAAAGCAATAGCAGCCCCTGCTGCAATCGCCAGAACAACAAAAGTACTAAGTAACATAATGTCCTCCTTAACAAGACTTTAATGTATTGGATATCTTGTTATAGATAATATAGTATCGAATTAAAAAAATGTCAATATAAGATAACAAAATATCGATAAAAGTTTATCTACATGGTTCTTTGATAGCGAACAGGTCAACAGCAGATGATAAGTCAGGATAAGAGATTTAGTTGTTGTTTATATATTTTTCTGTAAAGATATTAGAAAGGCTTTTTATCCTTTTATTTTCAGGAGTCTGAAAGATGCTGATGATTTGTACGGGAGAATGCTGGCCTCAGGCAGTAAAGAGAAATAAGATTAACGCTTAAGCAGGTAAAAAAAAACTGAACAGGCTGAAAAATATAATAGGAGATCAGGAAATAAAAAAAGAACCTGCTGCAAAACTTGCAGCAGGTTCTCATGAATAAAACTCTTTTTTTAGAAGGTTAGGAGGAATCTATAAAAAAGTCTTAGTTTATCATTGCGAGTACTGAATCTACTGATTTGCCGGCAGCATTCGCAACACTTTTAATTGAAAGACCTTCTTTTCTGATATTTCTTTTTTTGCCGTTTATCAGTGGTCTTTCGAATACTTTATTTTCTCTTTTCATTTTTGATCTCCTCAAAAATTCAATATTTTCACTTAAGGTTGTTTGCCCAACCTGTATAGATAAGATAGTATCGATTAAGAAAAATGTCAAATATAAGAATAATGAAATATCGATAAAACTTTATATTCTTATATTAAAATCCATGTATATAATTACAGCATTATAAATAACGGGATTTATCCGATAATTCGGTGGAAAAAAATCCGCAAAGCATATATCAGCATTTTAAAATCCTAAATTGAAAATTTGTTTTTATACATCATTAAAGCTAATCTTATATGGTGAATTGATCATATTTTAAAAGCATAAAATTAATAAAAACAGGTAAAGGAGGCCTTTTATGGCAGAACAATCATTAAATTATATTCCGCAGGGAATGAACAATATTACTGCAAATCTGTGGTTTAACGGCAACTGTATGGATGCAATTGAGTATTACAAAAGCACATTCGATGCAAAGCTTATCTTTCCTCCTTATAAGTTTGCAGGAAGCGACAAGGTTATGCATGCAATGATAACAATCGGCGATACAAATCTTATGATGGGGGATACCTACCCCGGAAGCGTAGAAAAGGGAGCAGATGCAGGAACTTCTGTGAGTTTTTTTTATTTACACCGAAGACTGCGATGCTTTATATAAAAAAGCTCTTGCAGCAGGCTGTGAAATTATTGACGAGATGATGGATGCATTCTGGGGCGACAGGATGGGGAAAGGTAAAAGACCCTTTCGGCCATGGTGGTGGGCAATAGCAACAAGCAAGTGGATACTGACAGAGGATGAAATGAAGCAGAAGGAGAAGGAGTGGCTGAAGAGTATGGGGATTTAATTTTTTCTAAACAAAATTGTAATTCAGTCTGTAACTGGTAGAACGCCCTTTTGCCTCATTTCTTATTAAAATGCCATGATTTAATAAGATTTTAATATCTCTTTTTGCTGTTTCCGGGCTTACCTTTGTCATTGATACATATTTTTTGTTGGTAAGCCCGCCTTTGAAATCTTCAGGATATGATTCCAGTAGTTTCCCAATTACTTTTTTGCTGTCTTTCGTTTAAATTATTCAGTTTAAGGTAGAATGAATTTCTAAAAACAGAAGCTTCGATTATTTTGCCGGAATTTTCAATACTTCTGATATACATTTGTAAAAACCATATAAGCCATTCTGTCAAATTACCTGAACCCTTTTGTGAGTTTTCAAGAACATCATAATAACTTGTTTTATCCTTATTGATCTGAGAAGACAAACTGTATAAACGTTTACCGGTTTTTTCATCCTGAGCCAATGCCATATCGGTCAGAGCACGGGCGATTCTTCCATTCCCATCTTCAAAGGGATGGATTGTTACTAACCGGAAATGTGCAACAGCTGCCCTTAGGATACCGTCAATACCGTTCTCTGTATTCCACCAATGGATAAATTGAGTCATCTCCTTCTCAATATTCTGTGATGGAGGTGCTTCATAATGAACATGTTCTTTACCCATTGAACCGGAAATAACCTGCATTGCTTGAGTGTTTTCTCTCCATTTTCCGACCATTATTTTCGGATTCCTGAATATCCTGTAGGAAACAATGCGGCCTGCCAGGAAAAAAGTTTTTCTTTTGTCAGCCTTGAAGAATAATTACCTGTTGCATCGATTAATAATTCTATAAGTCCGTCGGTTTCTTTTTTTATATCTGGCAATCCCGCAGTTGGAAGCCCCAGACGTCTTGCAACTGATGATCTGACTGAAATGTTGTTCAGTTTTTCACCTTCAATTTCTGATGTATTTATTGCTTCTTCTGCTAAAAATTCTCCGACTTCTTTTAAATTGACTGATTCACCTTTTGCAAGAATATATCCCTGCTTTTTGCGTGCTTCTGCAAGCAGGTTAATTACTCTTTCTGAATCCCATGTAAATTGAGTCCAATCTTTTTTTGCCATAAATAGTTCATCTAAATATCCAATGCCCCGATTAAGTGATATAAACGGGTCTTATTATGACCTGATTATATCACTTAATCGGGGCACAGAAAAGATCTGTTTTTTTATCTTTTTGTTGAATAATTATGTATGTTGATGATTGTACTGCAGTTGTGAGATTCATGATGAAATGGCGGATGCATTTCGGGGCGACAGGATGGGAAATGTAATAGATTATTTTAGCCATGTGTGGGCAATATCAACAAGCAAGTGGATACTGACAGAGGATGAAATGAAGCAGAAGGAGAAGGAGTGGCTGAAGAGTATGGGGATTTAAAAAACCCCTCCGAAATACATCGGGGAGGTTCTTATTTATAAAAGATACTCATAAATAAACGGCTTTATTTAATAAAAACAGGACTTCCTTTTAAAAGGTTTATCCAGTAGTCGAGCCTCGGATCCTGCCAGAGATGCCTAAGCCGGGAAAACTGCACCCCGTACCATTCCATGTAGTCAAACTTGACATCAGAGTATAGCGACTGCTGAAGCGCCCAGTAGCCCCATTTTATATCAGCTACAATCTTGTAAAGTTTCATCCGGGCAAATCCTTTCTCATCCCATCCCCCGTGATAGAGTTTACACAGTTCAACATCCATAGCTTCTGTAAGATAGTTTGAAGTTGAAAAACATCCCAGGTCATTATACGGATCACTCATAGATGCATATTCAAAATCAATAATCTTCATATCTTTAGTTTCAGGATTATACATAAAGTTATTTGTCCACAGATCGTTATGGGCAGGGCTTAGGTTTATGCCGTCAGTATTAACAGCTTCTTCTATAGTATTTAGAAGAAAAATAATTCTGTCATACCATGGCGGTTTATAACCCAGATCATCTGATCTTTTTATCATGTGATGAGCCTGTTCAAAGAGCGACTGTGTAAGTGGAAGTGTGCTTTCATTATATGAGTGGAACTTTAATGTTGTTTCAGCAATTTTTGAGAAGATTTCCTTATTATAGACATCTCCGAATGTGAGCTGTCTGTAGCCTTCAAGCCATTCCATATTTCAACCCCTGTATCGGAATAGTATTTAAAAACTTCAGGTCCTGAATTTGATTTCATAGCTATTATATTTGCCTCATGGCAGTTGTCTCTGTCTATAAAACTGTCAGTCCCTGCTCCGGGGATTTTTAGAAAATAGTTTTTATTATCTGCTGTTACAATGTAATTGGGATTTGTTATGCCGTTTCCAGCAGAATTATATTCAAGTCTGCAGTTCTTCCATTCATCTACCCTGTATACAGCTGATTCAATATCTGTTTTTAGAAGTTTCTTCATAACATTCTCCATAATATGCAATACATTTTTAACTTTTTACATCCATTACATTTTTTACAATTTTCAATATATCCGTCTATTGTATCAAGCATTCTGTCAATATTAACTCTTTCTTTGGGCTTATGGACCAGTTTTTCAGAACCAAATGAATAACCTATAGTCGGTATTTTGTGAATACCGCAGCTCATACTGCCGTCGCAGCCTGATTTCCAGTATTTAATTGACGGATTCTGACCTGTTTTTTTTAAGAGCATCATATGCTTTTTTCTACAAAAATATTATCCTTCTCCATTATCCATGGAGGGTGATATTTCATAATATTTTTCTGATATCCGGTATATGTAGTTTCTGTAAAAAACCTGGGAGAAACAGATGCATCAAAATCACTGTCTTTTTCCTTCAAAGATCTGAATAGTTCTTCAAATTCATTTAACAGGGATTCTATTGTCTCATCCGGCATATATCTTCTGTCAACAGAAATTTCACAAAGATCCGGAATTACGCTTAAAGATCCCGGTTTTACTTTACAGTCAGTTACTGTTACAGTGCCTTCTCCGAATATTGGATTTGATTTTACAGTTTTAGGCATTGTGTTGAAAATATAGTCAAGAACGGGAAGCATTTTCTCAAGCGCATTTATTCCCTCTGCCGGACTGGAAGAGTGGGCTGTTTTCCTTTTACAGTAATTACAAGTTCGATCTTGCCTCTCTGTCCAATGGATAGATTTCCGCCGGTAGGTTCGGCAAGACATACAAGGTCGCACTTTATTCCATTCTCCGGAAGAGTTTTTTCTATTAAGTATTCCATTCCAAGCATTTCGGCAGCTTCCTCATGCACAACTGCAGAAAATATAAGATTCCCCGGAAGTGAAATCCCTTTATCTTTTAACTCTTTAAAATAAAGCATGGTAAAGAAAAGTGCTGTAAGACCTCCCTTCATATCAGAAGTACCTCTTCCGTAAAGATTCCCTTCCTTATCAAGTTCCGGTTTAAACGGGTGGTACGGAAGCCATTCTTCGAGATTTCCTTCAGGAACAGTATCGAGATGCCCGTTAAGCATTATGTTCGGGCCTTCCCCTCTTCCTTCAAGAACAGCTACCAGGTTCCCGCACTTATCTATGAAACAGTTATCAAAGCTGCTTTTTATGAAATTCTCATATAAGAAATCAGCAGCTTCTTTTTCATTACCAGTAACAGATTGGATAGCAATCAGTTTTTTGAGAAAATCAACATAATCATTTTTACTGATATTATTTTTCATTTATTCTGCCTGTAGTCCTTTTTAAAATAATAAGATAATCACACGCCGGAAAATCCGGTATGTGATTTCTAAATGTCAGGCACCGATAATTGATTTGATAAGAAATGCTATACCAATACCCAGATAGTTGCCGCAGGCTTCACCGAAAGCCCCCAGGATAATTGCAACAGGCATGAGTGATTTCCAGCCCTGTGCTCCTGCAAGCATTGCAGTAGTCGGTCCGTCCCAAATTGCTGCTACAGAAGAAACAATGTAATACTGCCATTCAATCTTGAAAATTCTGCACAAGACAAGATGAAGAAATACTGCCCCTGCAACTACACATAAGCAGTAAAGTGCAATCATTGGAGTTGCGTTTAACATTTCTCCTAAATTAAGCATGAAGCCGATAACACAGAGGAAGAATAGACAAATATAGAAACCAAGGTCTACAGATCCTTTGAGTTTTTTAATCGGTTCAAACTGAGCATGATAATTGAAACAGTTGTAATAAGGAGAATTCTAGTTGCACTTGCTACGAGGTCTGAAAACTGACTTGTAACAAGAGTACATACAGATACTACAGTAAATGCTGTTGCAAGAAGTATTGAGATATCATGGATTGACCAGTCGATGCTTCCAAAAAGGTTTTCATCTTCAGGTGCTGCAAGCTGTTCCTCTTTAAGAGAGTAGGGCCAGAATTTCTGAAACCATTTAGCTTTACCGATAAGTCTTGGAAGAGCCATGAAAATAAGGATAGTAGGAAGACCGATTGCATAGTCTGCTGCATTACCTGCAACAATGGTATCCGGAGTTGCTTTAAGACCCTGGGCAATAGCTGTAAGGTTCGGGCTTCCTCCTGTGTATGTACCAATAAACATACCTGCAATCTTCCATCCTTCTGCGATTTTCGGTGCAAAAATAATACCCATAATAAGAGCAACCACACAGATGCTGAAAAGACCGAAAAGCATTGCAAGCATAGGGTGCTTTGCAACTTTAAGGAATTTTTTAACATCAATATGCAGAAGGAAGAGACAAAGTGAAACAGGTACTGCAAAATTCGAAAATAAAATTATAACTGTCTGACCACTTGGGCATAATACCTAAGTTTGATAGGATTGCTCCCATAATAATAACTGTGATAACAGGTCCGAAAGATCTGAATACTCTGAATTTCTGAAGATAGAATGCTGCTGCAATCATTATCATCATTACAGAAATAATAAGACCTAGACTGTCAGGGGAGATTAAAGATTCCATTAAATTCCTCCAAATGTGTTTAGCTGCCGGCCGGGCAAATGTAAGTGAAATGAAATTTCATATATTATGAAAGTAAATTTCATTTAAGGGAAATTATATCAGAGCATTTTCTTCTGTCAAGTTTTTTTCTACAAATAGAATCAATACAGTATATAAATTATTTTTTTATTGCAAAACAGCATTTTTTCTTTTACTTTGTAAGTAAATGGCACAGGAAGAAATCTTTATTAATAACCTATTCGTACGTATTCAGAACCTTATGCCTTCGTTTAACAAGGCTCAAGTAAAGGTGGCTGAATACTTTCTTAATAACAGGGAAGAATTAAAACACCTTAAAATCAAACAGCTTGCTCTTAACTGTGATGTTTCCGAGGCAACTGTAACAAGATTTATAAGAAAAATAGGTTTCAGCAGTTTTCAGAACTTTAAATATGCAGTTATAAAGGTTGATTCATCAGTCCGTGAGACAAAGGGTGAGCTTGATGACCTTGATAAGATCAATACTGATGATCCTGTTGATAATCTAATCTCCCGTGTAAAAATGAATATATATCTGATATACAGATGACATTAAAAACCTCGATACAAGGGAAATCCTTAATGCAATAGATGCAATTAAAAATGCAAAAAGCATAAGCTTTTACTGTGTAGGGACTTCCTGTGTGGCTGCAAAAACTCATACCTGAGATTTTACAGGGCAGGGATAAAAAGTTCTGTCTATAACGATCCTGCAGAAATGGGTATAGCGGCATCTTTAACAGAAGAAGGTGATGTTGTTATCTGTTTAAGTTATTCCGGAAAGACTGAAGTTGTTAATACTGCGATGAAAATAGCCAGGAATAACGGTGCAACTGTAATAGCAATAACAGGTCCCGGTAGATCCCCCCTTATTAAAACAGCAGATATCAAGATATCGTCCCAGTACGAGGAGCTTGATGACTACCTTTTAACCTCCTACGCAAGGCTTTCACAGATAATAATTATGGATATCCTCTACACAGGTGTTGCAGAGCAGAATTATGAGAAGTCGGTGCAGTCGATACAGAAGATATCAAGCAATGCTGTGGATATACTGCATCATTGATGGGAGATAGAATTAGAGGTTCGAATCCGGCCAACCCAAATAATATATTCCTGCTGAACAAGGATTTTAGAGGCTTTTTTAGATAATCTGAATAGTTCTTTGTGATATTTACCCCTGCAGAATGTGCAGCTAAAAATTGATAATATCAGCCTGTCAGACTGAAATACTGACATTAAAAAAATGTCCATGAATCGGTGTGAGGTCAAATAAGTCTGAAAACTAAACCTGTTGCTGGTCGAATATCGGGGATAGATCACAATAATATAATTGTTTTATAGTAGATAACTAACATTTTCAGACCTTGTCCCGCTATTCGCCTTCTGGTTAAACAGTCATTATCTGGAATTTGACATCTAAAGTTATCTGCTGCATAATCCTCCTTAATAAGGAAAGTAAAAATGCAGGTATCTGATTTTCCTCTGCCTAAATCACAAAATCTCTCAATACCAAATTTCCAGACAACTCTTGATCTGAAATACCTTAATAAAAGCTACAAGCCGTTCTGGCTGTGGGCAATACTTTCACTGATAAATGACCAAAAATATAATAAAGACTACAGCGGAACATACTTCTTTAACACAAAAGATATTGTAAAGAAAATGCTCTCTCTTTCCTGGGTGCCTGTTGTCAGTTACAGACTTAATCTCGGCTACAGGGACCAGCTTGGAGAGATTATAAATACTGTAGCCTCTTCAATCCCTGAGTTGAAAACAAACTGGGATACTTTCAGAATAGAAAAAGAGATTAATAAATATCTTGAATCTAATGAAAGAATTTACAAAAATCTTCTTCGCTTTGTTCCTTACCGGTTTTTATCACCATTCTACAGAGATGATCTTAGAGGAGTAAATGAGAAGCAGAAAAATAAATGCAATAAGGGAAATTGCTAAATGAAAGGCCCGAGTTATATTCATTTGGTGAAGATTTTATAGTAATGCCTGAAAACTGGTTTTCTTATCTGTCGTTAAATTACAGTATTATAGAATCATGGATAAAATATAAACTTGTTCATTATCTTGAAAGAAGAAATCCCGGGATTCCTGCAATAAGTTTAAAACTTGATTTTTCTATTAGCAGAAATCTGTCAGGGCAGAGGAAATACTGGTCTGCATTTATGGATAGTGAAAAGGTTTTTGATATTATTTCAGGGGATTCTGTTTATCCTGGTGATTTTCATCTTGATCATTATATTTCCTTTTTCTTTTCTACTTCATAATCAGATTTGGAATCTTGTGCCTCTTGATCCTAAACATAATCTTGATAAGAGTGATATCCTCCCTGATTGGGATAAAACATTTGATATTTTTTCTGATAACCAGTTCCGCTTCTACCGCTGGGCGCAGGAGGAGTCACGGAAAAATGTTCTTGATGAATACCTTAATGTATTAAAGGAAAAGGAAATTACTGTATATTCTGAATTTGCTCAAGGTCTTTCCGGAACATTAAAACCTCAGTGGCTTGCTGCATCCGGTATGGCTATTCCTGTAATTCTATACCCTGGTCTTTGAAAACCTCACAAGCCTGCTCCCGGCTTCATCCCAAATTTCAGTCTGCAGCACTTAATACTCTCAGCAATAGATAACGGTTTAATAAGCTGAAGCTGGGGAACTGCTTCATAGCATTTCTTTAAGAGATAATTTGGAATAGCAGGACTCAGGTGGTGGATATGATGATATCCAATGTTTCCTGAAAACCATCTAAGTACAGATGGAAGTTTATAAAAAGAGCATCCCTCAATAGCAGCTTTTAAAGGTTCTATCTCTTTCTTTCTTGCCCAGTAGACACCTTCAAACTGATGCTGAACATAGAAAAGCCAGATACCTGCCATACCTGCAAGCCATAAAACAGGAATTTGTATAAGAAGGAATGTTTTAAACCGATGATCCAGGACAAAAGTACAGAAATTATCAATATGAAAAATCTGTATAATATACTCCTGATTTTCCTTTGTATTTATCTTTTTTCCCGGGGTATCTGTTTCCTATAAAGAACGTATAGAAACCTCCTAAAAAGATAAAAACAGCAGGGGATCTGTATAATCTGTATTTAATCCTCTTAAACATATTAAGATCTTTGTATTCTTCCAGTGTTATTGTCCAGATATCACCGTAGCCCCGTGCATCCAGATTACTGTAATTAGCATGGTGTTTTAAATGGCTGAATCTCCAGTCATTAAATGATGTAAAAACAAAAAAGACCCAGAATATGTCCTGTTATTAAGTTTGCTTTTCTTCCTGCCATGAAAGAATTATGAACACAGTCATGAAAGAGAATAAATATTCTTACAAGAAAGGCTGAAGCAGGTATTGCCAGGAGAAGTGTAATATAATAGGGATAATTTGAATTAACTGAATACACCATCAATACCCATAGAAAAATATAAGGCAGTATTGTATTTAAAAGCTGCCATAGAGCAGCTCCATTACTGGATTTTTTGAAAAGTCTAAGCTCTTTATACCATTGCGGATATCTTCCTGTACCTGTTTTTATTTCTTCTTTAGAATTCATAAGTTACCTCTGTTATAAAAGTCCTTTATATTAAGTATAATTTTTATAAATTCATGAGACAGTTTTTTAATGTAATAAAAATGTAATTTTAAAACATGGTATTAGGATTAGATTTCTTAGTGCTTCATGGGCATCTGCCCGGCATTTTTACAGCTTTTTAATAAAGCATAAAATATTCCTGCAGCGGTGCTTTCTGTCTAAGTATTTGTGATTATTTTTTACTGCTGCCGAATTTATAAGCTTGATTTTCAATCAGTTTCTAACTGCAAGGTGGTGTGCAAGATCTTCTCTATCCTGAGCTGCATATTCTGTTTCGGGGCATAGCATTCAACTATGCTCATTTCTTTTTCCCCTATAAGGGCGGCTCCCAGGGGGGATAAAATTGATATTCGTGACCCGTCAGGAGATGAGTCATGCGGAAGAACAACTGTTACCATGCTTAATTCACCTGTTTTAAGGTTTTTGTAAACAAGGGTTGAATTAATTCTTACAAAATCTGTTATATAATCGCTGTGATTTATTACTGCCGCATTTTCAAGGTCTTCTGCAAGATGATAAAGATGTTCTGAGGTCAGTTTTTTATTGGCTTTATAGGTTTTAATTATTCCGGCAAGCTGTTTGTAATCGCTGTTAGTGAATATTATCTGCTTTGTCATATTTGAGCTCTTTTATTGAGTATTTTCTCTGTATGAATAATTAAAATATATAGCTGATCAGATAGGTAAACAACCGGAAAAAAACAGGAAGCCCTTATACATGTTTTCTACATGTTTCTTAAGTGCATAACAAGATTAATATTCTGTCTGTTTATTCCGAGCTTTGTTCTGATTGTATTTCTGTGTCTTTCTACTGTCTGTGGGGAAATGTTCAGATAAAGTGCAATTTCTTTTGTAGATGCACCGTTTTTTATCAGGGAGCAGATTTCTATTTCTCTTGGAGTAAGAATTTCTGAAAAAAGTTTCAGGTTGTCATCCTGCGATTCATAGAGGGATTTTAAGTGTATTTTCAGCTGGCTTATCAGTCCTTTCTGCCTGGGGCTGGGGGAGGAATCTTCCAGTTCGCAAATCAGCGGGAGGATCAGGTTTTCAGATGCTTTTTTTGTTGATTTGCTGTAATCCTCCCTGTCCCTGTTAATCTGAAAAAGGATTTCTTTCAGTGCTGTATTTTTTGATTTAAGTTCTTCTGTTCTTTCTTCAAGTTTTTTGTAATAGTTTCTTTTTGATAATGTATTAGCAAGAAGCGATCCTGCAGATATTATAAGTTTTTTTTCTCTTTCTACAAATTCTAAAGGCTGATTATAACTGACAGATATTGTAATTTTATCTCCGTTTTCAAGAGTAGATTCAGTATGAAAACAGATAAATCATGTAACTTTCCTGTATAAGGCAGTATCCCTGCTCTTACAGTTATAGTTACTTCTGCTGCATCAGGATAAGTCATTGCTTTTGCAAGGGAATTTGAAAATACTGTAAATAGTTTTTTCTTATCTGAATCAGTTTCTGCAAGTGCCGCAGAAATTTCATATAGACAGTCAAGCTCTTTTTTCTCTTTCAATAAGTTCGTTTTGAAAATTAATCATAAATATACATCAAATCAGATACCGGTATGTAAAAATAAATACAGTTATTTATAGCACAAATTTATATATAAATCAAAAGCTCCCTATAAACTATTGTCAAATTAGCATAAACTAATAAAATTATTCAAATCAAATAAAAAGCTTGAACAGCTCAAACTTCCTGTATTAAAAATATAGTATTACAAAAGTAATACTTATCGGATCGGAGGTATATGAAACAGAAAGTAATAACTTTCAAAGGTAGATCCTGAAATAGAAGAACTTCTTGATAAGATTCCCAAATAAATCGGACTTTATCAGGAATGCAATTGTAAAAAGCCATGGATTGTGTATGTCCCTTATGCAGCGGGACAGGAATCCTGAATGCTCATCAGAAACAGCACTGGGATAATTTCCTTAAAGAGCATCAGCTTATAAGGTGCAGTGACTGCGATGAGCTTTATATAAAGTGCAGACATGAAAATGAAACATAATAAGGAGATGTGAGATGAGAAAAAGTTTATTAATACTTCTTGCGCTGTTAATTCTGACAGCATCAGCATGTACTGGTAAAACAGCAATGAAGAGGATGACGGCAGAATTAAGGTATTTGCCAGTATTCTTCCGCTTAAATATTTTATTGAGAAAGTCGGAGGCGATAAGGTAAGTGTTGATGTTCTTGTTCTGCCGGGAAAAAGTCCTGCAACATATGAACCCACACCGTCACAGGTAATTGCATTAAGCAGTTCCGATCTTTTTTTTAAGATAGGCGTTCCATTTGAAAAGGGTTTTATTGATAATGTTGAAAGCAGTCTGAAAAATCTCCGGATAAAGGATGTTTCAGACAATGTAAGAAAAAGAAATAAGCAACACAGTCACGATGAGCATGAAGCAGATCATGATGATGCAGAGCATGAGGACCATGATGAAGCTGACCATGACGAATATGAAGCAGATCATCATGATGAAGACCATGATGAAGCTGACCATGACGAGGATGAAGCAGATCATCATGATGCGGAACACGATGAGCATGCTGAACACGATGCTGAACATGACGACGATGATGAGCATGCCGGCAATGATGATCCTCACATCTGGCTTTCTCTTCAGGCTTCAAAGATAATAATAGAGAATATTAAAAACTCTCTTAGTGAAATTGATCCTGATAACAGTGCATATTATGAGAGTAATGCAGAAAAGATTAAAAAAGAAATTGATGTAGAATATAATAAAATAAGTGCAAAGCTCAAACCATATAAGGGACAGCGTTTTATAGTATTCCATCCATCATTCGGGTATTTTGCAGATGAATTCGGTCTTGTTCAGATAGCAGTTGAATCAGGCGGAAAGGAACCTTCTCCGGCATATCTTGAGAAAGTAATTTCTGAGGCAAAAGAGGAGGGGATTAAAGTAATAATTGCACAGCCTGAGTTTTCTGTAAAAAGCGCCGAAGTTATTGCAGATGCAATAGACGGAAAGATAATGATGCTTAATCCGCTTAATCCTGATTATCTTGAAACTGTTAATAATATTGCAGACGGTATTATAGAAGCTTTTTAAAGCAGTTAATATAAATAATTCTGAACATAAGTCCCGGTATGAATATTCATAAATATTTAACCGGGATTTTTTATATTATACTCTGTTTTAAATGTTTGCTATTTCATCAGCTGGGATTATACTTTTATACAGTTGCCTATAAATTTTATCATCATGTTTTTTTATATTTCAAAAGGAGATTCTCTATGAAAAATAATATCTGTCTTTTACTGCTGTTTTTTGCAGTCATATCGTTTATTCCTGCACAGACCGGCGGTGAAAAAGTTCTTCTTGCAATGGAAAAAACAAATTTTAAAAAAAGAGCTTATAGCAGAAATGGAAAAAGGTCTTACCGATAGAGGACTGCAGGTAACTGTTGTTGAAGATCACAAAAAAGAACTTAAGAATTATAAAGCATCTGATTATGACTATGTCTTTATTACTAATTCAGGTGTAGGCTCAAAGGTGAGACCCTGGGTTAAAAAATGGCTTGAAAGCAATAATAACAGTAAAAATATTCTTCTCCATACAACAAAAACAAAGAAATGGAGTGAAAAAGTCAGTGTAGATGCTGTGTCTTCTGCCTCTTCTAAGAAGGATGCGTCAACTCTTGCAGAAGAATATATAAAGCTTCTTCTTGCTGATAATTATTTATGAATCAGGATTCAGGATACAGAAATATCTTTCTTCGTTGTTTTATCTGACAGTTATTCTGCATCCGCTCTTTTTTATAAATCTCTATTTTTATGAAAACTGGTATTCCTTTTTTCATGACTACTCTCTGGGGATGTTTTTCGGTATTACAGGATACTCTTATATCTGTGCATCACTTATTCTCTCTTCCAGACTGAACTTTTTAGACAGGATTATAGGGCAGGATAAGGTTTTAAAACTTCACGGTATAACAGCTGCTGCCGGGATATTCTCCGGAATAATTCATCTTCTTTTTAAACTGTCGTATATTTTCGGATTATCTATTCAGATTTTATCCGGTATATCATCCCTTTTCCTTTTACTTTTCTCATGATTATGACTTTTTTGTATATGACTGAAAAGCCTTCACTTCCCCTTCCTGGTTTTATGTGTATTAAAAGGGGTATTGTTAAGGTTTTCAGGATTGATTATTCAGTAATGAAGAATCTTCACAATATTTTTTCACTTGCTCTTGCTCTGCTGATTCTTCATGTTCTTACAGCATCATCCACTCTTGAGAATTTTACACGTTTATCTTTAACTGCTCTTTACGGTATTTTATCTGTTTTCTTTTATTTTGTTTTTCACAGTCAGAAGAAAACTGTTTCCGAAGAATTCTTTTACAGTCAGACTTGCCGAAGAGCTGAACCCCTCTGTTGTAAGGATTAAAATTGATCCGGGTAATATGTCTTTCCGCTACACTTCCGGTCAGTTTGCCTACTTTAGGTTTAAATCACCCCTTATAAAGAGGGGGAGCATCCCTTTAGTTTTTCATCCTCACCTGCAGAGCGTGAGTTTGCTGTTACGGTAAAAAGGGCGGGAGATTATACTACGGCTCTTTCTGCCTTGAAGAAAGGGGATAAGGTATTTGTCGACGGTCCTACGGGAGGTTTTCACCTTCTTCAGATGAGAATCAGAAACTCTTTATTGCAGGAGGTATAGGTATTACCCCTTTTCTGTCGGTTTTAAGAGACTGGGAAGTAAGGGGGCATTCATTTTCTGCAGTTCTCCTGTGGAGCATCCGCTTTGAAAGCGAGCTCATTGATACTGCTGTCCTGGAACGTATTGCAGCGGGGAATCCTCATTTTTCCTACCGGATCTTTGTTACGGGAGAGGAGTCTTCTGTATACAGTAAGAGTAGAATCGGGGAAAGTGATATTAAGGGGGCGCTATACTCCGGCGCTCTTGAGGATACATTTGTTTATATCTGCGGCCCTCTGCCTTTTATGTCTTCTGCGCAGGATATGGTTCTTGAGGCCGGAGTACCGAAGCACAATATTCATATAGAAAACTTTTCATCCTGATCAGTAATAATTGAAATTACTGATCCTTCCTCCAAATTAGAATCATAAATACTGTATTTCTGCTATATAATCAAAACGACAGATTTCTGAATCAATATATTTATAAAATCTGCACACATAAGTATATATTTCATGTAATTGAAATAATAGATTTTATGATTAATAACTGCAGAGCTTTCAGTGAAATTAAGTCCGACCGGCAGTATAGGAGGTTTCAGTGTGTGAAACAGCCGGTCAGACAGCAATAAAATAACCATATAAGGGTTAAAATATATTAAAAAGCTGCCGCAAAGGGCAGCATTTAATCTAAATAAGAGCTCCGAATATCCATCCTGCACATGTTGATAACATAACAACAAGAAGAACATAAACAGCTGTTTTCTTTATCCCGAGTTCTGCATTTATAACAAGGATTGATGGAAGTGATAGTGAAGGGCCTGCCAGCAGAAGAGCAAGAGCCGGTCCCTTTCCCATTCCAGCGCCCAGAAGTCCCTGTATTATAGGTACTTCTGTCAGTGTAGCAAAGTACATGAATGCTCCGGATACTGATGCAAAAAGGTTTGAAAGGAATGAGTTCCCGCCTACTAAAGATGCAATCCATGATGTCGGAATCAGCGCATCATGTCCCGGCCTTCCAAGAAGGAATCCTGCAAAAAGAACACCTGTGAAAAGGTAGGGGAGAATCTGCAGCGCAAATCCCTTGTTGAGATTACCCAGATCTGCATATCAAGTTATTAAACCACTTAACAAGTGAATAAATCAAAGATAATATAAATACTGCGGAAATATAATATTTGTAGTTGTATATAAAATCCCATACCACGCTTCCCCCTTTTGAGTCAGCCCAGTTTACAAATACAAGAATACCTATCATTGAAAACATGAATAAAGACATCTGGCCGAGAGTCCTTCCTTCATCCTTTTCATTATATTTAAACATCTTCTCATCTTCGAGCCTTGCCTCATCCTCTTTTCGAAAGATTGCCTGCATAAGAAGCCCTATGATTACGGCAAAGACTATTGCGCCTGTCATTCTTGCAAGTCCAAGCTGCCAGCCGAAACCTTATATGAAAGAACTATAGCAAGTACATTTATTGCCGGTCCTGAATAAAGAAAACTTACTGCAGGTCCCAGTCCTGCACCTTTTTTATATATCCCTTTGAAAAGAGGGAGGACTGTACATGAACATACTGCAAGAATAGCACCTGAAACAGATGCAACTCCGTAAGCGGCTGCCTTGTTCGCCTTTGGTCCAAGGTATCTGATTACAGCTCTCTGATTTAAAAAAACTGTAATAGCCCCTGCTATAAACATTGCAGGAACAAGGCAGAGAAGCACATGTTCTCTTGCGTATTCACCAAGCATCATAAATGCTTCAAGAATTGCATTCCCGATTTTAGGTGAATCAAAAGGTATAAAATAAGCTGCGAGAAATACAAAGTGCTGTAAGTCCAAAGCGCTGTTGCTGATAATTTGTTTTTTGCCATATTATTCCTCAATAATTATTTGTATCAGACATGATCACAGATCATATCTGATATGATGTATTTTTTTTTCTTTCAATATAGTTTTTATGCATAAGCATAAATATTTGACATTTTTCTGTAATTGAAAATACTTAATTCTTAAACTGTCTGTTTTATTTTCTGCATCAATTTTTTTCTGCAAGTGTATTTACAAGTTCCTCTGTTTATTTCAGTTTTACCTTTTTCAACACCGTATTCAGAAAGAAGTATGTGGATATATTCAAGATTTCTGATATCCATGATTTTTTTTCCGCATGCAATAGGGCATCCGTCAATTACAATATTTTTATCTGCAGCACGTGCTGATGCTGTAAAACCTGTAAGATCAGCGCCGATCGCTGCAAGACATGTGCCTTTTCCAGTTTTCAGTTTTTTAAGCTTTCTCATTACAAGGTCTGCAGTCTCTCCTGCATTGGAAGATCCAGAACATGAATATAAGAGGTTTAAAGCTCCTTCAGAGCAGCATGGACAGCTCATAATTTAAGCCTCCTTGAGGATTTCAATAATTTCTTCTTTAGTAAGAAGCTTTCCGACTGTTTTACATCGCCGTCTACAGCAAATGCAGGTGTCATCATTACACCCATGTTGAATATTTCATCGATATCTGTAATTTTTTCAGTTACAGCATCAATTCCCATACTTTCAATTGCTTCTTTTGCATTTGCTTCAAGCATTTTACATTTAGGACATCCTGCTCCTAATATTTGTACTGTCATTTGTCTCTCCTTAGATGCCGTTTATATATACATAGTCTACAGATCAGAATCTGCTGCTATTAAAAAAATTTTATTCTTAAATTACGGCTTTTCGTTTTCATTGTTTCCAAATTATGAAACTTTGAAACGTCTTTGTCAATATCTAATTGACAAAGTTTCCAAACATTGCAACAATATATCCGGAAAGATGATAAAAAACATTATTATGATTGAACAGCAGTATAGGCTGATGCTTTTAATCCTGATGGATATCTTTCTGCAGGAGATGTAATGACAGAAGAGGAAAAAAAAACGCTGTGACTTAAGAGCTCATATGTTTAAGGCTATGGGACATCCTTTAAGGATTTTTATACTTGAAAAGCTTAAAGAACGGCCGAGATGTGTTTGTGAACTTGCAGATGAGATAGGAATTAACAAATCTGCTGCGTCAAAGCATCTTTCGCAGCTTAAAGAGGCCGGTCTTGTAGATGATGAGAAAAGAGGTACACTTGTGGAATACAGGCTCACTGCTCCGTGCGTGCTGGATCTTGCTGCGTGCGCAGAGACTACAGTACTTCTGAACCGGAAAAAGCAGCTGGGACTGTAGAGCAGAGGGCATTTTACTAAAGCAAAAGCCACCTCCTGTAGTGGTTGGTTCCTGATTCGTGTATATAATATAATTTCTTATAGTACGGCTTTTGCCGCACCGTAATCCCCTCTATGGGAGTGCGACTTCCAAACCGCCTGCTTTGCGGGTTGTTGTTGATTTCTGTTGCTGCTCCGGGTCGGTATCATATTAAAACAGTATTATTTTCAGCGATACAGCTTAATAAACAAAGATCCTCCTTTTGTCCAATCAGATTGTTTTGTTTAATTACATAAGATAAACTGTCTCCATGAAAGAATTATATTATCATGATCAATATATGAAAAGCTGGACTGCTCAGCTGCAGTCTGCAGAAAAGATAGAACGGAATGGGAAAAAAGTTTTATGCAGCAGAACTGGACAGAACCTGCTGTTATCCCGAAGGA
>LQAH01000117.1_pt1 | contig 24438 bp, 29 predicted proteins | sample 1535791 | NCBI WGS metagenome assembly LQAH01 (sample SAMN04331585, study PRJNA305678) | bioreactor metagenome | isolation source: bioreactor_4 inoculated with Wadden Sea sediment 2nd replicate of a... | place: Germany:Bremen
CCGATGGCGATCGTGTCGCTTTATATATCGGCTATCACGATGGCGGCCCTGGGAGCGGTCCGATCCATTCGCCGAAACAATGTCTGCCCGGAAGCGGTTGGAATCGCCTGAATGATAAGGCTCGTGCCATGGTTGTGGATGGCCGGGCGGTTGATTATGTCAGCGCCGTCTACCAGAAAGAGTCCCAGAAGCAGATGTTTCTTTACTGGTTTCAGGTCCGCGATCAGTTTTTAACCAATGAGTATGTCTTGAAATACGAAATGGCGAAGAATTCGTTACTCAGCAATCGACGTGATTCGTCGTTTATTCGCTTATCGATCATGATTCGGGACGATGAGGAGCAGGCACGGTTGCTCGGTGAGGACTTTATTGCCGCTTTTCTGCCGGCGATAGAGAAATCACTTCCGAAATAGCTGTCGCTGCTCACTGATTGAGCAGGATTGAATTTAATTTAGCCACAGGTGAACACAGATTTACACGGATAATGATTCTAACAAAACCTTGAATGTCATAAGTATTTTTAACAGAATCAACGGGATAAAAGTAACTCCAAGGGTTTTCAGCTCTTAAACACTCTGGAAAGCTTTTGATTTTAGCCGCTTTTATCTGTGTCGATCTGTGGCCATTTGCTTGAGGGGAAATCATGTATCCGCAACTCCAATTCCATGGTGCCACAACCGGTGTTACAGGATCCTGCCATGAGCTGCGATATGCTGATGATGCCTCTCTTCTGATCGATTGCGGTTTGTTTCAGGGCTCCGAAAAGGGGAGTCGGGAAATCGACTTCCCGATCGATCATGTCAAAGCTCTGGTGGTCACCCATGTTCACATCGACCATGTCGGCCGGATTCCATATTTGTCCGCTGCGGGATTTAACGGACCGATTTATTGTTCAGAGGCGTCTGCTGTTTTATTACCTCTGGTTTTGGAGGATGCCGTCAAAATCGGTTTCAGCCGTAATCGAGGTTTAATCGAACGTTTTTTAAAATATATTCAACAGCTGATTGTCCCTCTTCCTTACCATCGATGGCGCTCCGTAACCGATGATCCGGGTTCGGCAAAAATAAAACTGAAACCTGCCGGCCATATTTTGGGGTCTGCTTATGTCGAATGTGCCGTCAATGGTGAGCGGATTGTTTTTCCGGTGATCTGGGAGCTCCCTACGCACCCTTACTGCCGAGTCCTCGCCCACCGTATCGTGCTGACAGGCTGGTTCTTGAAAGCACCTACGGAGACCGGCAGCATACGGGGCGGCGGGAACGCCGGACAGGGTTGCGAAAGATTATTCATAAGGCTTTATCCGATCGCGGCGTTATTCTGATTCCTGCATTCAGTATCGGCCGGACTCAGGAGCTGCTCTATGAAATAGAAGACCTGATCCACCGCTACCGCCACCAGAACGTCGCCTCCAGATTGCCCTGGGAGGATCTTGAAATCATCGTCGATTCCCCATTGGCGAGCCGCTTTACCGATGCCTATCGACAACTCAAGCCGTTCTGGGATTCTGAAGCGCGGCAGAGGTTAAGGGCCGGACGCCATCCACTGTCTTTCGAACAGTTGACAACCATCCATTCTCATAAGGATCACCTGCAGACCGTCTCTTACCTGAAAAAAACAGCGCGCCCCTGTATTGTGATTGCCGGCAGTGGTATGTGCACCGGCGGACGTATCGTTAACTATCTTAAGGCGCTGATTGGTGATGGGAGAACAGATGTTCTGTTTGTCGGTTATCAGCCAAAGGGACTCCGGGGCATGATATTCAACGGTTCGGACCGGGGAAAGGTTATGTCCTTCTGGATGGAAAACGGTTTGCGATCAAGGCTGGTGTCCATACGATCAGCGGCTACTCTGCTCATGCCGATCAGCATAATCTGGTCAATTTCGTCAAACGAATGCGGCACAGGCCGAAAGAAATCCATCTGGTTCATGGCGACCCTGACGCCAAGGAGGTACTCAAAGGCGTGTTGCAGGATTTATTGAAGGATAGTCTGGTTGCCATTCCATGAGTGTCGTTTATGTCTATTTTCACCAAAGCGGGTAGCGGTGACGGGGCGAACGTTCCTGACGTCGGTCTTTTCTTTTCTGCAGGTATGAATGCTTTGACCGGGCACAGTCCGGTACGACGTCTGTCCGACTGTGGCCAAATTTTATTTCAGGTGGTAGGATACTGTCTTTACAGCGACTACCCCATTTGAACGTCTGGACGTGATCATGTTGACCCAAATCCTGCTCTGGCTGAATATACCCATTTGCCTTGTCGCTGTTGTCATCCTGTTGACCAAGCGCAGTTACCCGGCGGCAACACTGCTGTTGAGTTCTTCTCTGATCGCTGCCGGGGGCTTCATGTCGCCGATATTCGGTTACTTAATCAACCTGAATCTCTCACTCTGTGGTATCGCTATGTTTTACTGTTGCAGGTTGGGATGACCATAGGGGTGTATTATTACACCAAGACCGTATTTCGCGATAACTCGGAAATTTACAAGGGACCAGGCTTCTGGATTTCGATCGTCCTCGCTTTTGTTCTGATCGTTTTCTGTTTTGTTTTTCCCATCGATCAACTTATTTTTTCTCCCGATTTTCAGGATGAAGGGGTCGTTTATCTGACTGAAGCGGGTTTTGGTGTTTACCTGGTGTTGATGCTCTACCTGTTGTTTGGTCTTGTCCAGTTGGAGCGGACCCTGTCGGGCCTGCATCAACTTCAGCGTTGGAAAGTGAAGCTTGAAGTTATCGGCGCGGGGTTGTTGCTGGCAGGCATGGCATTATTCTTCAGTCACAGCCTGCTCTACCGTTCGCTCGATTTTAATGACCTGGGGTGGCGTTCTGCCATCTTTGCGGTGGCGGTGGGATTGATCTGTTACAGCCGCCTGTTTCGAAGCAACGGTTCCAGGTTGTCGTTGTCCAGGGGAATTGCTCATCGTTCTTTCGTATTGCTGATTGTCGGGGGGTACCTGATTATCCTGGGCGTGCTTGGCGAAGGGGTACGCTACCTTAACCTCGACAATACCAGGCCTGTCCTCTACGCCCTGATGCTGGTCGGCGGCCTTGGGTTGACGATCCTTTTTCTGTCCGAAAAGCTCAGGCGACGGTTCAAGGTTACTCTGCACAAAAACTTCTATCAGAGTAAATACGACTATCAGCAACAGTGGGAAATGTTTACAAAACGCGTGTCAGCCAATAAAACACTCAAGGAAATTCAGCCGGCAATTCTTGATCTTTTTTGCGAAAACCTGGCCTGCAAGGGTGGTGCTCTTTATCTTCAGGATGTTGAATCTGACGATTACCTGTTCAGTGCAGCGTTCAATTTCCGTCGCGATTGGAGACCTTTTCCGCCGACAGATCCGTTGATTGTCCGGTTGACTGAGCGCGAGTGGATTATTAACCTGCACGAGGACGATCCGGAACTGAACCATTCGATTATCTCAACCTTTACCGATACGGTGCTTTTCTGGTTATCCCTCTCCTGTTTGATGAGGACCTGGTCGGTTTTGTTGTCCTGGGCGAGCAGATCAATCCGGGCGAAGTACTGACTTATGAAGACTACGATCTTTGCGCATGCTGGCGCGTCAGTCGATTGCGTCAATACAGGGGCTTCGCCTGTCTGAGCAATTATCGACCAGCAGGGAACTGGCCTCCATCGGTAAGCTCTCGACTTTTGTACTGCACGATCTGAAAAATCAGATATCCGGTCTATCGCTGATGCTTGATAACGCGCACGAGTTTATCGACGATCCCGATTTTCAGCAGGATATGCTGGAGACGGTTGAGATGACCGTCAAGAATATGAAGGGGCTTATTGCCAGACTTAAAAATGTCAAGGAAAAGCCCGAGCTTGCGGTCTGTTCGGTCGATATCGGTCGGGTTGTCAAGGATGCTGTCGAAACGGCTGGCGGGGGATCGATGTCTCAGGGGAATCGGTAGATGTTGCTGCAGATGATGAAGAAATCTATAAAGTTATTCTCAACCTGCTCATGAATGCCAAGGAGGCTGGTGGGCCGATTCCGCCGTCAAGGTTCGTTACGGTAAAACGGAGAGTGCGGTTTTTGTCGATGTGAGCGATTACGGTTGTGGTATGAGTGTGGATTTTATAGATGAAAAATTGTTCAAACCGTTCGAAACCACCAAAAAATACGGCTTTGGTATTGGACTTTACCAGTGCCGGCAGATCATGGAGGCACATGGTGGATCAATTACGGTCGACAGTGAGGAAGGCAAAGGCACAACCTTCAGAGTGTTGCTGCCGTTGGTCTCTTAACGGAAGTTTCTGAAGTTTATGATATAATTCAATTCATTTACAGGTTATCTGAATTGTGTATGGAGAGTTTATTTGCAGAAATTACTGATTGTTGATGACAGCAGAGAAATCAGAAAACAGCTGAAATGGGGTTTGAGTAAAGATTATCGTATTCTTCTGGCTGAGTCGGTCGATGAAGCGATGAAACTGTTTCAGCAGCACAAGCCGAGTGTCGTGACTCTCGATCTGGGGCTCCCTCCCGATATTGACGGCGCTTCGGAGGGGCTGCGCTGTCTGCAGCTGATGTTACAGTTGCAACCGGAAACGAAAGTGATCGTGTTGTCCGGGAATGAAGATCACGCCAATGCGCTTTCCGCTGTGGACATGGGGGCTTACGATTTTTATCACAAGCCGATTGACCTGGTTGAATTGAAAATCATCCTTTCGCGGGCTTATCATGTAGCTGCTCTGGAGGATGAGAACCGGCGGCTGCAGAATTCTGCACCGACCTCCCAGCATGGGTACAGTGGTATTTTAGGCCAATGTCCACAGATGCAGCAGGTTTTGCGACGATCAAGAAGGTGGCCTCTATCGATATCCCGGTCTTGATTCTCGGTGAGAGCGGGACGGGGAAGGAAGTGGTGGCCAGAGCGATTCATGAGCGCGGTATTCGTAAAGATAATAATTTTGTCGCCATTAATTGCGGGGCTATTCCGGAAAATCTGCTGGAATCGGAACTGTTCGGCCATGAAAAGGGGGCTTTTACCGGGGCCGGTAACAGGGTGCAGGGAAAAGTTGAATATGCAGAGGGAGGGACTCTGTTCCTTGATGAAATTGGTGAAATGTCCCCCTTGCTGCAAGTGAAGTTACTGCGTTTTCTTCAGGAAAAAGTGATCCAGAGGGTCGGCGGTCGGGAAGATATCGCCGTTGATACGCGCATAATCGCCGCGACTAATATTGATATTGATCAGTCGATCAGGCAGGGGGACTTCAGGGAAGATCTCTACTATCGGATCGGTGTTATTACGATAGACCTCCCGCCATTGAGGGAGCGGGGAGACGATCTGGAACTATTGACCAATTTCTTTCTTCGTCGCTATGCCCAGGAATTCGGTAAAAAAATACGTGGTTGCAGCTCGGCGGCGTTACAGCAACTGAAGGATTATCGCTGGCCGGGGAATGTCCGGGAGTTGGAAAACAAGATTAAACGCGCCGTTGTTATGACAGAGACACCGATTGTTGAGGCCTGGGATCTTGGTTTTGAAGCTCCACCGGCATTGTCGGATTTAAAAGAGCAGGCTGGGGGTGACGTTGAAAGCAAATCCGATGCCGGATCGGGAGTCTCTGATTTCGATTTCAGCGGGCTGTCGCTCAAGGAGGCCCGCTATCAGGTTGAGCATCAACTGCTGCAGCAGGTTCTGGAAAAAACAACCGGCAACGTTCAAAAGGCGGCAGAAATGATGCAGGTGAGCCGCCCGACATTTTATGATCTGCTGAAAAAGCACGGCTTGCATCAGAGCCAGGGAGCCAGGTGACGACTGTCCCGGCAGGTCACGATTCCGGTGCCTATCCGCTGTCGCTGATCCCGAGTTCAATGCGTAAATTCCGCTTTGATCTGCCTCAAGCCCTGTAAATCGATCCTGTCGAACTGCAGACAGGCCAGGCGTCTGGCCTCTGGTTCGCAACCGTTGGCGATACAATTGGCGGCATAAACGATTTCGCTTATGCCGTTGCTCCCTTCCGCCTGCTCTGGTTTGTGATGATGCTCGATTGTTTCTAAAACCACCTCCGGCAGGTTCCATTTCGCCGCGATCAAAAGCCCCGCTTCACAATGAAATCTGTCGACCAGGCGCTGCTCCAGTGAGTTGCTGAGTTGCTCTGCTGAAAGCAGGTTGTAGAGGACCACCTTGCCGATATCGTGGAGCAAACCGCAGGTGAACGCATCTTCTTCGTCATAATGACATTGACGGGCCATCTGTTTTGCCAGTAGAGCACAAAGAAAACTGTGTTCGAGAACCTCTTCAACCCGATTCCTCTCTTTGGGAAAGGAGCTGAGCAGCGATTGATGTGTGACAATCCCCCAGATTGTTTTCATACCCATCAGAACGATGGCGTGCTGTAACGAGCTGACGCCGCTTGATAAACCGTACAGGCTTGAGTTGGCCACCTTAAGGATACTGGTTGTCAGGATCTGGTCTGTCATGATGATCTTCAGCAGATCCTGATTATCCCAGTCCGGATCTTTCAGGCATTCTCTGATTTTCATCAGCGTGGTCGGCAGCGGCGGGAGTTCGACTTTTCCGGTTGTTATCTTCTGTCTGATGTCGGCGAATACTGTCTCGTCGGCAAGCATACTCTCAACCGTTGGAGCATCGTCGCTGCCGGCATCGGATTGGGGAGAGATAATAAAGGGCTTACCGATCTGATCCTCGGACAGGGGACGGAACGAGAAAGTTCCAACGGACCAGCGTGAGGCATTGTCGATGGCCAGGTGCAGGCACTGAGTCATCCAGAGCTCCATCTCGGCCTTACTTAACAGGCCCATATTGATGATTTCGCGGGCGAATGATTTTTTCATTTGCCTGCATTGGATGCGCAGGTTTCTTAACGTGGCCAGATCTGAAATCTGTTTGTTGGCGAGAAGCGCTTCAATCTGTTCCGCGGCAAAGTTGGATTTGAACGCGAAAGGTTCTCCCTGAAGCAACCGAAATTCCTTACGCTGTTGCCCGTGGCTCAGGCGTAATACCCCTGTCTTCCTGTTGTTGTAGAGCCAGGAAAACAGTTTAGCCACGGAAATATCTTTAAAATTTCCACAAATATCATTCATTGTTTCTAGGCCAAATAGCCGGCGTTACTGGACGTTGAGCGCCTGATGGGTCGCACTTGGTCAATGGCGCCTGCATGGTGGAATGAGTTAGTTCCTGTCGGGAAACCGCTCTTTTCCGCAGTCTCGGTGTCAATCTTCACATTTGATTGTGCGGCGTAAAGGACTGCCTTAAGCTCAAATGCCTGGTTTTCGATTTCCATGATCTTGCGAAAAATGCCGGCTTCCAATCAGAAGCGGTCGCTGTGCCATCCGGAGTGTCCGGATGGGCACGAGTTAAAAACTTCCGTTGTCAACGATTGAACCTGACTTTCATATTTCAGGTTGTTGTCGTTTGTATCGGTGGCAACGACCTTCCAGTAGTAGGTTGTCCCTGCTTTGAGGTCGAAGGCCTGGTGGTAGTCGCTGTTTCCCTTGGCAACGGAAAAGAGTTCCTCTGTTGGTGTCGGAGTTGTCGGTGTCTTGCTGGAGGACTCTCCGCCACCGCCGCCACCGCAGGAAGCCAGCAGACTGCCAAAGAACAGGACCGTAATCGTCGCTGTCATCCGATAGTGCCATGCCCGGCTCCTCATGAGTAGAAGGGCAGAGGTCACGATTGCACCGAGTAAAAACAGCAGCAGGACCGGTTTTCTGCTGTGGTTGTGGCCGCCTGAATTTGGAGGCGGAAGAATGGCGGCATTGCTAACATCTTCCCGGCTGGTTCCATAATAGAGCGTGTACTCGACCGAATAGCCGGATGGTGCCGTTTCCCAGCGGAATGTCACAGGGACCGGCTCATTGACGGCGCCGTTTGAAGGTGCCATTAAAGAGGGAATCCAGGAGTTGCTGACAATGTTGGAGTAGTTGCTCTGATTGCTGTTGTTGTCGTAGGCCGTTACCGTAAAATAATAGTTTGTACCATCGCTCAATCCTGTCAATGTCACGGACAGAGTGTCCCCGACATCGACGGGTGAAGGACCTTGATCTGCTCCCGTCCCGTCGAAGGGCTGACTCATGTCTCCTGCCTTATAATAAACCTTGTAACCACTGACATTTTCTGTTGGGCTGGGGTCCCAGGAGAGTGAAATATCCTGACAGAAAGCGCTGGCAGAAAGCATGAGACCGATCGACAGAATCAAAGCTATTGTTGAAATATATCGCATATTGATGAGTCCGTTTTTTGTCAATTGTGTTAATTGCGCAATGAAATCAACTCACTGGCACAGAGTGAAGAACCCTGTCGCTCTGTGTGATCCGGTTGACGGATCTTTGCCAGGCAGCAGATTATATCAGAACATGAATGTCGTTGCGAATTGAATTGACTTATAATTGCCTTATGTTGATATTTCCAGACAGGCACGTTAACTTGATCTTATCGGCCTGATAAGTTTCTCTCACGTTTTTTTTAAATTTAGAATGAAGATAAGGATCCGATCCTATGATTGATCATGCCACCGTCCGGCGCTGCCATCTTTTTTCCGGCTTGACTGATGATGATATTCCCATTTTAGTCTCAATCATTCGTGAACAACGTTTTTCGCGCGGCCGGATTCTCTTTGAAGAAGGAGCTGAAGCCCTTGGATTTTATGTTGTGGCCAGCGGCAAGGTGAAAGTTTACAAGCTTTCTTCCGATGGCAAGGAGAGGGTCCTGCACGTTGTGCATCCCGGGGGCAGTTTTGCCGATGCTGCTATCTTTGCCGACGGATGCTATCCCGCTTTTGCCGAAACCCTTTCCGACTCTGTATTGCTGTTTTTTCCCAAAAAAGACTTTCTGGACCTTCTGCACAGTCATTCCCAACTGTCGATCAATATGATTGCCGGATTGTCTCGCTATCTGCGTCAATTCACCGTTCAGATAGAAGATCTGACCTTTCGCGACGTTCCCGCCCGGCTGGCGCGCTATCTGATGAATATTGCGGCTAAGACAGGTGATACTTTTTCTTTACCGCTGTCCAAATCGCAACTGGCTTCGAATCTGGGAACCACCAGCGAGACGCTTTCCCGAACCTTGAGAAAGTTAATGGATGAAGAGATGTTGCTTGTTCAGGGGAAGAATATCCAGATTCTCAATGCGGAGCGACTTTACGATCTTTCGGACAGCAGACGGGAAGATTAAGCGATGAACAGCTGTCGACACAGTGACCTTCAACTGGGGCGTAAAGAAAAGAAAGATCTCAAGGTCCTTGCACTCTTTACGGCAGTCTATTGTCGTGATCATCACCATGGTGAAAGATCTCCTTTAATCGACTTACCTCCACAACTGAAAGCTTTATCGCGGTACAAATGTTGCCCCGAGTGCCTTGACTTTCTTCAGTATGCCATTGAAAGGCGTTTGAAGTGCCCCCTCGATGATAAGCCAACCTGCAAGCACTGCACGATACACTGTTATCGGCCCGGCCACAGAGACCGGGTGCGTGAAATCATGCGCTACTCAGGCAAGACACTTATTCGACGTGGACGCATCGATCTGCTATGGCATTATTTTTTCTGAACTTTTATCCCGCCATGATAAGTGGCTACAATCACTATTCTCTTGAAGGATTGGTTTATTCTTGGTAGGGTTAATTAATAAGTTTATTATGATTATAGGCATCCATTGAAATATGAATTCATTTGAAAGATGGTTTAAATATATTCGCCACAGATCATAAAAAAGGAGATCAAAGATGCGTATTCTCGTCGTTGAAGATGAAAAAAAGTAGCGGGGTTTATTCAGCGTGGCTTGGAAGAGGAGGGCTACAGTGTTGAAGTCGCCTACGACGGTGAAGAGGGGGTCCAGAAGGCGGAGAGCGAGGCATTTGATGTTATTCTGATGGATGTCATGCTGCCGAAAAAGGATGGCCTGGCTGCGATCAAGGAGTTGCGTGAGAAGCAGATCGTAACCCCGGTGCTCTGTCTGACGGCACGAGATTCTGTTGATGACAAAGTCAATGGACTTGATATCGGCGCCGATGACTATCTGGCCAAGCCTTTTGCTTTCGCTGAACTTGTGGCCCGCTGCAGAGCGCTTATCCGCCGTGGTTCGAAGGACCGCGGGGCGGAAATTTTCTTTGCCGATCTGCGCCTTGATCCGGTGGCTCACAAAGTATGGCGCAGTGGCAACGAAATTGAGTTGACCTCGAAAGAGTATGCGCTGATGGAATATTTCATGCGTCACCCCAATCAGGCGCTGACCAGGGCGATGATCGCGGAAAATGTGTGGGATTACACCTTTGATTCCTTCACCAACATTATAGATGTTTATGTCAATTACCTGCGCAACAAGATCGATCGTGACTATGACAAAAAACTGATCCATACCGTTCGCGGACAGGGCTATATGCTAAAAGAGGCCTGATCTCAATAACCGGATTATTGCCTGCTCTGGATTGATGAACTGCAAAAAGCTCAGCAACGGCTAACGTCACTGAGCTTTTTGTGTTGGGCATTTATCGTCGACATGGCATTGCAGATGATTCCGTCTGTCATTTTATCCCAAGCCGCTGTTGACCCTGACGGGACCAGAGACCCTAAATCAGAAGGTTTGTTGATTACACTTCAACTGTTGGATTAAATCGGGGGCGGACTTGATTGCCGCCCCCTGAGACATTCAGACCTGCTTTTCGAACTTTACGATTCTGGCAAAATCATCGACATTCAGGCTCGCCCCGCCGACCAGTGCGCCGTCAATATCGTCCTGAGCCATCAATCCATCGACGTTGCCCGGTTTCACGCTACCGCCATAGAGGATGCGTGTCGCTGTCGCGACCTGTTGGTTGAACAGACCCTGAAGCATTCCGCGGATAAAGGAGTGGACCTCCTGTGCCTGCTCGTCTGTCGCCGTTTTTCCTGTCCCGATGGCCCAGACAGGTTCATAGGCGATGACAACATCTTCCATCTGCTCAACGGTGACCTTATCGAGCCCGCCTTTGATCTGTCGGGTCAATATCTCCAACATCTGGTCGTCTTCGCGTTGTTGCAGGGTTTCGCCCACACAAAGGATCGGTTTCAATCCGACTGCGAGTGCTTTATGTATTTTCCGGTTGATGAAGGCATCATTTTCACCCAGCAGCTGACGCCGCTCTGAGTGACCCAGAATAACCAGCTCACAGCCGACATCTTCGAGGAAGAGGGGGATATTTCGCCGGTAAAGGCCCCGTTGTCTTCCGGATAGCAATTTTGCGCCGCCAGTTGTACGGGGGAATTTTTGATTGCTTCGGCAACGCTGCTCAAAACCGTGTAAACGGGGGCGATGACAATGTCACGATCATGAATATCCTGACATTGTTGAGCCAGTTCTGTCGCCAGTTTTTTTGCTTCGCTCAGGGTTTTGTTCAGCTTCCAGTTCCCGGCGATCATCGGTTTACGCATAACAACTCCAATTAGTATCTGAAAGGCCGTTTACCACCAGGACACGAAGGAGACCGAGCAGGTTAAGAACCTGTTTGAGTTTTTCCCCGGTTCCTTTGATGTCTGGATCTGGTCGTGGTTAAGGCTGTGTCTTTTGTTAATCCTCTTCAGGCTTATCGAATCGAAACTACTTGTCACTTAAGGCGACCACACCGGGGAGCGCTTTGCCTTCCAGAAATTCCAGTGATGCTCCGCCGCCGGTTGAAATATGGGTCATTTTGTCCTGCAGGTTTGACTTGTTGACAGCGGCAACAGAGTCGCCGCCACCGATGATCGACAGGCAGTCGGTCTCTGCCAGGGCCTCTGCGATGGCGAAGGTTCCCCTGGCAAAAGCGTCAAACTCGAACACCCCCATCGGTCCGTTCCAGACGACGGTTTTCGCTTCCTTAATGGCTTTGCGGTACGTCTCTATCGTCTTGGGGCCGATGTCCAGTCCCATGGCGTCAACGGGAAATTGAGCATTGTCGACAACCATTGCGGGGCTGTCGGCGGCAAAGGTTTCAGCGGCCTGATGATCCGACGGCAGGAGAAATTTCACCTTTTTCTGCTCGGCTTTATCAAGCAGTTCGGCGGCAAGAACCAGGCGATCTTCTTCGACCAGCGATGTGCCGATTTCAAACCCCTGAGCTTTAAGGAAGGTATAGGCCATGCCGCCGCCAATCAGAATGGTATCGACCTTGCTAAGCAGATTTTCGATAACGGTGATTTTGTCGCTGACTTTTGCCCCACCGAGAATCGCGACAAAAGGGCGCACCGGCTCTGCCAGTGCACCACCAAGGTACTGCAGTTCTTTTCCATCAGGAATCCGGCGACGGCAGGTCTGACCAGCCGGGCGACTCCTTCGGTTGAGGCATGGGCGCGATGAGCTGTTCCGAAGGCATCATTGACATAAATCTCAGCCAGGGCGGCCAGTTTTGAGGCAAACGCAGGATCATTATCCGTTTCACCGGGGTGGAAGCGGACATTTTCCAGTAACAACACGCTTCCCTCGGCCAGTTGATGAGCCAGCAGCTGGATGTTTTCGCCAATGCAGTCAGGTGCCATGATGACCTGTCTGCCGAGCAGGTTGCCGAGATGAGTCGCAACCGGACAAAGACTGTAAGCAGGATCCGGGGTGCCTTTAGGGCGGCCCAGATGCGAGGCGAGGATAACTTTCGCTCCCTGATCGATCAGATGGCGAATTGTCGGCAGCGCTGCACGAATTCGCGTGTCGTCCGTGATTGTTCCGTTGTCGTCCAACGGAACGTTGAAATCGACCCGGCAAAAGACTCTTTTCCCCTTAACATCAATATCCTTCAGTGATTGTTGTTCAGCATTTACTTCTCCGTAACTTTATATCTAACTGTTATATCTAGCTGAAATTACAAGCGGTCAGCCATGTAGCAGACCATATCATAAACGCGGTTGGAATACCCCCACTCATTGTCGTACCATGACAGGACCTTGACCATATTTCCGTCGATCACATGAGTTGTCAAGGCATCAAAGGTTGAGGATGCAGGTGAACCGTTGAAATCTTTAGAGACCAGAGGTTGATCGCAGTAGTCGAGAATGCCTTTCAGCTTTCCGTCGGCGGCAGATTTCATGACCTGGTTGATTTCGTCAACCGTTGTCTTTTTCACGGTTTCGACCACCAGATCGACAAGGGAGACATTGGGAGTCGGAACCCGGATTGCCATGCCGTCCAGTTTGCCTGCCAGCTCGGGCAGGACCAGGGCGGTCGCTTTAGCTGCTCCTGTCGTTGTCGGTATCATCGACATCCCCGCGGCTCGGGCACGACGCAGATCCTTGTGCGGAAGATCGAGAATTTTCTGATCATTGGTGTATGAATGGATCGTGGTCATCATGCCACGGACAATACCGAATGATTCTGACAGCACTTTTGCGACCGGGGCCAGACAGTTGGTCGTGCAGGATGCGTTTGAGACGATCTGGTGACTGCGGGTATCGTAATCGCTTTCGTTGATTCCCATGCAGACAGTCAGATCCGCGTCTTTTCCGGGAGCGCTGATCAGCACCTTTTTAGCGCCTGCATTCAGGTGCATGACCGCTTTGTCCCGTGCACTGAACAGGCCGGTCGCCTCAATGACGATATCAACTCCCAGTGTTTTCCAGGGCAGTTGTGCCGGATCCCGTTGAGACAAAATAGTGATCACCTTGCCGTCAATGTCCAGGTGGTTGTCTCCGGCGCTGACGTTGCCGGCATATGTGCCGTGGACTGAATCGTATTTAAACAGGTGGGCCAGGGTGTGGGCATCGGTCAGATCATTGATGGCGACAATGTCGACGACTTTAGACTGACTGGCTATGCGCATGACGTTACGGCCGATCCGGCCAAAACCGTTAATAGCAACTTTAATTGACATTGAGCATTCTCCTTTGGTCCGAAAATAGGGTTGAATCCGGGCTTGATGATCTCTTTGCCAAGCTTTGTTTGACGTACTTCAAGAGAGTACATAAAAAATGCCAAATTGCAAATGGCTTTCAAGGCTTAAAGGTTGCTATAATCCGCTTTTTACCCTTGCGGCGGGGCAGGATATTAGGTATAAGGGCATCGCTTTCCCGGAATGAAAGGAACGTTTTGTGCGGGTATGTTTATTAGCAAGTGGAAGCCGGGGGAATTGCACACTCATTGAGACGGATGGTTGTCGCCTGTTGATCGATGCAGGGCTGTCCGGTATAGAAACGGAAAGGCGTCTGGCGCCACTCGGATTGAGTGGAGAGGATCTGGACGCCATACTTGTGACCCATGAACACCACGATCATGTGGGTGGAATAGGCCCTTTGTCCCGCCGTTTTGATCTGCCTGTTCATATTGACCCTCTGACGCATTCCGCTTTACCGAGTCTGGGCAGGATAGATAATCTGAACTATTTTACAGCCGGGGAGCGATTTGAATTGCGCAACCTCGCTGTTTCCACTTTTTCAACGACACATGATGCTGTTAATCCGGTCGGTTTCACTATTGAATCAAGCGAAGGGAAAATCGGCTTCGCAACGGATCTGGGAGTGCCGACACGGCTTGTTGCCGAGCATTTGAAGGATTGTCGGGTGATTGTCCTGGAAGCGAATCACGATGATCAAATGCTGCAGGACGGCCCCTATCCCTGGTCGCTCAAGGAGCGTATACGCAGCCGTCATGGACATCTATCCAATCGCGATTCAATCCGCTTGTTGGAGGAGATAACCTGGCCTGGACTGGAAGCTCTGTTCCTGGCCCATTTAAGTGCTGAAAATAACTGTCCCGACCGTGTTGCTGAAGCATTCCGTCAGACGTTGAGTCAATGCGGTCACGCGCCACTGGTCATTATTGGGGGACAGCATCAAGCCAGTACCTGTTTTGAAACGGATTCTGCGATTATCGTGGAATAAATCGAATAGTTATTACGGACACCATCGGAGTTGTGTATGGCCTGGAGAATTGTTGTTGGTTTAAAAGATCATGTCAAAGATGCACGTGGTGAGCGTGTTCAGCGCGAACTGAAGGAGCATCTCGACATAGAAATCCCGTCAGTGAGGACTCTGGATGTTTACACTGTTGATGCCGAATTGAGTGAGCGGGAAATAGAGGCCGCCGCTGCCGGCCCGTTTTCTGACCCGGTCATTCAGGACTACGCCGTCAATCGACCTCTGGCCAAGGACTTCGACATGTTGGTTGAAGTCGGTTTCCGGCCCGGCGTAACCGATAATACCGGCCGGACCGCAAAGGAAGCGATCCAGTACCAGACCGGGCGGAGCTTTACACCTGGTGAAGGTGTCTATACCTCGACGCAATATCTGTTTACAGGGTTGAGAGATAAGGCTCTGGCGGAGACGATCACCAGAGATTTTCTCGCCAATGGGTTGATTCAGCGTTGGGACATCATCGCTCCGGGTGAACTGGATCCTGAAGTCGGTGTCCCTGTGACGGTTCCCCAGGTCAAGGCAGAACCGGACGAGGCGATTTCGGCGCAGACGATCAGCTTGCAGATTTCCGATGACCAGTTGATGCAGATCAGCCGTGATGGAATGCTGGCCCTCAATCTGGAAGAAATGCACAAAATTCAGCAGCACATTGCCGATCCTCAGGTTGTTGCCGAACGCGTTAAGGTTGGTCTCGGTGCCGAGTTGACCGACGTTGAGCTGGAAGCTCTGGCACAGACCTGGAGTGAACACTGCAAGCACAAGATCTTTTCCGCTCGCATCGAATATGAAGACGAACAGGGCGGATTCAGATCATCGATTCGCTGTTCAAGACCTATATTGCCGGAACAACAACCCGGGTCAGAAAAGACAAGGGCGAAAATGATTTCTGTCTTTCGGTTTTTAAGGATAACGCCGGTGTCATTGAGTTCACTAAGGACTGGAGCGTTGTTTTCAAGGTCGAAACCCATAACTCTCCAAGTGCCCTTGATCCATACGGCGGTGCGCTGACCGGTATTGTCGGCGTTAATCGTGACGGGATGGGGACCGGCATGGGTGCGCGTCTCATTTTAACACCGATGTGTTCTGTTTCGCTTCGCCGTTTCTTAAAAAGAGCTGCCGCCACGCCTGTTGCATCCACGCCGCATTTTTGAGGGGGTCGTCGAGGGTGTCGAGCACGGTGGCAACAAGAGCGGCATCCCAACCATTAACGGGTCGCTGGTGTTTGACGACCGCTTTGCCGGTAAACCCCTGGTTTATTGCGGCACGGCATCGTTGATGCCGCGCAATCTGAACGGCCGGCCCTGTCACGAAAAAGAAGTGCAGGTCGGCGATCATATTGTCATGACGGGCGGTCGAATCGGCAAGGATGGTATCCACGGAGCAACCTTTTCCTCGGAGGAGTTGCATGAGGGATCGCCGGTCACTGCTGTCCAGATCGGCGATCCGATCACTCAACGCAAGATGTTCGACTTCCTGCTTATCGCCCGTGACCGTGGACTGTATAATTCGATTACGGATAATGGCGCAGGTGGTCTCTCCTCTTCGGTGGGGGAGATGGCTGAGGATACCGGCGGCTTCGAGCTTCACCTCGACCGCGCACCACTCAAATATCCGGGGCTGCGGCCTTGGGAGATCCTGATATCGGAAGCTCAGGAGCGTATGACCCTGGCTGTTCCGGCTGACAAGTTGGACGCATTTATCGCGCTGGCGACCGAGATGGACGTTGAAGCGACCGATCTCGGTATTTTACCGATTCTGGTTACTTCCACTGTCTTTACAAGGGCAAGACCGTTTCTTATCTGAGCATGGATTTCATCCATGATGGAGTGCCCCAAATGGTGATTCCAGCCAAGTGGGAAAAGAAACCGCTTGCCGAACCTGAGTTTGAGCAGCCTGACGATCTGGGACAGGAACTGCAAAAACTGCTCGGGCGCTTGAATATCTGTTCCAAAGAATCGGTTGTCCGGCGCTACGACCATGAAGTTCAGGCCGGAACGGTTATCAAACCGCTCGTAGGTGTCGTTAACGATGGGCCGTCTGACGCTGCCGTGTTCCGTCCGCTGCTTGATTCTTTTGAAGGGGTCGTCGTCGCTCACGGAATCTGCCCCTCTTACAGCGATATCGACACCTATCACATGATGGCCTGCGCCATTGATGAGGGGTTGCGTAATTACGTCGCTGTCGGCGGTAACATTGATCATGTTGCCGGTCTGGATAACTTCTGCTGGTGTGACCCCGTGCTGAGCGAAAAAACACCGGACGGGCCATATAAAGCAGCGCAACTGGTCCGTGCCAACCAGGCGCTCTACGATTATTGTGTCGCTTTTGGAGTGCCGTTGATTTCCGGCAAGGATTCAATGAAGAACGATTACCAGATCGGTGATCAGAAAATCTCGATTCCACCGACCGTACTGTTTTCAGTCATCGGTAAGATCAACGATATCCGCCATGCCAAGTCGATGGACGTAAAAAGCCCGGTGATCTGGTTTATCTGCTGGGGGTAACCGCCGATGAACTGGGCGGTTCGGAGTACTATGCTGAGCGGGATGAACTGGGCGCCCAAGTTCCTCGGGTTGATGCTGTCACTGCCCTTGAGCGTTATCGTACCGTCAACCGGGCCCAGGAGCAGGACCTGATCGCTTCCTGTCATGACCTGTCTGACGGTGGCCTGGCCGTGGCCGTGGCAGAGTCGGCTTTTGCCGGTGGTTACGGTATGAAGATCGAGCTTGATCGAGTTGAGACCGCTTCACCGCTGCGTGCTGACAAGGTGCTCTTTTCTGAATCACAGAGTCGATTACTGGTGACGGTCAGAGCAGACAATCAGGCTGCATTTGAGCAGTTGTTCAGCGCTCAGAGCTGCAGCCTGATCGGCCAGGTTACCGAAGATCCGAAACTTGTTGTCAACGGCACCGATGGGGAGCCACTGATCCGTCTTGCCAATGCCGACCTGAAAGAGTCCTGGCAGGCGCCATTGCGGGAGATGTAGAATGACGAACGGAGTCAAAGCGATTGTTATTGCCGGTAACGGCACAAACTGCGAACGCGAAGTTGCCCATGCTTGTCGTCTGGCAGGTGCCGAGGCGGATATTGTCCATATTGCCGATCTTCTCGCCGGTCGTGTTCGGCTGGCCGATTATCATTTCCTGAATCTGGCCGGCGGTTTTCTGGATGGCGATGACCTGGGCAGTGCCAAAGCGGGGGCCAACCGTTTGATGCATGCCAGGGTTGCCGATGGTGAGGCGTCTCTGGCCGATCAATTGAAAAGTTTCATCGCAGATGGACGGTTGGTGATGGGGGTCTGTAACGGCTTTCAGCTGATGGTCAAGATGGGGTTGTTGCCGACCGTCAACGGAGAATTCAATCAGACGTGCAGCCTGACATTCAACCAAAGGGGGCGCTTCGAGGATCGCTGGAGCTGGCTCAAGGTTGATCCGGAATCCCCATGCGTTTACACTCAAGGACTCGATCATCTTTATCTTCCTGTCCGCCACGGTGAAGGCAAGTTTGTCAGCGACAGTTCCGAAACCATGCAACAGCTCGAAAACGGACACCAGACTGTTCTCAAGTATGCCGATGCGACACTGCAGCCAACGATGGAGTACCCGGACAATCCCAACGGCAGCGAACATTCAGTCGCCGGTATTTGTGATCCCAGCGGACGACTGTTCGGTCTGATGCCGCACCCTGAGGCATTTGTTCACAGGACGCATCATCCGCGCTGGACTCGCGAAGATCTGCCGGAAGAGGGGATGGGGCTGGCACTTTATCGTAATGCTGTAAAGTTCATAACGGAAGAACTGTTATAATCTGATCTTTATTGTCGTATTTAATAGATTGAATTCTTTTCGATTTTTATCGGGAGTTTTGAGCTCATATGTTTGATAAATTACATGAGGAATGTGGTGTGTTCGGCATCTTCGGTCATCCTGAAGCTGCGAACCTGACCTACCTCGGTCTTTATGCCCTTCAGCATCGGGGGCAGGAGAGTTGCGGTATCGTTTCTTCCGATGGGGTCCAGCTTAAAGCCCATTTGGGAATGGGGCTGGTGTCGGACGTTTTCAGGCGCGACGATATTTTCGATCACCTTCCCGGCCAGTCGGCGATTGGTCATGTCCGTTATTCCACGGCCGGCGGGAACGACATGAAAAATTGTCAGCCGATTATGGTTGATTACGCCCGCGGCAGCATTGCCGTCGCTCATAATGGCAATCTTGTCAATGCTCAGGAAATCAGAAACTCGCTTGAAAAAAGCGGATCCATTTTTTCCACTACTGCTGATACGGAGACGATTGTTCATCTGATCGCACGGGCTCAATCAGATTCATTGATTGAGCGGACCTGCGAAACACTGAGGCAGATCAAGGGCGCATACAGCCTGACTTTTTTGACTGAAACCCGCATGATTGCCGTCCGTGATCCCAACGGTTTCAGACCTCTGAGCCTGGGGAAACTGGATGGTGCTTTTGTCGTTTCGTCCGAATCCTGCGCTTTTGACCTGATCGAAGCCGAATATATCCGTGAAATTGAACCGGGTGAGATGATTGTTGTCGATAAGACGGGGATGAAGTCCTATTTTCCTTTCGAGCAGACCGTACGTAATACGCCCTGTATCTTTGAGTATATCTATTTTGCCCGTCCCGACAGCCGGATTTTTAATCGTATGGTTTATCCCGTGCGTAAAGAATTTGGTCGTCAGCTTGCGCGTCAGTACCCGGTTGATGCCGATGTCGTCATCGCGGTACCTGATTCCGGTATGCCTGCGGCCATGGGTTATGCAGAAGAGGCAGGGCTCCCGTTTGAACTGGGCCTGATCCGCAATCACTATGTCGGCAGGACCTTCATCGAACCCCAGCAGTCGATCCGCCACTTTGGTGTTAAGCTCAAGTTGAATCCGGTTCGTGAGGTGCTTGAAGGCAAGCGGGTTGTTGTTGTCGATGATTCCATTGTGCGTGGGACAACGTCACGAAAAATCGTAAAAATGATCCGTAATGCAGGAGCCAGGGAGGTCCATGTCAGGATCTCGAGTCCTCCAACCAGTTTTCCCTGCTTTTACGGAATTGATACGCCATCGCGCAAGGAGCTGATTTCGGCTTCTCACAGTATCGAAGAGATCGCCCGCTATATCACCGCTGATACTCTCTGCTATCTGCAACTGGATGGTCTGCATGTGGCGCTGAAACAATTTGGCGATCATAAAATTGATTTCTGCGATGCTTGCTTCAGCGGCGAGTATCCGATTAGGTTTCCACGTTTGAAGGATGATAATCAATTGGGTCTTTTTTAGTTTTTACAGGTGGTTGTAGCTAATACTTAAAGTTATTCAGAGGTGTGATATGGCAGTTAAAGATGAGTTGAAAGCGATTATCCGTGAGCTTTCATACGAAGAACGTGAAGTCACTCTGGCGTCCGGCCGTAAAAGTAATTTCTATTTTGACGGCAAACAGACAACCCTTCATGCCAGGGGTGGGCTACTGGTCGGAAAAGCGTTTTGGGATGAGGTTAAGCAGTTTGGCGGACAGATTGATGGTGTTGGCGGTCTGACGATGGGAGCCGATCCTATTGCCACGGCAACTTCGATTGCGGCCCAACTTGATGGACAGGACGTTCATGCCTTTATCATCCGCAAGGAACCTAAAGGTCACGGTACGGGCCAGTGGCTTGAAGGGCGCAAAAACCTGCCTGAAGGCTCAAGGGTTGTCATTGTCGAGGATGTCACAACAACGGGTGGTTCATCGCTGAAGGCGGTTGAAAGAGCACAGGAAGAAGGGCTGGATGTCGCCGGCATCGTGACACTGGTTGATCGTGAAGAGGGAGCACGGGAGGCCATTGAAGGAGCCGGACAAATTTTACGTGCTGTGTTCACCAGGGCTGAAGTCGTTGGCTGATCCTTGAAAAAGGGGATCGACAACCAGGACAAAGGTTTTTATTTATCATGCTTTTTGAACAAGAAGGCCCGCTATAATGCGGGCCTTCTTGTTCAATGATAAGCTGTTTTTGATGGTCCGGATCCAGTGTTCATCTATACCCTTGAGATCGGACACCATCCTGTCGACTCGCTCAGCTGTTTACGCTTTTAATCGTCATCGGGGATCGAATAGATATCAAGGACCCACCGATCTGCTGAAGTTTTCGCGATCGAGTCTTCTGGTATTGCCGACCACACCAAGGATAATACGGTCAACTCCGGTCGACTGGTGAAAATCACAGTCCTGTTCAACCAGAAATTGTTTGACCTGTTCCAGCTCTGTCTCTGTTGCTTTCCTTTTCATAATAACCAGCATTAGTTTTGTCCTTTCGCATGAACCCGCTCAAGGCTGCGACTTTCATCAATGACCCGTTCAAACAGTCTGATGATTGCAGCGTTGTCGAGTGGACCGGTGTTCTCCTGCTGCATCCGCTCAAAAATCAGTTTTTCACGCTTGGGGTCGTAGATCGGGAGGCCTTTCCGCTTTTTGATTTCGCCAATTTCAAGCGCCAGTCCGGCGCGTTCATTGAAAATGCGCAGCAGCTCATCGTCAAGCTGATTGATCCTGATTCTGATAGATTCCATATCCATGATCATTGCCCTTCTTTTTATTGTGGGGTCGGTGTTTGAACCTCGGCACCGGGGATTACGGTGTCATGGAGGAAATTATCATCATCTCTGTCCGGGTAGTCTATTGTGTAATGAAGTCCGCGACTCTCGTGACGGGAGAGGGCGCTCTGGACAATGAGCCGGGCTACGGTTGTTATGTTGCGCAGTTCGATCAGGTCGGATGTGAGCAGGAAGTTCCAGTAGTATTCATCGATCTCTTTCTGGATCATCTCGATTCTGTTCATCGCTCTCTGCAGGCGTTTGTCAGAGCGGACAATGCCGACATAGTTCCACATGCAGCGTCGGATTTCGTCCCAGTTGTGGGCGACAATAACCTCCTCGTCGCTGTCTGTGGCATTACCGCAATCCCATGGATCGATGGGCGGGTTCGGAGGTAGCTCTTCGTCAAGGCGCGATAGCGTCAGTTCTGCAGCACGTTTTGCGAAGACAACACCTTCCAGCAGGCTGTTGCTGGCCAGACGATTAGCACCATGCAGGCCAGTGCAGGCGACTTCACCAATGGCGAACAGGTTCTGAATGTTTGTCTCTCCATCTTTGTCAGCCTGTAGTCCGCCGCAGAGATAATGGGTCGCCGGCACCACGGGAATCGGCTCTTTGGTCATGTCGATTCCATAGCTGAGACAGGTTTCATAGATCATCGGAAAGTGATGTTTGATGAATTCGCTGCCTTTGTGGGTGATGTCGAGGAATACACTGTCATCCCCCCCTTTTTTCATCTCACTGTCGATCGCCCGGGCGACAATATCGCGTGGGGCGAGGTCCTTGAGATGATGGTAGTCCTTCATGAATGCATAACCGTCGGCCCGTCTCAGGATCGCTCCTTCGCCGCGGACTGCTTCGGAAATCAGAAATGACTTGGCATGAGGATGATAAAGAGTTGTTGGGTGGAACTGCATGAATTCCATGTTTGCGACATCGGCACCGGCGCGCCAGCCTATAGCGACTCCGTCGCCCGTTGCAATGTCAGGGTTGCAGGTATAGAGATATACTTTTCCGGCCCCACCGGTCGCCAGTACGGTAAAGCGTGCTCCGAAGGTGCTGACTTCCTTGTTTTCCTTATCGAAAATATAGGCACCGAGGCAACGGTTCTTCGGCAGTGATTGATTAAGCTGCTTGGCTTCAGTGATCAGGTCGACCGCGATATGGTTCTGGTAAAGGGTGATGTTGGGGTGTTTGAGGGCTGCTTCGACCAGAGCTCGCTCAATTTCACGCCCGGTAGCATCCTTCGCGTGGAGAATGCGACGGTGACTGTGACCGCCTTCGCGAGTCAGATCATAACCGTCGTTACTGCTGTTGCGGCAGAATTGAACTCCCCAGTCGATCAGGTCGCGCACGGCCCGGGGACCTGAAGAGACAACCAGGTCGACAATGTCTCGATTGGGCAGGTATGCACCCGCGACCATGGTATCTTCGGCATGCTCTTCAAAACTGTCCGTGTCGGAAAAGACAGCGGCAATTCCTCCTTGAGCCAGCTGTGTCGCAGTGACATCAATATCCCGTTTTGTTACCAGGGCGACGCTCCCATGCTCAGCAACTTTCAACGCATAGGTCAGACCGGCGATCCCTGTTCCAATAACCAGGAAATCAGTTGTAATGTTCATGAGTTATTTATCCTGTTCTCGCTCTCTATATGAGTATCGCAATATAATGCGGCATTATTGTTCCAGGGGGGATCATTGTCAAGCATTGCCAGACTTAAAGTTAACTTGACACGCAATTAATACGAAGGTTATAAAATATTCATGAATTTACAATCTCTTAAGATTGCACTCGTTGTTGCTGTCGTGATGACTCTATTCAGTTCTGCTGCCGGGGCCGGTATCTATCGTTATGTCGACGCGGAAGGGCGGGTCCACTTCACCAACGTACCGACCCAGAGCAAATATCGCTTTATCGTGGGGAAGGTGAACAATACAGGTTGGAAACCCTGATTACCCACTTTGCCGATAAATTCAGACTGGATAAGGCGTTGATCAAAGCTGTCATCAAAGTCGAAAGTGATTTTGATCCACAGGTTGTGTCGCGCAAAGGGGCGCAGGGGTTAATGCAGCTGATGCCGCAAACCGCTCGCGAGATAGGAGTCAATAACCCTTTCGATCCTTCCGACTCCATCTACGGAGGTTCCCTCTATCTGAGACGCATGCTCGATGCTTTTGATCTGAATCTTGACCATGCTCTCGCCGCTTATAACGCCGGACCTGGTGCCGTCCGTAAATATGGAGGGATTCCGCCATATGAAGAAACGCAAAATTATGTTAAACGTGTAAAGCACTATCTGGATTACTATCGTCGCACAAAGGATAACTTTTAATGTCTGACCGAACAAAGCTACTCAATTTGCCAAATATATTAACTCTGTCGCGGATTGCAGCTGTGCCGATTGTCGTTCTGCTGCTTCTGTTCGAGTCAAAACAGAACTGTTTTTGGGCTGCATTTGTTTTTACTGCAGCTTCAATTACCGATTGGCTGGATGGATATCTGGCGCGCAAGTGGGGGATTGTTACCATCCTGGGGAAGTTTTTAGACCCTTTGGCCGATAAGCTGATTGTTATGGCCGCTCTGATTATGCTCATTCCGCTTGATCGTGTTCCGGCATGGGCCGTATTCGTCATTCTGGCCCGCGAACTGATTGTTTCCGGTATCCGGTCCATCGCTTCATCAGAGGGGATTGTGATTGCCGCCAGTGATCTGGGGAAATACAAGACGATCTTTCAGATGGTTGCGATTGTCGGATTGCTGCTTCATTATCGCTACTACTGGTTTTTCGGGGTCCAGTTCGATTTTCTCTATCCGTCATTGCATAATGCCGGGATCTTTGTGTTTTATATCTCGCTGATTTTAACCGTATGGTCCGGACTGGATTATTTCCTCAAGTTTTTCAAGACCTTTGCACGATAAACAAGTTGTTGAAATGATTGATAGTTTTTCTTTTTCATAAAAGCTAAATTTTTTATTGACACTCGTTAAAGCGTTTTGCTATACATACATCCGCTTCGGGCAACGGAGCTTACT
>LQAH01000118.1_pt1 | contig 24434 bp, 38 predicted proteins | sample 1535791 | NCBI WGS metagenome assembly LQAH01 (sample SAMN04331585, study PRJNA305678) | bioreactor metagenome | isolation source: bioreactor_4 inoculated with Wadden Sea sediment 2nd replicate of a... | place: Germany:Bremen
ACCTACACCAGGTGAAATAAAAAGCATGACAAGAGCAAGGAGAATAAAGACAAAGTTAAGAATAGATGAAATCCATAACCCTGCATTACCTCCCGGGATTGCAAATGCTCTGCTTTCAATACCGTCTCTTTTCCGTAAGATGATTACAGAAAATGAAAGGTAAATGTATGGAAAGATAAATATTACCATACTGAGGGCAAGAACTGTCCAGAATGCATCGCCGTTGATTGCATCGAGGAGAAAATATCCGATTACAAGAAATATTGAAGAGATAATTCCAAGAAGAATATATGATTTTGAAAGTGTTCCGTATTTAGGATGTCTTTCATTGAAAACACTATAGTCTTTGCAAAATCAACATCTTCAAGGATTTCTGATGCACCGATAATCCATGCAATCATATTTGACAGAAGTGTGAATAAAACACCTACCATAAGCACATTATATACCCATCCCGGGAGTCCTACGTTTTCAACAAGAATAAACAGTCCGTTTGGAAGCGCATCTGTAATAAAACCTGCATCTGCAAGATCAGCTTCTGATGCGGCAGCAAGAACACCGTATGTTCCGAAAATGTAGAGCGCACCGATAATTATAGAACCTGCAACAATTGCCTTAGGAAGCGCTTTTGCTCCCCCTTTTACCTTGTCTGTAATTGCTGCAATCAGTTCAAGACCAAGGAGATTGAATACAATTGCTGTGATAAAACCGATGCTTGTAATATTTGCAAGGTTTGGGAAGAATGATCCCACAGATAGTCCTGTTCCTGTTATTCCGTGCTGTGCAACATAGATAATTCCGAGGAAACCGAATACTAAAAGAACGCCTACTTTGATGATTGTTCCAAGTGTACTAAGGAAAACACCAAGGTCTATACCTTTTCTTACTGTAAAAATCAATGCCCAGTTTGCAATAAAAGCAACAACAAACATTACAGTGTTGTTCCAGTATCCTGTTTCAAAAAGGTTAAAAGCATAAGCTATCCAGATTGTGAATACAATAAATACTGCAGGAAGCCACATAGCTACATTTACCCAGTAAAACCAGCCTGCAATAGTTGCATGAAGTTTTCCGCAGGATTCCTTGACCCATGAAACAAATCCGTCAGGATATGCAGCACCGAGTTCCGCATTTATAAATCCGTTGGGAATCATAAAAATACTGTAACTGTTAACCACAGACCGATAGCTGAAAGACCCATTTCTGCAGGGGCTGCAAATGTATCCAGTACAATAATACCGCTTATCAGGTATGCAATTATTTCAAAGAAACTCATTTTTTTTCGTTTTCCAAAATATCTCTCCTTATTATTTACATAAATCAGGCATCCACTAAAGGAATGCCTGATTTTAATGCATCTATTTTGTCAGCCTTGCAGGCTGCTGCTGTGTAATACAGTGAACATTTCCGCCGCCAAGGACAATTTCACGTCCCGGAACTGTTACGATTTATGTCAGGCAGAGCTTTCTGAATAGTTTCAGCAGCTTTTTTATCTTCATCCCTGTCAAATACAGGAAGAATAACTCCGCCGTTTACAATCAGAAAGTTTGCATATGATGCTGCCTGACGGTCGCCTTCCTCTCTAGGAAGAGTACCTTCAACAGAATCAACACCTTCCGACTCCTCTTTTGTAACTACAATTGAAGGAGAAGGAATATGAAGTTTATGAATAGTAAACTTTCTCCCCTTTGCATCTGTTTCGTTGGAAAGAAGATCGTAGGCATTTTTACTCATTTTATACTGAGGATCATTCTCATCATCTGTCCATGCAAGACAGATTACTGCAGGCGCAACAACATGGATAATGTTGTCGACATGCTCATTAGTTTCATCAAGGTAGATACCCTCTTTGAGCCATATTACTTTTTCAACATTAAGGTATTCCTTAAGCTGCTCAGTAATTTCCTCTTTAGTCATATGGGGGTTTCTGCCTTCGCTTAAAAGACATGCTTCTGTTACAAAGCAGGTACCTTCACCGTCAACATGAATAGAGCCGCCTTCAAGTACAAAACCGTCAGTTCTGTATGAATCAACTCCTTCGAGTTCACATACCTTTCTGGCAACCTGGTCATCCTTGTCCCATGGGAAATAAAGACCGTCGACAAGACCTCCCCATGCGTTGAATTCCCAGTCAACGCCTCTCATATCGCCTTTGTCATTAACAACAAAAGTAGGTCCGCAGTCCCTGATCCAGATCATCATTGCTCATTTCAACAACTTTCACAGATTCAGGAAGCATTTCAAGAGCATTCTGATACTGAAGGGCTGATACTCCGACAACAACAGGCTCGAACTGTGAAATGGCAGCTGCTACTTCAACAAAAGCTTTCTGAGCAGGTTTTGCGCCGTTTCTCCAGTTGTCTGTTCTTTCCGGCCAGAGCATCCATGTTTTTTCATGCTGCTCAAATTCAGCAGGCATTCTGAATCCGTCTTTTCTTGGTGTTGAATCAATTCTCTTTGACATATTACTTATCCTTACCTTAGAGAGTTTTTAAGAAAGTTTTTAATTTTATCTTTCGTGTTTTTTGATTGTTGCGGCATCAGCTTCTTTTACATATTTTCTTGTAAAAATATACAAGGATAGCCATCTGTGCAGTAAGTCTGTTTTCAGCTTCATCAAAAGCAACAGAATATTCACCTTCAAGAGCATCTCTTGTAACCTCTTCCTTGTCATTTGCAGGAAGGCAGTGAAGGAGCATAGCTCCCGGTTTTGCTTTAGACATAAGTTCTGTTGTAATAACATAATCAGGCATAAACGCAGCAAGTCTTTCATCCTTTTCATCATACTGAGTTGTCCAGTAAAAGCTGTCGCCGTAAATAATATCGCATTCAGATACTTTAGAAGTATTATCAGTAATTTCATATGAACCGCCGCTGATCTTACAGTTTTTATCAGCCTGATCAAGCCACTCCTGTTCCATCTGATATTTAACAGGACCGATCTGTTTGAATTTCATTCCGTATTTTGTACATGTAAGAAGAAGCGACCGGCAGACATCTGTGGCATCGCCCATAAAAGCGAGTGTAAGGTCAGAAAGTGTTTTACCTTCCGGCATGTGTTCTTTAATAGTATAAATATCTGCAAGCATCTGTGTAGGATGGTATCTAGTGTCAAGTCCGTTGATTACAGGGACAGTAGACATCTTTGCAAGAGCATCGATAGTTTCAGGCTCATTGGTTCTTGCCATAATAAGGTCGCACATTCTTGACAGTACTCTTGCTGTATCATCGATTGATTCCTTCCCTCCGAGATGAATATCTTTCGGAGAAAGGAATAATGCATGTCCGCCGAGAATTGTAGCTGCTGTCTCAAAGGAAACTCTTGTTCTTGTTGAACCTGCTTCAAAAATCATTGCAACAGATTTTCCCTTGAAAAGCTGGGGAACAGCATTCTCTTTTCTTGCTTCTTTCAGCATATCCATAAGCTCCATCATGTCATCCATTTCTTTTTTTGAAAAATCCTGCATGGAGATCATATGGGTAAGATCTTTTTTGTTCAGATCCGTAGCGCTTGAGCTGGGTAATTTCATGATTATTAATCCTCCTGAATTAATATGTTTTATTTGTTTACGACTGAATTGTACACATATATATCTTTTTCTGTCAAGTATTATGTCTTTTTTTTACTTTTTTTATTCCGTATCGGAACTTAAAAAGCCCTAAAAATGCTTGACAAAGCACCTTTTTATGATACTATATTATTACCTGCGGATATATAAACTTCTGAAAGCTGCTGAATATCCGGTTCTTAAGGAAGGTATTATATAGAGGTTTAACATATTTTCACATGATCTTTATGTTTGGAAGCAGGTTTTGTATTGCAGATTTAATCCGGCTTTGGTTTTTTTGAGAATCTTCTTCCAGTAGATTATTCTAAAATACAAAGCAATCCGCAGGAGACTAAATCCGGCCTGCATATAAGGAATAAAAATGAATTGGTATCTGACAGGAATTGGTTTCTATATACTGCTTCTCCTGGGAGTAAGCATCTATGCATCGAAAAAGTGAAAACCGGAGAGGATTTTGAAGTAGCTGGCCGTTCAATGCCATACTGGCTTCTTTCATTTACTTTTGCAGGTCTGTGGTTCGGCGGCGGTACAGTTATAGGAACAACAGGAGTAGCATTTGATTACGGCTTCTGGAGTACAGAGGCAGCCTGGGGAGTTATCCCGGATCCCTACGGTGCAGGGTTCTGTCTTATTCTTGCCGGTTTATTTTATTTTTCAATATTAAGAAAAATCAAAGGAGTAACTCTTGCAGATTTTTTTGAAGCTAAATTCGGAAAAAGTGCAGGACTCCTTTCGACAATGGTTATGATTTTCGGATGGACATTTTTGTTGCATCCCAGATTGTGGTTTTCGGTAAAATATTTAATTCCATTATGGGATGGTCATATAATTTGTCAATCTGGCTGGGCGTGATACTTGTCGTACTGTATACAATAGCAGGGGGCTGTGGTCTGTTGCTCTTACCGATATGGTACAGATGATTATAGTGCTTATTGGAATTATTATTGCAGTACCTGCAGGTCTTAATGCAGTGGGAGGATTTTCTGAAGTAAAGCTCTTCTTCCGGCAGAGATGCTTTCTTTTACCCCTCATTCAATCCTGATATCAGCACAGTCGGAAGATGGCTGCCCTGGATATCCGGATGGATGATTATAGGACTGGGCTCCATAGCAAGCCCTGATATCAATCAGGTGGCACAGGCAGGAGCAACTGATAAAGATGTAAGAAGGGCAAGTGTCACTGCAGGATTTATATACTGGTTTTCGGCTCGCTTGTAGTACTTTTAGGATTAATAGGTGCTGCTCTTGTTTCAAAGGGGACATTGACACTTGAAATGCTGGGAGGCGACAGTGAACTTATTATGCCTGTAATGATACAGGAACTATTCCCCCTGCCGATTGCAGTTATATTGTATCAGCAATCCTTGCGGCAGTAATGTCCAGCGCAGACGGGGCCCTGCTTGCACTTTCAACACTTTTTTCAAGAAATATCCTTCCCTTTTTCAGGAAAACTTCACCTGATCCAAAAAAGGAATTATTATACAGCCGGCTTGTAGTTATTGTTTTCGCGCTTGTGACAACAGTTATAGGAATATCATACCCTCATGCATTTCTTTTAATGAATTTCGGATTCGACAGTCTGCTTGCAGGATTATTTGTTCCCCTTACTCTTGCACTTTACTGGAAAAAAATAACAGTAAACGGCTTTTTTGCAGGAGTTATTTCGGGTATATTAATACGTGTTATTTTAAGCGGAATCCTTGAAGGATGGTCAATGGAAACAGTAATGTATCCGGAAAAATGGTATCTTTATACCATGATTGCACCGCTTGTGAACTTAATATTCACAGTTTCAGTTTCACTAATGGAGAAAAAAAATTGATTAATCAAAGTTCAATCCCGTTGCCTTTTGATCAGCTGGATTATGAGATAATTACACTTTTAAACGAAGATGCCCGGATGTCTGCCGCGGAAATGGAGAAAAGAACCGGCGCAAATCAGCGTAATATCAGAAAACGGCTGAACCGGCTTCTGGACCTTGGGGCAATCAGACTTAAAGGGATTGTAGAACCCAAGGTTTTCGGATACGGAATTTCAGTTGATATTTTCCTTAGCTGTGAAGACGGTTATGAAGACAGAGTTTTAAAGCAGCTTTCCGAGATGACACCGATATGCTATCTGGCAATCGGACAGTCCTCGAATGAACTGTCTATAGAAGCAAGATTTCAGAACTTTGAGACTATGGACCATTTTATGAAAAAGGATCTTACAGAAATTGAGGGATTAAATATCAAAGGGTTTGCAATGGTTCCCAGAATTAACAAGAATATTGACAGCTGGCTTCCGCCGCGGGAGATTTTTAAGAGCTGATAAATAATATATTCAATCAATATTGCAAAATGAGAAACACAAACTCTGCCTTTAATTTAAAGAATGCAAACTATTAAAACAGTTTTATATCACTTTAGACAGGAATCTCCTGTTAATATATAAGCCGCTTTTCAAACGAAGGCGGCTTTTTCTTTAATATGATCCTCTGTATGATAATCTTTAAAAAGAGGTGAACCAATGTTTAAAAACATGTCAAGTGATTTATCCGATAATGCCCTGTCAATAATTTTCAGTAATCTGGCAAAAAGCTGCAGAAAAACAGCAGAAATATGAAATTTCCGCAGCCTATTTAAAGCTGGCAGACAGCTATAAAAAATCAGACAGGTCCTGTGATTTATCATCTATTAAAGAAGAATTAAAATGTAAGTCTCACAGAGGAATATCCGCAGCTTAAAACTCTTGCGGAAGAAAAAGGAGACCGGGGAGTACAAAGAGCACTTATCTGGGGACAGAAGGTAACAGCTATTCAAAAAAGCCTTATAGACCGTTATCTCTCAAAAGGCGAAGCCCTTACCGACGGGAAAGAAATTTATTTATGCGAGGCCTGCGGTTTTATATTTCTGGGAACAGAAACACCTGCTTTATGTCCTGTATGTAAAGCACCTATTTCCCGCTTTTCCAAGATCCAAGGAGTAAAATAAATGTATGCATCAAGAAATATAAAATTATGTACCAAAGACTGTCTCTGCCTTTTTGTATGCCCAACCGGAGCAACAGATACAGAAAACGGACAGATTGATAAAAATCTGTGTATTGACGGATGCAGGCAATGTGTAGATGCCTGTCCCTCACATGCTATTTCACTGGTAATTGAAAATTATCCTGAACCAAAAGAAAAAAGATCCGGACCTTGTACAGTCAATGCTGTCTCATCTGGAGCAGAAAAGTAAACTGGAATCACTTGCGCAGAAACTCTCTGATGAATCCGCAGAACCTGGAGCAAAAAAAACTGGCAAAAGCTTTACAGAAATCACTCCGGATTATAGGGGAAGACTGTGCACGTGAAGCAGGGTTTATGCTGCCTCAGTGTAATGCTGTAAGAAAACTTAACAAGGAACTGAATATTACAGATATCGGGGAGTAGTTTTATTCGCCCCTTTTTAAATATTAGAAATCCAGTTATTCTATACTTAGCAAGGTAATTAACAATATATATTTTTCTGCAGATTATCAGCAGGAAATAAGGAAATAGAATGACAGATAAAACTGATAATGAATTAATAAAAGGCGCGCTGCTTCTCTATAAATCAGCGCCTGCAATAATTACTGATATAAAAGATAAAATCACAATTGAAGCTGGAAGGTAAAAAAACTCTGCAGGTAAGGGTGAAGGATATTATTTTTCTCCATCCCGGCCCTGTGTCAGATTTTTCAGTTTTAAAAATACTTGAGAATGAAACTGATCAGTTAAGAGAAGCATGCAGTATTCTTCAGGGAGAAAGCATCAGCCTTAAAGAACTTGCAGAACTTGCATATGATGAATATTCAGCAGCAAGCGCATGGGCGCTCTGCAGCCAGATGATTGACGGTCTTTATATCTCTGGATCTGCAGATAATATAATTATCCGCTCAGAAGATGATGTGGAAAAGATTAGAGACAAGAAAGCAGAAAGAAGAGGATAGATCCAGATGGATGGATTTCACAGTCAGAGTAAAACAGGGAAAAATAAGTTCTGATGACTCAAAGTATTTACGGGACCTTGAACAGTTTGCTCTTGGTAAGCAGAAAAGCTCAAAACTTCTCAAAGATCTTAAAATGCCTGAAAACAGTTGAAAATGCCCATTCCCTACTTTTAAAACTCAAACACTGGGACTGTTTTGTAAATCCCTATATAAACAGATTCGGATTCTCTGCAGAAAACAGCTGCCCTCCTCTGACTTTTACTAATGATGAAATACTTACAGATGACAGACTTAATCTTACACACCTTGATGCTTTTGCTGTTGATGATGAGGGAAATACAGATCCTGATGATGCAGTGAGTTTTGAAGACGGAAAGCTGTGGGTTCATATTGCAGATCCTTCATCTGCCGCTTTACCAGGATCTGAAGCCGATGAATTTGCAATGAATCAGGGAGCAAAAATCTATTTACCGGAAATTAAAATACCTATGCTATCCGATGAATTTACAAATCTATACGGCCTTGGTCTTAATAAGGAATCCCCGGCCCTTTCCTTCTGTATACAGCTCAATGATGACGGGTCTGTTGGAAACTGCGAGATCTTTTTTACAAAAATCAGTGTAAAAAGAATGACATACGAGCAGGCACAGCAGCAGATTGACTCCTTCCCCTTTAATAAAATTTATGAAGCTGCAATAAAGCATAAAAAATACAGAACATCAAACGGAGCCTCATTTTTTTAATTTTCCGGAAGTCAAAATAAAAGGTAAAAGAAAAATAAAAGTATTCATTACTCCCTACAAACGTTTTGAATCAACAGATATGGTTGCAGAAACCATGCTTATGGCAGGAGAAGGCGCAGCTCTTTATGCATCAGAAAAAAATATTCCTTTTATCTATTCCGCTCAGGCCGGCAGCAATGACATGGAGGCAGATGAAGATGAGCAGCATATAAATGCAGATTCAAGTCTCTCCGCCATGTTTACAGGCAGAAGAAAGATGAGTCCGGGAGCAGTTAAATCGCAGCCTGACAGACATACAGGTCTTGGCCTTGATGCTTACAGCAGGGTAACAAGCCCCTTAAGAAGATACCCTGATCTTGCGGCACATCAGCAGCTGAGGCGTTATCTGGAAGGTAAAGAACTGCTCTCAAGTGATGAAATTATTACAAGGATAGGAAGATCAGCAGCCGGAGCTTCAGCGGTTCAGAAGCTTGAAAGAGTTTCAAATATGCACTGGACTCTTGTGTATCTGATGCAGAACCCGGACTGGGAAGGAAAAGGGATAATTGTTGATAAAAAAGATAGAACTGATACAGTGATAATTCCTGAACTGGGGTTTGAAACATCAATACCGGCTAAGAAGAATAGAGCCCTTGATGATGAGATAAGTTTAAAGGTTGAAGGAATTAATCTTCCGAAACTTAATGCATATTTTACTGTGCTGTAGATACCTTATGGGATACAGCTCTAAAAATATATTTTAATTATCCTGTATAATAATTTTTATTTCAAATAACAGCTAAAAGACATTAGATTAGTATTTTACAATCAGCTGGAGAAATTGACATATAGTATGAAGCCTGGTCTTGTTGAAATATTTCCAATGTTTATATAATTCCAGATAAAAATCTTAAGGAGATAATATGAAAAAAAGATGTACCTGGTGCGGAGAAAATCCATTATATACAGCCTATCATGATGAGGAATGGGGCGTTCCTGTACATGATGACAGAATGCTATTTGAATTCCTTATTCTTGAAGGGGCCCAGGCAGGCTTAAGCTGGATAACTATTCTTAAAAAAAGAGAGAATTACAGAAAAGCATTTGATAATTTTGACTGTGAGAAAATAGCCAATTATTCAGAAGAAGATGTAAACCGCCTTCTATCAGATTCAGGTATTGTCAGAAACCGCCTTAAAATCAGATCAGCAATTAATAATGCAAAAGCTGTTTTAAAAATAAAAGAGGAGTTCGGCTCTCTTGATTCCTACCTTTGGAGTTTTATAAACGGGAAACAAATCCAGAACAGTATAAATTCAATGAAGGAAATACCTGTAAGCTCAGAGATATCTGATGCATTGAGTAAAGACCTGAAAAAGAGGGGCTTGAATTTCATTGGCTCAACAATCTGCTATGCTTTTATGCAGGCTGTGGGTATGGTTAATGATCATCTAACAGACTGTTTCCGCTATGATGAAGTAAAAAATATACACAGTTAAGAGACAAGATAATCTGCTAATAAAGATAATGAAAGCTCAAAAGCTGCGCCTGCAACAGATCCATTTTGTCTTCAGAGGAAAAAGAGGAGAATAGAATACTTTCAATCCAGGCATCCAGCTCTTTTTATCTCCCTGAAACTCTCTTCCAATGAATCCGCTGATTAAAGGACCTATTGCAAGAAATCTTCTCCCTGTTATCTCTGGATGAATTTATAATCAGGGCCATAATGAAAGACAAGACCAAGACCGCCTCCGAGGACAAAATGGGAAATATCTTCATCCCCGAAATGATGTTCATAAGTAACCTGAGGTTCAAACTGGAGCATTTGAAAAGCTGCCCCAAAAAGTATAGGTCTCATAACAGGGATATTTACAGCGAGGTAGTCTTTTTCTCCTATAGGGATACGCAGATCTGCATAGATATCCATAATGGGACCGCCCTTAACACCCTCATCAGATCCTACGCACATCCTCACATCATCATAGCGTCCACCTGCCAGAAAATGCATACCGAAAGAGATATCTCTGCCTGATTCTGCAGATACCATAGAACTTAAAAAACAAGTCAGAAAAAGGGAAAAAACATTTTCTTTCATTAAAATATCCTTTATATCAGCTGTTTTCAGATTACAGGTCTATAGAATTATAACAGGTGATATCATTTATACCACGATTTTCTTGAATATTGTTAAACCGATGTCTTCAATAAAGTATACAGTAAAGAATTCATAGAAAGCTGCTGCCATATAGCGGGCAATAAACCACAATTGAGTAGTAAGGTTAGATTCATAAGCAGTGAATATACCTATGCCTTAATAGCTTAAAGTATTAACTGAATCCAAACTGCCGATAACGAAATAAGCAATTCCTATAAAGATAAGGTATTTATTTAGATTAAATTCTCTGGAATTCCAGACAATAGCAAAAAGAGAGTATGCAAGAATAATACTGAATAATTCTACCAGCGTATGTAAAAGCAAGTAGCTTTTATACCTATAAAAATAAAAAAAATCGCAGGTCTTTTTTTTTACATCCATTCTCAAAAAATGACACCAGATGTCAGTGATATAATGACTTCAAAATATTTAGCAATAGAGCAGATGTCTTATAAATATAAAAAATTGACAACTCCTTATAATAATCCTAAAATTCAGCATATATTTCTATCACCGCTTATTGTAAGGAAAATAAATGAAATATATTTTTACTTTCAGTTTTATGTATTTTATTTCTTATCATCCTCGTTTTTATATTTTCCGATCTGGATAAAAAGAAATTCAATATGGATGAAGCTGCTGCTGAAATTGATTCAGTCATGTCAGGTATTCGCAAAAATATTATTTCTACTTCTGTTCAAATCAGTTATATACTGTCTGATACCGGCAAATATGATACCGGTCTTTATGATGAGCAAAAATATGAACTCCATGATGCTGTGATTTATCATAATCCCCTTGATCTGGGGCATGGCAAACTCTTTTATACAGGAGTAGTTCCGATACTTGAAATACAGAAAAGAAAAGTCAAATCAATGGAACATGCAATCCCGCTGCTTAAAAGTCTGGCATCAGATGGGGAATTTTCAGATTACATTGTACAGGCTTACTGCATAACATCAGATTCACTCTTTGTTTTTTCCCATACACTGATCTGCTTGCGTTCCTGCCTCCAAAAAGAGACATAACTCAAATGAGCACATGGAAAGAGCTAAAAGCAGACTATCCTGAAAAAAATATATGTGGCATAAACCTTATACAGATACAATTGGAAAAGGGTATATGGTGGATATTTGTTATCCTGTATATGCAGATAATGAATTAGCTGCATTGGTAGCATCTGATATTACTTTAAAGACTATTAAAAGAAAACTATTATCGAAGTATAAAGAGGCACTTCTTATTATTGCCAATAAATCTTCTGATATTGTCTCTATGACGACAGAGGCAGCTGATCTTTTCAGGATCAAGGAAGCAGGTGATTTCAGATATTTAGAACCGCTTAATCCTGCTGTAAATATTTATGAACTTCCAGAAGATCTAATACTTATAAAAACAAGATCTGTAGAACTTAAACAGCTCTGGCAGAAACTCAAGGAAAAAGACAGTTTTGAACTGATTATTGACAATAAATTGAACAAGGTAAAATCAGTACATATTGATGAAACGGACTGGTCCCTTGTCCATATTGAAGAGTAAAACTGCAAATGTCACAGAAAACATTTAAAACAAAAATTATTATAGGATATTCACTTGCAGTAATCTCGATTTTATCTGCCGGAATATTTAATAATATTTATTTCAGAAAAATTGTTCTACGAACAGAAAATCTATATGAAGTTTCCTACAAGGCACACAGACTGGCAACAAAAAGCAGAGAACAGGTTGATGCAATCCAGCGAATACTGATGAATACACTTTTAAAAAGCAACAACACAGAAAATAATGAAAATCTTCTGAGAAAAAATTGATAAGATGACCTCCGGCTTTTATGACAACATTGAAAACCTTACAGAAATAAGACCTCATATGGAGGTTAAACATGAAGTTATTGTGGAAGAATTTGTAAAATACTATTTATATGCAAAGTGGATATTAAATACCTATAAATTAAAAACACTTCTTGAAAAGCCTGACATACTGAACAAGCTGGAATCACTAAGAGCTGAAGTTCATACAGTTCTGGATAAAATTGCAGATGCAGAAGAAATATCATTTGTATCTGAGTCTCACAAAGCTTTAAAACAGATGCAGTCAGGTATATTTTATTCAGCTTTAATAATTATTCTGGGATGCACAGTATCAATTCTTGTTTCAGTTAAAATATCAAAATCACTGTCTGCTCCCTTATTAAAATAATGGAAGCAGCAAAGGATATAGCCGGTGGTGATTATACAAAGACAATCCCTCCTCTGAAGGGAAGGGAATTCGGAATGCTTTCAGAGAGCCTTGATGAAATGATAACAAACCTTACTCAGGCAATCAAGGAAAAGCAGCATGAAATAGAGTTAAGAAATAAGACAGAAAACTCTCTAAGTGCCTTATTCAAGTCAGCACCTATAGGGATACTGATTGTCCAGGGAAGAAAAATCGAAAATGTGAACCGGAGGTTGTGCGAGATGCTCGGATACCACAGAGAAGAGCTTCTTAATAAGTCGACAAGAATTCTGTATCCTGATGATGCGACTTATAATTTCATCGGGGAAAAACTTTATTCTGATATTGAAACATATGGAAACAGCACTGTAGAGATAAGCCTCAGGCATAAAAAACAGCAGCATTATTCTTGCAAGAGCAGATGCCTCCCCATTACAGCATGATTCAACTACATTGACCCTACTTGATATCAGCAAGCAGAGAAAAGCGGAAGAGGAACTTAAAAACTACCAGAACAAACTTGAAGCAATGGTGAAGCAGAGGACATCAGAGATAAATGAAACTATAAAGGCTCTGGAAAAAAGGAATAAGGAATCTGAAATTCTGGCAAACCTGGCAGAAATTCTTCAGGCATGTACTACAGAGATAGAAAGCTACAAACTGCTTGAAAACTGCTGCACTAATATATGCTGTGACTACTCAGGCTTTCTTGGTATATATGATGACAATCAGGATATAATTTCACCGGTAGCTTTCTTAGGAGATTCAGATGAATATAAAAAAACATTAGGGATTTCCTTATTGATGACTGCTGGGGACTCCGCCTGAGTAAAAACTATATATCAGGATTTGCAGAAAAGAACATACGATGCAATCATTATCATGATGCTGATCATATAAATTTCTGCTTTCCAATCAATTCAAAAGGGGAACTGCTGGGATTACTTCATATATGCCTGAAAAATGAAGATGATGAATATAATCCACAAAATATAGACTTATTAAAAAGCTTTATGAAACAAGTTGTAAAGCTATATGCCCTCAGCCTGTCCAACATAAGACTCCGCAGCAGGTTAAAAGAACAGTCCATTCTAGATCCGCTGACAGGTCTTTATAACCGTCGTCATATGGAAATTAATCTGAAACGGGAACTTTCAAGAGCTGTCAGAAATGAAAGCCCTCTTGGTATTATCATGCTGGATATTGATCATTTTAAAAATTTCAATGACAGCTATGGACATGAGGCTGGAGATGAAGTACTCAGGAAACTGGGAATCTTAATAAAATCAATAGTCAGAAAAGAAGATATTGCATGCAGGTATGGAGGGGAGGAATTCCTGATAATTTTTCCCGATTGCAGCAGAGATGATCTGTTTCTTAAAGCTGAAATAATCAGGGAGGGAATAGAAAAGAATAAGCTTAATTTCCAGGGGAAATTATTAAAAATAACAGCATCTCTAGGGACTGCCTCTTATCCTGATGACGGCTCAAGCAGCGAAGAGCTGACAGGGCATGCGGATTCATCACTTTACAAGGCAAAAAAGGAGGGAAGAAACAGGGTTGTGTAACTGAAATTAACAATTATTATTTACTGAAAGCTTTTTTATTCAATTTACTTTTTCATATAAAAACTTTTTATGTTAGCTGGATTATATTAATAAATAATATATTGCATTTTCATTATTGATAACTATTATTATATATAGGAGGTTGTGATGTTAGGTCTATTAGTAACAGTTATCGTCGTAATTGTAATAATTCGAATAATTTAATTGATCAGAATGATAAAGGAGTAAAAAATGAAAAGAATATTGTTTGTTGTGATTCTAATGAGTGCAGCTGTTTTTTCATATTCGGAAGGATTTGATATGGGTGATTTTCCTTTAGGCAAATGGCTTGATCCCAACTGGGATGCACTTTGGGAATTCCACTCAGATAATATCAGAATTCTTGATACAGATGGAGGTGTTTATTACGATTTTGATGGAAAACAATAGATGATTTTAAAGTCAGACCATCATCAAAAGGTATTGAACTTTCATTCAAATGTGAAGACACCGGGAAAAAATATTTGTTTACAAAACCATTAACTAATATGGATCTCGAAATTATAATAGATAAAGATAATGGTCAACATTATGAAGTAAAACTTCCTTATCAGAAATAACGAATAAAGAAGTCATTTATATATAATGACCCCATCTATCGAAAGCGATAGCGGGGGGTTTTTTTTATTTATTCTTGATTTTTTGTATAATAATATATTTTTTCCTACAATTTATATTAAATGAAACCATTTCAATAATAAGTTCCGGAGATAAAGATATGAATTATGTGATATGTTTTATTGTTTTTATTTATTTCAAATATAGTTTATTTTGCTGAATCAGAAATCTACACTGCCGATACCGCCAATTATATCAGGAAATGAAATTACTCTTGAAATAAAGAAGGGACAATTTATCCCTTCCAATGGGAAAAAGTAAATCTATGGGATTTAACGGGAATTATCTCGGTCCAACAATAAGGGTAAATAAAGGTGACTTTCAAAAGATAAACATAAAAAATAACATCGGGGAAGATACCACTGTTCACTGGCATGGTCTTCATGTTCCTGCAGAATTTGACGGGGGACCGCATCAGGTAATAAAAAAAAGGCAGCACATGGAAACCTGAGTTTAAAATAAATCAGAGTGCTGCTACATTGTGGTATCACCCTCACCTAATGAGAAAAACAGCTGAGCATGTTTATAAGGGATTAGCAGGACTTTTTATTATTGATGATGAGTATTCAAAAAAACAGAAAATACCTCATAATTACGGAATAAATGATATCCCCCTTATTCTTCAGGAAAAAAGAGTCGACAGGAAAGGAGAGTTTGAATATAAGCCCCGGATGCCTGACATAATGCATGGATATAGCGGGAATATAATGCTTGTAAACGGAGCATATCAGCCTGAATTGAATATTGATCAGGGGACATACCGCTTTAGAATATTAAACGGATCAAACTCTTCAATTCTTCAGGTTTCATTCTCAGATAACAGATTTTTTACTGTTATTGCCAGTGATGGAGGTTTTTTACCGGCATCAGTGCGAACAGATAATATTATACTGTCGCCTGGAGAAAGATTTGAAATACTGACTGATTTTGAGAAAGAGGATGAATTATCATTGATATCTATAGTTGCAGGAGGAAATAAGTATAAATCCATTAACATTTCTGTAAGTAATAATAAATCCTTGTTCTTTAAACATCCTGAATATTTCGTATATGAACCGGTGGAACTTGATAATAACAGGCAGGCTGACCGCAGCTTTATAATGGAAAGCCGGGGGATGAGAGGATTCAGAATCAACGGCAAAAAATGTCAATGAAAAGAATTGATTTCAGTGTTAAAAAGAATATCACTGAGAAATGGGCAATTGAAAGTACAGGAATGGGGATGGGCATGGGAATGATGACAATCCCCCATTCATTTCATGTTCATGATGTACAGTTTTCAATTGTATCAATAAATGGGCAGAAACCGCCTCCCTTTATTCAGGCCCTAAAGATACAGTCCTTGTCATGCCGGGAAACAGAATTGAAATTGCTCTCATATTCAGGGAATATACCGGAATATACATGTATCACTGCCATTTTCTTGAACATGAAGATGAGGGAATGATGGGACAGTTTAAAGTGATCCCGTAATATAAATCCGATAAGTTATGATAAAATGCAATCTACAACATATCCCTATAATGACCTTTGATATAGTTTTTATTGATAAACATTACGATTGAAGGCAGAACTATCCACTGGATTAATGGTAAAAGGCCGACTCCAAAAATTGTCGGCATTAATTCTGAATATCCCCAGCTTTTCAATATATATACATTGTTTATCTCGCTGAATATTGTATAACCAGCTCCAACTGCAGAAACTGTTATGTAATGCCTGATTTCAGGTTCAAGAAGCCATTTATCAGATCTGTAAATCAGACTTGTAATTAAAACTGCGCTTAACAGAATTAAAACATCACCAGTAGTACAGTGAAATCTGTTATATACAAATATATTGAAACTATCAGTATAATCCTCAAAAAACGGGGTCTGGGCGAATTCCCAGATCCCGAAAATAATAAAGGTGAAAAAAGTCAGCCACAGAAACATATAGAGTTTTATTTTCATCAATATCTCCATAAAAAGATTTCTGTACATTTTCCAGCAGTCAGTTATATATCCTTTTTAATTAAACTTTTTTAAGCCGCAATGATATGCCTTTTTTTACTTGTCATTCAAAATATATTTAATTCTCTAATATATTATCATACCGTATATGGATATAGTAAAATTTAATCAGACTGTTATATTCATATTAGTCAAACAGAAGATAAAGAAACTGGAAATATAATAATTTTTAATTCTTTAGCATATTAGCCTTGACTATCTATTTTATATTTAACTATTTTTATTATATAGATCATTTTTATGGAGAAACATATGGCACAAATATTTCCAGGTCTTATAGTCGGACTACGGGAAGGATTAGAAGCCTTTTTAATTATCACTGTAATGATGGAATATCTGAAAAAAATAGGAAGAAAAGACCTGATGTCATCAGTTCTAAATGGAGCCTACACAGGAATCGGGATTTCGTTTTTATTGGGTGGAATTTTGTGGCTTATTTCCGGGACAATGCAAAGCGGAAGCAGTGCTGTTGAAAAACTGTGGGAAGCAGGGGCATCATTTATTGCAGTTCTGTTTATTTCATATTTCATTTACTGGATGATTAGAACCGGTAAAAATATTACAGAAGATGTAAAAAGTTCTGTAAATAGTAATCTTTCATCAAAAGGTCTGTTCGCATTGGCAGCTGTCGCAGTAGCAAGAGAGGGGGCAGAGATAGCTCTTTTTGCATTTGTTGCAGACAATAAAGCAGTATATCTTTCAGGTAATATGACAGGGATTATTATCGCTGCAATATTGGCCTTATTGATTTATAAATCACTTGTTAAAATTGATATCAGAATAATTTTTAAAGTTACATTGATTTATTTGATTCTTCAGGCTGCTTATTTGTTTGGATACTCAATACATGAACTGCTTTCTGCACTCAATACAATGGGATATCTTGATTCTGATAATCTTTTATTTATTAAAGTCTATAATTTAAAAGATACAATTCTGGATCATAAAACCGGAATATTAGGGATAATTTTAAATGTTGGGATTGGCTGGTATTCACGACCGGAAATAATACAATTTGTATTTCAGGTTCTTTATCTTTCCTGCTTTTTATGGTTTGGAAAAAAATAAATAAGCAATATTTGTTGTTAAATAAGAATATTATACCTGCAATTTATATTGGATCGTTGAATTGTTAATTTAATGAGCAATTCTGCCCATCCAGACATAAAAAAAGAGTTATCAGCCTTATGCTGATAACTCTTTTATATTTATGGGCCCACCAGGACTTGAACTTGATCAGACTACTTATGTTGTACATATACAGCTGTTTTATACTGCCACTAAAGAGCTTTTTGAGCTTATCATATCTAAAAATCTTCGACCTTCCGTTCCCTGCTCGCATTCAAGGTAAACGTGGGCTAAGTACTCATCCGCTTGGGAATAAAAACGTCGATATCAGTGTCAGTAATATCCTGATTCTACAACAATCTTTTCATCATCCTTGATCTCAAAAAGATCCCGACCTAGAATTAGTATAATGACTGCAAATACAGTGAACCATATGAAAACTTTATTGATTGTTTTTTTTCATTATTTCATTTTTGAATCCGCTGTATGCATCCGAAGGTTTACAGGATGTCGTGGTAACTCATGAGGTAACAAGGCTTATCCTTCAGCTCGGTATTATTCTGCTGGCGGCAAAAGCCTCCGGGCACATCGCCAGGCGCCTGCATATGCCGGCATTACTCGGAGAAGTAACTGTCGGCCTGATTCTGGGCCCTTATGCTTTGGGAAGTATTCCAATCCCGGGATTTTCTGATGGTCTTGTGCCTCTTGCGAAGGGAGCATTCCCCATACCGCTGCAGCTCTATGCATTCGCAGCAGTGGGTGCAGTAATTCACGTACTGGTAGTCGGCCTGGAGTCGGACAGAGACCTCTTTTCAAAATCCAGGAGAAAGGGTTTTGCCATTGCTATGGGCAGCAGCATTCTGTCCCTTCTTGCAGGTATTGCCTTCGGGACTCTTGTATTCAGCTTCCCCCTGCTCGACAGAAGGATTTTTTTCTCGCAGCTCTTTCGGTTTCGACCTCATTGGGCGTTCAAGCCCGTATTCTCCATACTCAGCACCAGATGGCCAGCCCTGTAGGGGCCGCCATTGTCAGTGAATCGCTTCTACAAGATGGATTTGCGATAGTATTTCTGGCCATAGCTATGACATTCGGTGCAGTAGAGCTGGGCCATACAACCGGAGACAGTCTGTGGACTGCAGCTCTTCCGGTTACGCTTGCTGCTTTAGGTGTTCTTGTATTGGGAACTTTATTCGTAGTGTTCACCGCTCCATATACGGCAAAACTGCTTCGCGACTGGGCTAATCCGAATATCTTTCTGGTCATGGTTCTTGCTTTTTGCCCTTTTGCTTTCAGGTATTTTCGAAGTTTTTGGCGTAGCAGCCATTATCGGGGCATATATTGTGGGCATTTCCTTTTCCCGAACCGATATGGGCGATGTTCTGGCGGAAAAGTCGCAGTCAATAAGTGAGTTTTTTGTACCTGTATTGTATGTTGTTATGGGAATGCTGGTCGATTTCAGAGTGCTCTTAGATCCGGCAATCATTCTACCATGGGCTCGGATTTGCCTTACTTTCCGGCGGCGCAAAATCCTGGGCAGTGCAGTTCCCGCACTGTTTGTCGGCTTTTCTCCATGGGGTGCCTTGCGTGTAGGTATGGGGACAGTCCCCCGCGGAGAAGTAGCCCTGATTATCGCATCAGTTGGATTGGCTCTGGGAGATTTTTCATTGCAGTTTTTTCAGATAATGGTGGTCATGATAGTATTTTCAGTTGCACTCGGTGCTCCTCTTTTCTCCCTTTCCTTACATAGAGGCGGTAAAGGAACAAGAGGTGACTGGAGCAGAAGCAAGACAGAAAAATATGAAATGGATCTTCCCAATGAGGAAATTACCGCATTGATCGTTGACGGCTTAATGCAGGTTGCAGAGGAGGACGGTTTTTTCGTTCATCGGCTGGAAATCGCCGGTACTGTGTATCGCTTGAGAAGAGATGATATATATCTGACAATAAACAGACGTCAGAAAGGAATTGATATAGACTGCAGCCTCAGGATCAGGGTATAGCCAAAACCCTGCTTTATGAGGTTATCGTGCATGTGCGTGAGCGGATGGCAAGACTCACAGAAATACATGTTCCTGAAGAACTAAGGCGCGATGTAGCAGCAGGTGCCGGAAGCGGAACCTTAAGCTGGAAGACTACCTCCTGCCGGACCAGGTTATCGTGCCACTAAAATCCAAAGACAAAGAAGGAATTATTCAGGAGCTGATTAGTTGTCTCGAAAGAGCGGGCAGGCTGTCGGATCCGAAGCAGGTTCTGAAGGATGTTATGGAACGTGAAGCTACTTTCAGTACCGGGATGGAGCATGGGCTTGCAATACCTCACGGACGTTCTGAAGGAATCGAAGGAATGGCCCTTGCTGCTGGAATCGTCCCGGACGGGGCAGACTTTCAAAGCCTGGACGAATTGCCGACCCGGATCGTTTTCCTTATAGCCACCGGTACAGAAAACAGACAGCCCCATTTACAGCTGCTGGCTTCCATTGCAAAAACCTATCGAAAAGAAGAGGTTAGAGAGAAACTGCCTGAGGCTAAAAATCCGAAAGAGTTTGTGCAGATTGTCCTGGGAAAATAATAATCATTGGAATACCCTCAATTTTATAAACAAATTACAATCTGCAAATCAGGAAACTTTTTAACATTCACCAACCATAAGAATTTACAATTGGCATCAGTGCCAATTATAGTCAATTCCCGGATTTACCTAAAAATCAGAGAACCCCTTACGATACAAGGGTTTAGACACAAAAAAAGCCACTCAAAATGAGTGGCAATTATGGGCCCACCCCGGAGGCATGGCCGAGCAGCAAATCCAAAGGATTTGTGACCAGGCAGGACTTGGTCTACAGTCGCTCCCCTCCTGAGAGCTCTTTACAACCCGCCTCCGGGATCTGCCGCGGACTGCCTGTCCGCTAATCCTCCCTTACGGTCAGCGATCCCTGTGGATCAATTCCCGGCGGATCCAGCCACAAAAAAAAGACCACCGCACAATGCGATGGTCTTCTGTTTGGGCCCACCAGGACTTGAACCTGGGACAACTCGATTATGAGTCGAGGACTCTAACCAACTGAGCTATAGGCCCGATATGTGATAAATTATCCAGAATTCAGAAAATTGTCAAGTAGGAGTAGATTTTTAATTTAATCAATATTCGGGGGCTAAATAAAGCGGCTCTTTTTTCAGACTGTCATCTAAAAGGATGCTTTAAAGATTTACTTAATCTGAATAAAAAATCTGATATTTTTATAAAAATTACTGTTCAGACAGCTTTCATTCCCTGAATTGCAGGAAATTTTATTTTAAATTAATCATTATTTTAAATATAATCCGAAATATAAAAAAATATTATAAAAAAAGGGAAGCCGCAAAGGACTTCCCTGTAAAATTAAAAAATTGAAATTACAGCTATTCTGCTTTTTTTACTTTCATATTCTTTAAGCATACTGAAAATAACAGAACTTAATGCAATAAGTGCTATAAAGGTTAGGGATAGCCATAAGCCCGTTAAAAGCATCTGAAAATGTTCCATACAAAACTGAGAGGAACTACAGCTCCGACAAAAAACAAGAAGAACCCATGCCCATTTATAAAAAAGAAGCAATTTTAACACCTACAAGATATTCAAATGATTTATATCCGTAGTAGTACCAGCCGAGAATAGTTGAAAATGCAAAGAAAACAAGAACCGAAACTTACAATAAACTGTCCAAGTCCCGGGAGGGATGCATTGTAGGCAGCTGTTGTAAGAGCAGCACCATTAAGACCATCCTGGATTACCATCAATCCGTCAGCTCCAATGTTTACAACAGGAGATATTAAAATAACAAGAGCTGTCATTGTACAGACAATAATTGTATCAATAAAAGATCCCAAAGATGCAATTATACCCTGACGTACAGGATCATTAGTTTTGAAGCTGCATGTGCAATAGGGGCAGAACCAAGACCTGCTTCATTAAGAGAAAACACCTCTGGCAACACCCATTCTTACAACAGTTCCGATAAATCCTCCGCTTACAGCTGTAGCATTAAATGCGTTTCCGAAAATCCATCCAAATGCTCTTGGAAGAGCTGAAATGTGTGTAAAAATAACAATAAGAGATCCCAGAACATAAAGAATAGCCATTACAGGAACAATTTTTTTCAGTTGTTTTTCCTATACTTTTAATTTCCGCCGATAATTACAAGAGCTGTTGCAATTGTAATTATAATACCGGTGATATAAGGAGAAAGACCTGTTGACTGCTCAAGAGAGGCAGCTACAGAGTTTGACTGAACCATGTTGCCGATTCCGAATGATGCAATAAATGCAAACAGCGCAAATGCAAAACCAAGCCATTTCCAGTTACCGCCGAACTTTTTCTTCCATACCTTTACTTGCATAATACATAGGTCCACCGGATTTTTCACCCTTTTCATCTGTTACCCTGTACTTGATAGCAAGAAGTGCTTCTGAAAATTTTGTTGCTCCACCGAGAATTGCAGTAATCCACATCCAGAAAACAGCACCCGGTCCTCCAATTGCTATTGCAGTTGCAACACCTGCTATATTACCTGTACCGATAGTAGCAGCCAGTGAAGTCATAAGTGCCTGAAAAGGACTAATATCACCTTCAGCATCAGCTCCTTTTGTAAACAGCAGTTTGAATGCTAGTCCCAGTTTCCGGTACTGTACAAACTTTGTTCCTATTGACAAAATAAGACCAGTTGCAAAAAGCAATGTAATCATAATCGGTCCCCATGCAAAAGAACCAACAGCACCAATTAAATTGTTTAAAGCTTCCATTTTTACTCCTTGAAAAATTTATAGTATTTTTAAATAAATACCTGCTTAAAATTATTGAGATGTATTGAAAGTATGAATATTTTTAATATGAATCTTTGTGCTGCAGCTTGTTGTGAGATGTTTATTGAATATTTACAATTCATGCAAAATCAATCAATTATTCGGATTCCTCAATGATATCATCTTCTTTTATTCTTTAGAAACATTAAATATACAAATAAAATTAGCTTATCAAATAATTCTACTCTGCATTATATTATAACGCAAGAAAAAATCTTGTAGAATATATATAAAAATTATTATATACCGATAAAAAAATAATTTTTTCTTTTAAAAGAGCCTCTTCTAAGATTGCAAAACGTTTGAGACGTATGATATGAATATCATACAAAATTAGTAATAAAACTGCAGCAATGCGGATCAGTTAATGCTTCCGCTTTAAAACAGGATTATCGATCCCCAATCCGGTTTTAATAATGCAGAGAAAATTTTCATAAACCCTCCGCGGTTGTTTTTTAATAAAAAACAACCGCCTTTTACTTCAACACAGATCATTTCATTAAATGAGTCTTTAATAGTTATATGCAGCACTGAAATCAGGATTAATTATATTTTTCAATTCATTCGAATTAACTTCCCTATTATTTACATAACATTAAACTTGTTTTATAAATACAGTTTATAATTTCAAGGATAAATCCTGCATATCAGAAAGTCTTTACAAATAAAACAGGAATTCTATTTTGTTTAATTGACAAATAGTGATAAATAATAATTTAATTAAACTATGGAAGAAATATTTAAAAAGTAAAAACACAATTTATAATTTTATTCTCAATAATGGAAACTTTAAAGGTTATTTTATTGACGGAACAGATATAGTTAATTCCTACAAAGACAGTCATGATTTGGGAATTATGGAAACATATATCTTAGGTCATGCAGCGCTTGCAGCTGAACTTATGGCATCAACACTGAAAAATAATGAAAAGATAAAAATAAAGTTTGAATGCTCCGGTCCTGTTAAGGGACTTTCTGTTGAGGCTGATACAAAGGGAGAAACAAGAGGATATCTTTTTGCAAACCCCATCCCTCTTGAGGAAGAGCCGGAAAGTTTTGATACCTCTATGATATTTCAGGCAGGTTTTTTAACTGTAACCCGCTACTCGCCGGATAAAAAACCTTTTTCCGGGCAGGTAATGATAGAACACGGCAATATTGCTAATGATCTTGCAAACTACTATTTAATATCTGAACAGATACAAACAGCATTTAATCTCAGCATTAAATTTGATAAATCAGGAAATGTAACAGGCGCCGGAGGTATTTTACTTCAGGCAATGCCGGGAGCAGATGATGAGGAGATTGAAACAGCTGAAAATATAATAAACAACATACCCTCTATCGGTAATTATCTTACAGAAAGCAGTGACTCAATTTCATTTTTAATGGAACATTTCAGAGATTCGGATATTCAGATTCTTGAGACAAAACCTGCCGCTTTTAAGTGCAGATGCTCCAAAAAACGGTTTGGAGGTTTCCTTGCATCACTTTCAAACCAGGAAATCGATGAAATAATTGAAGAAGATACTTTTCCTCTCAAACTCAAATGCTATAACTGCAGTACAGATTATGATTTTTCAAAAGAAGAAATTCTGAAGATACAAAAAACTCAAAATAAACTGAAAACTAATTCAGTTTTGATTTTCCGGTGATAAAAGGTCGATTATTGAAT
>LQAH01000119.1_pt1 | contig 24129 bp, 26 predicted proteins | sample 1535791 | NCBI WGS metagenome assembly LQAH01 (sample SAMN04331585, study PRJNA305678) | bioreactor metagenome | isolation source: bioreactor_4 inoculated with Wadden Sea sediment 2nd replicate of a... | place: Germany:Bremen
TCGGTTGTTCTCAGGATAAAACCGGAACAGCTTCACCGTCACTTCCGTGATATAGCAGAGCGTGCCCTCGTTGCCGATGGCAATATGCCGGATATCCGGACCGCCGGACCGCCTGGCCACGTTCTTGATCCGGGCAATATGGCCGTCGGGAAACACGCACTCCAGTCCCACCACCATGTCTTCGATTCCCCCGTACAAGGTGGAGAACTGCCCGATGCTCCTGGTAGACACCAGCCCGCCCAGCTTTGCCACAGGTTTGGACTGGGGGAGTGACCCGTGGTCAGTCCCTTTTCCCTGGCAGCATCCTCCAGCATCTGGAGGGGAACGCCTGCCTGTGCCGTGGCCTGCATGTTATAAGTATCGATTTTTAGTATCTTGTCCAGGTGCAGCGTATCGATGACCACGGTGTTATCCTTCCAGTTTTCCAGCCCCCCTTCGGTGGCTGTTTTACCGGCCCGGGGGATCACGTTGACCCCGTGCTGGTTGCAAAAGGACAACACCCGGCTGACTTCTTCGGCCGTTTTGGGATACACAATGGCCGCGGGCACGGGCACATCCAGGGCCTGCCTGGCCTTGGCGTATTTCTTGTACCGGTCTGCCGAGGCATCATACAGGTCTTTGCTGTCTGTATTCACCTGGGATGGCGAAAGAATCTGGCCTAACGCTTGAATTATATGTTCCTTGTCCACTGGCGGACCTCCTGAGTCTGAATGGTGTTTGGCAGAATCTGATGATCCTCCCTGTTTTTGGAGATGTGTAAATACTAAAGGGATGGCGGAACAGTGTCAATAAAAAATGGAAATTTTTCCATTATATTGCATAAAAATAAATTAAAATGGAAAAATTTCCATTTTCTCTGCGATAAAAGGATGCTATAGTTTGCTATTGTTTAACCGAAACGGTGATCGAAAAAATGATTAATCTGGACTTAAGCACGCTGAACCCGCTGGAGAAAAAGATCCACAAACAGATGATCCGGCACAGCAAGGCCATTCCTTTCATTCGGATCAACCAGGCAGCCGAGTTCTGTCAGTGTTCCGTGTCCAAGATATCCAAGTTTGTCAAAAAAATGGGATTCAGCAGCTACAGGCAATACCTGGATTTTCTGTATGGAAAGGATATTCCCCCTGCCGCAGGTTCAGATGAGTTGAACCGGGTCCGGTCTTTTATCGACACTTTTGACAACGGCATGGTTGATGACCTGTTGTCGCTGATTGACCAGCATAAAAAATAATTTTTTCGGGTACGGTCCTTCGCTGCTCTGTGCCCGGTACTTTGAATACCGGTTCCAAAATTGCTCGGACAAGCTTGCCATGGCGGTCTCTGACGTGGTGACCCTGAACAACATGGTGGATGACTCCACCCTGCTGCTGATCATCACGGAAACCGGCCGGTTTCAATCCTTCCAGGACGTCTATGAAGGGGCAAAATGTAACGGCGGCACCGTGGTTATTCTTGTTGAGGAATACAACACAGCTCTTTTCAACCAGTGCGATAAAATCTTTTGGCTTTCCCGCATCTTACAGCCGGCACATCTCAAGCCATACGAAAAATCACGTACGCTTTTTTTTATTTTTCTTGAGGAAATCATTCAACGCCTGCTGCCGAAAAAATGAGGTTTCTCGCATCTGCCGAGTGGGGCCGGATTTTTGGGCCTCGGTATTCAACACTCTTAGCCCGACTTTTCGGTTACAGATTATAGAGCACTTTAATCACAGAATTTATCATTTACCCGTCCCGTGTTAGCACTACTTTTGTTCAAAATTGTTTTAATCACCTGGCCGGGATTTAAACCTATCTCCAAAGTTTTATAGATTTCTTGTTGTCTGGGTTCGGGCCGTGTACTTTTTCTGATACGGACGGTTTGCCCGTCCTTGGATTGCATTGAAACCGGCACCCGGCTCTGGCCTTCGGGCTGATTTCTCAGTTGAGTCCAGCTACTGCTGATCTGTGATTGTTTCAACCGATATCGAACGCTGTGGACCAGGTGGTATGCCACAGCGTTTTCTCGTCCGGATCTTTATGGGACGTTCCCAGGCAGTATACACCCGGCAGGTCCTTCCGGGTGTTCTGGCTGGTTCGACGTTTCCAGGTCAGCTGGACGGCATTGCCGGTTTGTTCGTCTTTGACGACATTGACCCGGTATTGACCGAAGACCCTCGAATACCGCTGCTTAAGACGTCCGATTTTCTCCAGTACTTTATCGGGTATCCTTATTCTTCAAAAGCTGAACAGATGCTGAATACATTTTGTATAGATTCATCTTGCCGAAATCAAAATTTATCGGCTTTCCCAGCCCCGAAATATCCCGAAGCCAGTGAAGCGTTGCCCGTTTACTAGCCGGTCGACACATACGGCCGATAATACTGCCAGTGGCCGCAGCCAACTGCGGGCCATTGAATCCGTGTCGCCAGTTCAGACCAATGCTCATGTGGCAGTGAGAACCCCGTACTCAGATTGAGAAGGGTATGCTGATTGAATTTATAGAGAGCCATTTTACGCAGGGCAATAAAATGTCCAGAGCGTGTTTCAGGTCTGTCATCAATAAAGAGATTTAAAGCGAGATTTCTGCACAATGCCAGTTGATTAAAAGTCTGAAATTCTCAGATCGTTTATCCGGAGAGTTGCCTGTTATGCCAATTTGGCATGCAAGTCAAACCGTTCCTTTTGTGTTTTTGTATTTTCGCTAAAACCGGGCGCTCCGGGTCGGGCAGGGCGCCAAACCCGTGATACCTTTGATGTCATTGGCTGCCGGAGAACAATTGCCGATTTCTTTGGTTCGGCCTGCCATAGATTTAAAAAATTAAGGTGATCAATAAATTTGGTTGACTTCCGTATAAAAGAAAGATATGGACATACTTATCAGACAAGCAGATGTCTGAATAGCAGATAACATACAAGGAGGTTTCCTGCGGGCGACAAATGAAACCGATCAAAAAACACCGGTTGTCAGACAGTGTCATCGATGCCATTAAGGAGATGATTCAAACGGATGGGTTCGGCCCCGGCGACAAATTTTATTCTGAAAATGAGCTGACCAAAATACTTGGGGTCAGCCGATCGTCGATCAGGGAAGCTATCAGAATTCTCGAAGTCACTGGTCAGGTGACTGTCCAGCATGGAAAAGGTGTGTTTGTCTCTGATACCGATGCCATGAAGCTGCAACCATTCATTTACTGGCTGAAAACCAATGAACAGTCTTTAGCTGACCATTTTCAGGTACGGCTGATCATTGAATCGAAAACTGCGGCGTTTGCCGCAGAAAAAGCGGATGCCGAAGATATTCGGAAAATAGAACGGACCCTGGATGAATTTTTCAGGAATGCCCGGCTTGATCGCACAGCCGATGTGATCGCACAGGACCGGAATTTTCACCGGCAGCTTGCCGGAGCCACCAAAAATAAAACCCTTCACATGTTGATGACCTCCTTGACCACTTCTCAGCCCACCGGATGGATTTCCAGCCTGCACACACCCGGGAGAATTGAAAAACCATTCACGAGCACCAGGCCATTCTCGATGCTGTCGTCAGCCGGAATCCTTCCGCTGCCGAGGCAGCCATGGTCCGGCATTTGGACAACGCCTTAACCGAGATTCGCCGTCACATGAACAGCGATCTGAAACAATGATTATATGGGGAAGTCATGTCACTGAAAATTACCACACTGATTGAGAACAGCCCAGGGGAACACAAGGCGCTGGTGTCGGAACATGGGCTGTCATTTTTGTCGAATCGAAAGGGTTTTGTATGGTTTTGATACGGGACAGTCAGGCCGGTTCATGGATAATGCCGACCGCCTGAATATCGATCTTGGCAAGCTGGACGTTGTGGCGCTGAGCCATGGCCACTACGATCACTCCGGCGGATACCGCGCCCTGGTTGAAAAGTCACCCCATTCAATCTTGTATACGGGCAAGGGATTTTTTAATAAGAAATACGGTGTCAACGGTCCGGTTTGTGAGTTTTTGGGGAACGATTTCGATGCTGCCTTCCTTGCTGAAAAAGGAATTCAGCACAAAGAAATTTCAGAACCTTTAACGGAGATCAGCCTGGTGTGTATCTGGTCACCGCGTTTCCGCAAATTTTTGAAGATGAGGCGATTAATCCACGCTTCATGGTGTCAATGAACGGTCGGCTGGAGCAGGATCGGTTCGAGGATGAGATTGCCGTTGTTATGGATACGGACAAAGGTGCGGTGGTGTTGCTCGGATGCTCACACCCGGGCATGAAGAATATGCTTGCCGCTGTCCGGGAACGGCTTGAAAGACCCATTTACGCTGTTTTGGGGGGAACCCACCTGGTGGAATCCACAAAGGAAAGCCTGGTGCGATCCATGGCTTTTTTTCAGGAGCAGGATATCAAAGTGATTGGAGTCTCCCATTGCACCGGTAACGCTGCTGTTGACCAATTGTCCGAGTTTAACCCTCATTTTGCGGTCAACAGGACGGGAACGTCACTGTTCCTGGAGTGACATTCGGTATAACGGCCGTGGACCGTGTCTAATTTTTTGTTCCGGGCATGGCCAGCAACAGCGTGTGAAAGGACTCTAAAACATACAGGGGTTCTTTGATATAAACCGTGCCAATATTTACCGACTGAACAGACGGACGAATCAGGCACATACAACTCAAGTTGGAGAGGAGAAAGCATGGGCACTCTGAAAAAAATGCAGTATCTTGATGATGGGCCTTCTGGCAGTGATGTTAATGGTAATGTTCGCGGGACAGGGGGTGTGGGCAGCCGATAAAATTATCTGGAAATCATCCGGGCATGGCCCGGCATCGGATCCTTCCCAGATCTATCATGACAAACTCTGCCATGCCATTACCGAAGCCACTGGCGGGCGTCTGACCGTCAAACCGTTTGTGGGCGGCTCCATCGTTCCGGCCTACAAGGAGCTGGATGCCGTTGACAACGGGGTTCTCCAGATGGCTTACACCTGTCCGATGTACAATTTAGACAAATGGCCGGCAGCCGGGCTCATCAGTTCCAGACCCGGCGGTCTTCCCGGCGAGGCTCTCAGGACCTGGTTCAACTACGGCGGAGGAGCTGATCTGTTGAACAAAATGATGACTGGATACAATGTCATGACATTTCCCGGGGCACTGTCTCCACTGCCGGAAGAGGTGTTTTTTCACTCAAAGGTAAAACTGGAAACTCTGGATGACTTGAAAGGCCTTAAAGCACGTTGTATGGGAGACGGTGGTGAAATCCTGAAACGCATGGGAGCGGCGACCGTTATTATTCCGGGCGGCCAGCTTTATGAGGCCATGCAGCGGGGTACCATTGACGCTTTTGAATACTCCACCCTGGCATCCAACTGGAAAATGCATTTCAACGAAGTGGCCCCGTATGTGTATCTTTCTCCCACTAGCTCCCAGTGATCCTCAGGTGTTTTTCGTCAATAAAAAAGCCTGGGAGAAGCTGCCTGCCGATCTTCAGGCGATCGTGAAAGCATGCATTGATAAATACACTCAGGCACAGCATGAATATTTGGTGTATGAGTCGGTCAAGGCAGTGGATAAATTCAAGGAGGCTGGTAACGAGGTGTTCAAGGTGCCTGCTGAGATCGAGGATGCATTAACGGCTGAGGCTGATAAGTTCTATGAAGAGAAATCTAAATCCGAAGATCCGATTTTTGGCGAAATCTACTATTCGATGAAGGCGTTTGGAGAAGCATATAGCGCCATAAAATGACCGTTTAAACTAAAGGGGATGGATGCAGATGTCTGCCACTGCCCTGATGAAATGGCGCGGCAGACGTCTGCTGCATCCCAAGAGAAAGGTTCTATCAGACCTGTCAGAGGTACAATATGGGTAAATTGATCAAGATCCTCAAGATGATTGACTGGCTGAGCGAAACAGCCGGAGCCGTCGGTAAATGGTTTGCCCTGGTTTTGGTGGTGGCCGGTTCGTACGAAGCCATTGCACGACACTTTTTCAATGCCCCCACCATCTGGGCCTATGATACCATGTGCATGGCCGGCGGCGTGATATACATTCTGGGGGCGTCGTATAATTACCTGCACAATTCCCATACCCGGGTGGACATCATTTATACGGCCCTGTCTCCAAGAAAAAAGGCACTGATGGACGTGGTCTGCGCCCTTTTGTTTCTGTTTCCGCTGATGACGGTGATGTTCAAACTTGCCGTGGACTGGGCGGTGAAAGCCTGGCGGATCAATGAAGTGATGTTCACCAGTTTCTGGTACCCGCCAGCAGCCCCTTACCGGAGCCTGTTCGCCATTGGCCTGTTGCTGCTGATTCTGCAGGGACTGGCCAAATTTATCCGTGACCTGTACCTGTTGATAAGAGGTGAAGAAATTGGTTGAACTCAGCCCTGAAGTCGTTGCGATTCTCATGCTCGGCGGGGTCCTCACCCTGGTCCTTACGGGATTTCCCATCGCGTTCGTTATCGGAAGTGTTTCGTTTTTTGTGGGAATTGTGGTGTTCGGTCCAGTCACAACGTTTCATATTCTGTACAGCCGGTTCTATGACCTGTCCCTGAATTACCCCTATCTGGCCGTTCCCCTGTTCACCTTTATGGGGGTGGTGCTACAGCATTCAGGAATTACCAAGGAACTTTATGAAAGTCTCTACGATGCACTGGGGGGGTTGAAAGGGGGTTGGCCGTAGTGACGATCGTGTTCGGAACAATCCTGGCCGCCTGCCTGGGAGTGATCGCTGCATCGGTAACCATCCTGACACTTATCGCTCTGGGCCATGGTGACCCGGGATATAATAAACCCCTGGCCGCTGGGACCATAGTGGCTTCAGGGACCCTGGGGATTCTCATTCCGCCGAGCATTATGCTGGTGGTGTACGGTCCCCAGGCCGGGATTTCCATTGGGCAGATGTTCATGGGCGCCGTGTTTCCGGGCATTATCCTTTCAGGGCTGTATGTCACCTATGTGGTGGTCCGGTGTTACTTCAACCCGGAATTGGGTCCATCTCTGCCTGCGGATCAGATTTCAAAGTTCGACATGAAAAAATTCCTTCGCTTGATGAAATCACTGGCTCCACCCATACTGCTTATTATGGCTGTGCTCGGGACCATTTTTTCCGGGGTGGCCCCCCCCACTGAGGCATCTGCCGTAGGATGCTTGGCAGCTGTCTTGTTGACGGTATTTTATGGCCGGTTCAGCCTGGAACTGCTGAGTCATGCCACCAGGGAAACGCTGCGTGTCAGCGCTTTTGTGGTCATGATCGCTGCATTGTGCTATGCGTTTGTGGGTATTTTTATGAATGCCGGTTCAGGGGATGTGGTTTCGTCCATGATTATGGCTGTTCCTGGCGGGAAATGGGCATCGTTCGCCATGATCATGCTCATCGTGTTTCTGCTGGGTCTGTTCATCGAATGGATCGGTATTGTGTTCATCATTGTCCCGATTTTTTCCCCAATCCTGGAGACTTTGGGGTTCAATCCCCTGTGGGCGGGCATGATGATCTGCATCAACCTGCAGATGGCGTTTCAGACTCCCCCCATGGCCATGTCGATATTCGTGCTCAAGGGTGCAGCCCCTCCGGAACTCGGACTCACCATGTCCGATATTATCAAAGGGGTGATTCCGTTCGTTCTGATCATCATGCTGACACTGGTTCTGTGTACCGTTTTTCCGGAAATCATTACCTGGCTGCCGGAAAAGATGATCGGACCGTCCCATCGTTGATCGATGAACATAATGAATGGAAGTCGATCGCATCGAAAATGAAAAGGAATCATAGAAGTGGCACATGATAGCAATATGAACTGTGACGACCCCTTGTGCCAGCTTGAGGCGATTTTCAAAGCTGGTCTTGCCCGGGTGGATCCGTTTCAGATGATCATGGATCATGTCCAGTTGACAGGAACCGTTCTCGAGATTGACCTGGAAGACAATCACCGGCAAATCGACCTCTCCGGATTTCGACAGATATTTGTCATCGGGTGCGGGCAAGGCCACAGCTCCCATGGCCCGGGCCGTTGAAATGATCCTGGGTGACCGCATTACCAAGGGCCTTATCGTTGTCAAGTATGGACACACACAGCCGTTGAGCCGTATCAGAACGATCGAGGCCGGTCATCCCGAGCCGGATGAAAACGGTATGGCCGGGGCAAACGCGGTGATGGCCATGGCTGGGGATGCGGATGACACCACCCTGGTCATCACTCTGATTTCCGGAGGTGGGTCGGCACTGCTGCCTCTGCCCATGCGGTTTGACGCTGACGGCAATCAATTGGACATGGAATCCTATGTTCCGGGAAGATCGGATGAGGATGACGCAGTCCCGTTCCTGACCCTTTCCCACAAACAGGCGGTTACCCGGGAACTGCTCCGGTGCGGGGCGGATATCACGGAGATCAACTGCATCCGTAAACACCTCTCCGGTATCAAGGGGGGCGGCTTGCCCACCAAATTGCGCCAGCGTCCAGCCTGAGTCTCATCCTTTCCGATGTGGTGGGCGATGACCTGAGTGCCATTGCCTCCGGTCCCACAGCACCGGACCCTACCACCTATCATGACGCCCTGTCCATTCTGAAGAAATACCAGATTGCCGACACCATTCCGGCCCCGGTCCGCCGGATACTGGAAATGGGAGCGGCTGGCGATGTTCCCGACACCCTTTCCCGGGACCTGTGCTGAAAATGTTTGCAACCTTCTTATCGGCACCAACCGTCTGGCCATGTTGGCAGCTGGAGAAAAAGCCGAGGTCCTCGGATATGGGGTTGTCTACTTGACATCCCGGGTTACGGGAGAAGCAGCGGATGCAGCAAAATTTCTGGCAGGCATTGCCGTCGATACAGCACAAGCCGGAATGCTTGCCAAAACGCCTGTGTGCATCATTTCCGGCGGAGAGCCGGTGGTTACCCTCAGGGGCGGCGGCAAGGGGGGCAGAAATCAGGAAATGGCCCTGGTGTTTCTGTCAGAAATCCAGCGGGATATGTCCCTGTTCAGCCGCGTGACATTCCTGGCAGCGTCCACTGACGGCAACGACGGACCCACGGATGCAGCCGGTGCGTTTGCGTCTCAAAAAATACTGAAAAGGGCGGCTGAGCAGGGACTTTCCATTAGTGGGTACCTAAATAACAATGATGCCTATCACTTTTTCGAACAGATTGACGGGCTGCTTAAGACCGGACCCACCAACACCAATGTGTGTGATCTTCATATCATCCTGGTGACATCTTCCGCAACGGCGGCCCTGGGAGGGCATCAATAGTCACCACCGGTGTGATTTCACTTGTAATTCCGAAAATAAACGCTTCTGACAGCCAGGGTGGCGCTGAAACAAACACCAGAATTTCCCTAAACCGGATATCGTATTTTCACACAAGTCCGATACCAATCTGTGGGAGTGACGCGTTGAAAATGATACGCTGCCTAAATATAAAGTTTTTGAGCTGAGCCAATTATTTTTTAGTGTTAGGGGATCTGTTGGGAACAGCGGGATAAAAAACAGCCAAAATCATCGTTTAAAACCAGCCACCTCTTGGAACGGACACACCAATCCGTGTCCGGTAAAACCAGATTCAAAAGACCGGTTGTTCAGACCTGAGTTAAGGCCAGGTTAAATTTTTGTTCGTGCCGATGATCACCTTTTTCGATAACTGTCACCCTCCATAGATAAGGATCGCGTCTGTGGATAGTTTTTACCATCTGCCGAATCAGGTCTCGGAACGGATTCAGCTTTGATTCCTGGTTCGGCCGTTTTGACAGGAGATATCCGGTTGCGCCAGATATTTTTGACGGTTCCGCGATCCAACCCAAGCTGTCCGGCGATCTGCCTGATGAAAAAGTGCATGTTGTTCAACCGATGGGTTTCAAACACAGTTCGCTTGTCAGTTTTTGCCTTTGCCATATGGCCTTTCTGGTACGCTGACAGTCTGGTTCGGAGCAGTGAGTCTGAGATTTTTTTCGGAATAAAAAATACTGCACCCCAGGCAGGGGTCAGGTTCCATGTTCCCTCCCGAAAACCGGTTCAAGGCGAATTAAGAAGTATTTCATCCGGCACTTCCCGTAACAAGTATTGATGAACGATGTAATATCACCGGTTTGTCCGTGTGCATTTGCATTGTCAGGTGTTAATAGGCGGTCGGTTATCCACTAAAGAACTGATCACGAGTGTTTGGAGACCGTTGTTTTAGCCTCAGCGACCAATTCCTGATGTCGGAAATTTTCGGGATCTTCCGCAAGCGCCTTTTCCCCCCAAAAAGGGCATTGGAAAAATCCTTTAGCTGGCGGTAGTTTTCCGCAACAGCATACAGCACATGTTTCAACGGGGCATTCCTGGTTTCAGGCGGAAAATCAAGCACTTTTTGAAATCGGCAACGGCTTTTCGTGATCCTTTTAACGGTATAACAGCTTCCCGTCCGATCAGGCTTCCTCATCGTACGGGTCTATGATCAACGCGCTGGAATAAAACACAATTGCGTCGTCGATCCGTCCTTCGATTTCGGCAATTTTGCCAGATAGAAATAAGGGTTGTCACCATCCTCATGACGGTAGGCCAGGTCATTTTTGACAACAGCCTCAAATGCCCGGACAGCACCGATCCCGTCAGGTTTATGGAAACATTTTAGCCCCTCATCAAATAAATCAGCCGAAGAACGCGTTCTTTTTTTATCCATGATATTCCTTGCTGTAAGTGTGTCCCTCTGAGTCCCTTTGAGTATCGAGCATACCATGCCCATTGAATAGATGGAATCTTTTCTTCGGCAGACACCAAGGTGATGCGGCCTTTCGGAGGATTCCGCGTTAACGTGTTTAAATTCAAACCAAAACATCGCACGGCCTGGTCGATAGAATTTGGGAAAACAGTAATACGGACAGCGAGTCTGTCTGAAGATCTGTTTATTTCAAACGAATGCCGTCCGCCTTGTGAAGGGTAATGCGGCCCTGTTTGTAAAGATTGCCCAGGGCTTTTTTGAATTCCTTTTTACTCATTGAAAATGCCGCATGAATCTGTTGAGGGCTACTTTTATCGTGGCAGGGACTGAATCCCCCATTGGTTTCAAGAACCCGCAAAATTTTCAAGGCAGAACCCTTCACAGACGCATACCCCGGCTGCTTTAAGGTCAGATCCACCTTGCCGTCCTCTCTGATCTTCAGGACATATCCCCGGAACCGGTCTCCTATGGCCAGGTTTTCAAACGTCTCACTTTTATAAAGCATGCCCAGGCAGGTCTGATTAATGACCGCAGTATAGCCGATCGAGGAGATACTGTGGATGATTAAATCCACGGCCTCACCTGCAGCAAGGCTCCGGGCATCTCCGAGGCATAATTTTTCCATGAGTGTGGATCCGAAAACACGATGGGAGGATTTATCCAGAAAGAGCTTTACTAAGTGAGTTTCACCCGGCACCATCCGGCCTTGTTGTTCACTGCGGGGAATCAAAAGGTCTTTTTCCAGTCCCCAGTCCATGAAAACACCGAAAGCTGCAGTGTCCTTGACTTTGAGAGCCACAATATCCCCCACCACCCCGGCCGGCGCCAAGGTTGTGGCAACGGGCCGGTCCTCGGAATCTGTGTAGATGAAGACCCGGATCTTGCCGCCTTCGGCAAGATCTTCGGGTACGTATTTGTTGGGCAAAAGCACCCGGTCCCGGCCAAAGCTTAAATAGACACCATAGTCGGAGAAATTCTCCACAGGCAGGTCGTGGAACTGCCCCACCACAGCGTCGGGGTCCTGGGCCAGAAAGGGGTGGGACTGTCTGGACGAAGATCTGTTTTGCCCTTTCTTCCGGTTTTTTTCTGCAATTTTCCAGGGTTTTGTTATTTTAGACACGGTCTTTCCTTAAGTTTTGGATGTACTTTGCCATTATATCACATCCCATCAGGCACTGCCATATGGACCAGATTTTTTAACGCCGGATTGAGCTGTTGCGCCAAGTCGGCCCCTATACCGGCAATGGCATCTATTTCAATGTAGATACCGGTAAGAAGCATCAGTGATTTCAAAGTTAAAACTCTTCCTTAACCAGGCAAAGGCAAAATCAGGGTGACTGCTTCTGCCAGGGGTAGCTCAGCCAGATTCCGTATTTCCCTTGATCCGGGGAAGGGTCAGGACGAAGAGGCTGGCTAAGAACAAACCGCGCATGGCTGCGATTGCGGCGGATTTTTTTGCATTGCCCAGGGCCGTGAAATAGGCAGAAACCGGGACATTGAACCCATTGAACAGGAAGGCCGCCGCGAACATGCCGAATCCGGATTGAGCCAGAAGCTAGATATGGGGATTCCCCGGCGAGAACAGGGTGGCAATGCCGGTGGCGGAAAAGAGCACCACAATCCAGCAGAGGACGTCTGCGACACAGCCGGAGGCCAGGGCGGAGCCCCGGAGCCCCAGCCCCATGCGGGCAATCAAGAGATAATCCAGCAGGATGTTCAGGCCGTTCCCGGCCCGCGATCATGGGGTCGTCATAGGAGCTGCCGTAGTATTCAAGGCCGATACCGGGGTATAATGCCGCCATTCGGCCGCAGAAGTCCGCCCATACTGGGGGAAGCTGTTGGCAATCGCCTCTGAATCGCTGGTAAATCACCTTGATGGCAGGCAGGTTTTTGATCTGGATCTGCCGGTCCATCCGGAAACTGGAACGGGTGTGGGAGGGCATGGACATATCCTGCCTGGGCTTCCGGCGGACAGACGTCATGGCTGTTATTCCCAAATATCTGGACTGCGGAGATCTCCACATGGCGTTTGCCAGGGCCCGGTGCGACGAATGCGGCTATGAATACCTCCTGGGATTCTCCTGTAAACGCAGACAGTTCTGTCCTTCCTGCTACCAGAAAAGGGTCATTGAGTCCGGTGAATGGCTGCTTTCAAATTCTGATTTGGTTTGCGTTTTTTTCGATTTTCAAATCCCTTCAGTCAGATCATGGGCCGATGCCCACACGCATACAGCATGTATTGCAGGATGTGCTAACGCTTTGCCTGGCCGCCATTTCCGTTGAGATTGAAATTCTCCATGACATTCAACCGGACTGTGGGTTTGTCATGGCATTGTCAAAGAATATCAGGGGGAGATAATCTCCGATATGGCTCGGAACCACTGTTTTTCAGACCTCCCAATCCTGGAAACTTGCGGTGCGGTTGATACTCCCCATTTATATTGTCCCTGCTTAGTTTTCCATGTAGGTATTGAAAATCTGCTCGTGGGAGATATACATTTCCCGTTTGGGGTCCAGAAGGTACATCCGGATGGCGTTAACCCGTCGCAGGATTTCCTCCTCGGCCCTTTGGCGCATCCTCTGCTTTGCAGTGATGATCTCCTCCTTGAGGCCGGGGGGGTGTTCCCTGGCATAGTATTTGTCCGTTTTAAAAGTGATCCGGTTTTCAATGAGGGTTTCCCGCATATCGTTGTGGGTGTCGTCCAGGAAGAGCACCTCGGGCATGAGGTCGGCAAAATGGGTCACGGCAATGATGTCTTTTCCCCGCTGCCAGTAGCCGATGAGAAACTCCGGTTCCAGGTCCTTGTAGTTCTGCAGGGGCATGTACATGCGCCGCAGATAGAGCAGGACCTTTTCCGTCTTTTTCCTGTGGCCGCCGATGATGACGGAACCGCCCACCTCATCTTTTCTCACCCCTTTGGTCCAGGGAGCGCCGGTGATGCCGAAATCAATGCACAGGGGGATGCGCAGAAGGGTGGACAGGGTGTTCAGGGCCAGGGCATAGCCGGCTGAGGGCCGCCCACGTTGTAAGAGGCGGAGAGCAGCTGGTGGTGGAGGGTATAGCGCTGGAGAAAATCCCCGAAGAGCCAGGGAATACTGATGTCCGGGGTCAGCTCCTGGATATAGTTTTCACCATGGTAAGGGCCTCGTGGGCGGACTGCTTGGTCATCTGGACAGCCATGTCCATCTGGGCTGCGTTGGGGGCGGAAGAAGAGACCGCTCCGGTGACCATGATTGGCTCGGCCTGGATTCTTCCGGTAAGACTGGTGGCGATGGGCAGGAGCATACCGGTCATGTCGTTGGCCCCCACACCGATTATGAAGCCCACCTGGGGCTCTTTGCTGAGCTCTGTTTCCAAAAATTCGTTGAGCTGGATGCTGCCCTTTCTCACCGGACTGGATGAGATTTCCCGCCGGGCCGATTCCAGATGGTTTTCCACCAGGGGATAACTCTCTTCTGAGGAGACATGGGAAACCGCCTTCAGGATCTGGTCATAGTGGGTGACAAAGTTCTGCAGATCGTTTTTTATGTTGGATTTGAGAAGGGGCGGGGCTTTGACTGCATCCAGAACGCCCAGAATGGTCTTGAAGTTGAGTTTTACAAAGTCGAACTTCTCCTGCCGTGTGGATTTTTCAAGGTCCCGCAGTTTCTGAAGCACCTTGTATTCGGTGGAGCACAGGGCAATGGCCTTTTCAGTGAACGAAGAGTAGTCGGCCGGGGTGTTGCAGATGCCCTGGGCCGTTTCGATGATCTTTTCCATCTCAAACTCCCGTTTGTGGGGGATGACGTCGAACTGCTTCTTGATGATGTCAAAGATGTCCTTCTGGCGCATATGTCCTGATATTTCCAGGGCCTTCAGGCGCTTGGACCGGATCAGGGCCGGGTCCAGGATATCCAGGCGGTTGGTGGTGAGCACGGTGAAGACCTTGTTCAGGGGTATCTCGCCGTCAATGATGTTCAGAAACTTGTTGGTCAGGACGTCCGATGGCTGGCCGCCGGTTCCGCTGCGCTTGGGGGCCAGAGCATCGCCCTCGTCAAAGAAGATGATGGTGGGTGCTACCATCTTGGCGATGTCATAGACTTTTTCCAGGTTGGAGACCGCCCCGTGAACCGGGGACGAAGGATCCTGGAGGGCCGAGGGAGAGGTGGCGATGTCATGGACCTTGAGATTGGAACTGAGCCAGGTTCTGACCAGAAAGGTCTTTCCCGAGCCCGGAGGGCCGGTGAGGACCACACCCTTGTCCTCGCTGACCCCGTAGTTGAAGCAGTTGTTGGCCATTTCTGAAAACTTGTCTTTTATATCCCCCACGTATTCATCCCAGGAGACGTTCCGGTCCATGCGGTCCACCACTTTGGAGTAGAGTTCGCCGTAGACATTCTTGGCCACCAGCTGGAAGGCCGAGCGGACCAGGACGGAGTTGTCCAGGAATTTGACGATGAAGTCCCCCCGGATATTGATGACAGATTCGATGAGCTTTCTGACATAGGCGGGAGAGATCTTGAGGCTTCGCTCCTTAAACACAGTGTAGATGCGTTCGGCGGCCAAGTCCAGCTCCTCAGACTCCGGGGTGTACTGGGTGGGGATCTGGTGGCGTTTGATTTCCAGAAAGATGATTTTTTTCAAATTCTCCTTGTTCATCCAGAACTTGGATATGTCGATGATAGCGCCCTTTTCCACAAAACGGCGGTAGATGGCCGAGTCAAAGCGGTGGGCCTGGTCTGTGGTGGCGATGAGAAAACAATCCCGTCGGCCGTCGATGATTTCGTCCAGCAAAATATTAGTGGTATCGATGAGGGTGCGCTGCTGCTTTTCTGCTCCACCGGATCCGGGACTGCTCTCGCTTTTGCCAAAGGCGGAATGGGCCTCTTCTACATGGCGGATGGAGGTGACTTTCGGGTGCCCCATGGCCCGCTTAAAATAATTGCCCGGCTCTCCGGAAAGCGCAGTCTGGTAGTCATTGGGGGTGATGATGGAGGCGTCCACCTCAATGCCCTGTTCCTCAAAGCTGGTCAGGTTGTTCATGATCCGCTTTTGAAGATCCGGCGGAGGATGGGGATGGCGGCTAGGCGCTGGTAAAAGGCCAGCTTTTTTTTCCTGGCGATTTTTATGGCAAAATCAGGATCCACATCCTCCAGGGATGCAAAGAGGCTGTGGTCTGCCAGAATTTCCCCCTTTTTCTTCTTCCAGTCCACCGTAGGGATGACTTCGTTTCTGAAGACCACGGTTTCCAGAGCCTCCCGTACCGTGGCGCTCTTACCGGAGCCTGAGGCCCCTTCCACCAGCATGATGGGGGCTTTGGGCACATCCGGGTCTTCGATGTGCTCCTTGCGGATATGGGCCCGGTAAATCTTGTCGAAGATTTCTTCCAGCTCCACGGGCACGTGGAGATCGGTGAGCTCCCGGTCCAGAACGGCAATGAGATAGAGCAGTTCCGCCTTGGTCAGTTCCTTTTCGATGATCCGGTTCCATGAGGCGCCGGGATTGGTCTCCCCTGAGTAGAGAAACCGCTTTTTCCAGTCCCTGAGGATGAAGAGATTGTTGAGGACATTCATCCGCTTTTTCTGCCGGCGCATGAGAAAAATCAGGTGGAGTCCCTCTTTGACGGAAGAAATCAGGGGATGGGGCGGAGAGTACTGGTTCAGGCGGGAGCGGACAAAAGCTTTGGTATCATAACTCCATCCCGCCACCATGGAGTCGACCCTCCGGATCGTCTCTTCGGGCAGGGTGATATACTTCCTTTCTTTTGTAATGCGTTTGGCCATGGTCGTCTCCTGCAGTTTCCGCGCTTAGGGTGTTGGCTTCTTGGCGGGTTGACCCTTCCGGGCCGCCTCTTTGTTCATGGGCGATGTGGTAAATGAGGGCAGGGTCAGGGCCGGTGGCTGGCTGCTGCCATGGAGCACAAACGTTTTCTGGTCGGTCTGGTTCTTTTCATAGGCGGTGGCCCATTTCTGCTGGGAGAGAAAGGAGAGTAGGTCGGCACTGACCTGCTGCCCTTCCACACCTCCCAGGGCAAGGTGTAGGGATCGGATCCCATCCAAATAGGCCTTGTAAAGCTTTCTGATTCGGTCGGATTCCTGATCTGCGGCATAATTCTCCGCCTCCGCGATGAGCTGACGCCGTTTCTTTTCCTCGGTGGCTTCCACCAGCTTGTCCCCGAACCGGGTTCGTTAAGGACGAAACTGACCAGCTCTATGCCGTATTTGCCTTCCAGGGTGGGGCCGTTCTGGTTAATGGGCCGTTTTTTTTAGGGCCTTGAAAATCTCTTCCTTGATGGTTTCCCTGTCAGAGATCAGCTTGTTGACTTCCTCTCCCTGGAGGATGTCTTTGGCAATACCGTCAAAATCCCCCTGGAGAAGGGTTTCAGGCGACAGGTTCTCGATGCCCCATTTTTTCAGGTCCTTGATTTTAAAGGTCATTAGAGCCGAGGTCCACAGGGCGACATTTTCCTGGGAGATGATCTTGATCGGGGCTGAAGAACCGCCAAGGTACATGTTCTGGTTCATCAGGGGCACTTCTTTTTCCAGGCGGGTGAAAAAGGGGAGCCGGTAATGCCAGCCCACCTCGGTGATGGCCTGACGTTTCCCTCCGAATTGTTCAAGGATGACGGCGTAGTTGAGTTTTACCTTGTAGATCACCTGGGTGGAATAGACCCCAGCTGCCATGGAGTAAAACAGGGCAATGATAAAACAAATGAATGCGGTCCGCCTGGCCATGGTGATCACCCTGGCCCGCTGGAGAAAACCTGAGACGTCTGATCTTTCATACCTGCTCCTTTCCTCGTAGAATCGGGACCGGATGGCGTGAAAAATGAGATCCGATCCTATGGTGCGAATTTCGTAACTTTTGGACGTACAACTGACGATCAACGGGAAATCAGACAAATTGTAATGGAATTCAAGGCTGCAAAGTATTATACATTAAGAGTCCGGGTCCGTCAAAAGGAATTTCTGAAGGAAAAAATCTCCCCCGGGCAGCAGATGGAAAGTTACAATTCCAGGTTAACTGTGAACTCTGCAGCAAAACCAGCACTTTTTTGTGGTTTTATAAATTCATGAAGCCTCACCGTTTTTGAAAAACGCCCCAGTATCAATTGATGCAGTTAAAGAACAGTCTTTAATGCATGAAAACTGTACGTCGTAGACCCTTCGGGGATTTCCTGGCCGCTCAGGAGCAGGCTGGATAAACAGATCAATGACAGAGGGGGGGATGAGAGTGTGGGGCACCGTGGGGCTGCTGCAAAGGGCCTGTGCCACGGGCAGTTCCCGGTTGTTGTGCTTGGAACCATAGTCAAAGATGACGGCTGAGGCCGTCACAAGAGGTCTTGCACAGGTTGCATATCCCAACATGGGCGTGGCATCGGAAAGATCTCTCAGAATAAGCTTTTTTCGCGTTTCTTACGTCTAAAGAATTTCTTCCAGACGTTTTACGGCACAGAAGTCTCCGCACATGGTGCAGACCTTTTCCATTGTGGGTTGGGAGGATTCCTTATAGGCCCTGGCCTTTTCCGGGTCTATGGCCAGGGAGAATTGGGCCTCCCAGTCCAGGTTCTGTCGGGCCTTTCCCATGGCATGGTCTCTTTGGGCCGCACCCGGGATCCCCTTGGCCAGGTCACCGGCATGGGCGGCGATTTTCGAGGCCATGATTCCCTCTTTGACATCATCGTCGTCGGGAAGTCGCAGGTGTTCGGCCGGGGTGACATAGCAGAGAAAGTCCGCCCCGTGCATGGCGGCAACGGCTCCCCCGATGGCCGAGGTGATATGATCGTAGCCCGGTGCAATGTCCGTGACCAGGGGGCCCAGCACATAAAAGGGAGCATTGTGGCAGAGTTTTTTCTGAAGCTCCATGTTCATCTGGATTTCGTTCAAGGGAACGTGGCCCGGCCCTTCGATCATGACCTGAACCTTCTGGTCCCAGGCCTGCCTGGTCAGTTCCCCCAGAGTGATCAGCTCCTGGATCTGAGGGGCGTCGGTGGAATCTTTGAGGGCCCCGGGGCGAAGCCCGTCCCCCAGGCTGATACAGACATCATGTTTCCGGCAGACGGCAAGAAGCCGGTTAAAGTGTTCGTAAAAGGGGTTTTCGTTTCCGGTCTTGGCCATCCATTCAAAGAGGATGGAGCCCCCCCGGCTGACAATGCCGCACTGCCGGGGGTTTTTTTGATTCTCCGGGCGCAGGTCCGGTTGAGTCCGGCGTGGATGGTGATAAAATCGATGCCGTTTCGGGCATGGATCTCCACAGTTTCAAACCAGTCCTCCAGGGTGATCTCTTCCACCTTTTTTTTGTCCGGATTAGGGTGTCGTAAATGGGCACGGTTCCGATCATCAGGGGAATTTCATTGACCAGGCGTTTACGGAAGGCCTCGGTGTCCCCGAAGACGCTTAAGTCCATGACCGCATGGGCCTTGAACTCCACGGCCATCCGGGCCTTGTTCATCTCCCGGTCAAAACAGCACACGTCCCTGGATACCCCCAGGTTAACGTTGATTTTGGTTTTCAGGCCCTGTCCCACGCCGATTCCTTTCAGGCATTTATGGTGTTTGTTGGCCGGCAGGGCCACGGCGCCACGGGCGATGTTTCCCATGAGTTCCTCGGCCGACAGGGCTTCGTTTTCGAGGACATGGGCCATCTGGGGGTTAAGATGCCTTTCTGGGCCGCATCCATCTGGGTGGTATAGGATTCTGTCACTGATCCGCTCCTTTTTTTCAAAATCTATATATAAAATGGGGGGGGACCCGACGGTTGAACAGCAAATCGGTGAATCAATAAGGAAGGACCGGGAAAAGAGCCGGCTTTTTTTCACTTTCCCTACGCCGGTATGAGCCGTATCAGGTTCCAAGGGTTGAAGCCATCATGCTTCTCTCAGCCACATTCAAAGGCACCCCCAGTGAACATTGGGTAACCATAAAGAAATTTGACCGGGCCGTCAAGGTGAAAACCGAACGAAAATCCGCCAGTGGGAAGAACATTTTCATGGAAGGTTCCCGGGTCCGGTTGATACCGTCCCGGAACAATTCAACCCCATGGTTTCTTTCCGGACGGATCCGATCGAATAAGCATTCAATGCGACATCAGATATGGTCGTGTTCAGACATTTCTTTTCACTGAAACCCTCTGCCGCTGCACTTAATAAGTTTTTCCCCCGCTTTTCTTTTTTTGTTTTCTCACAAGCCCTCCATGTTATTCAAAATCCACGGGTCAGTTTTTGAGTAAACCGATTAATGGCGGTTCCAAAAAAGACTGACCGGTCGGTTTTATATATATTCATGAAATGTTTTGCAAGATGAGTTCCCCACGCGGTGAACCCTGTCTGTCTTGCACTCCGGCAGCAAATCAGATATAAGAGGATGAATTTTATATGTAAAGGACAACAGAAACGCCATGACACGGGACCGGGTATTTGCCGCAAAACGCAGACAGATCCAGCCGTTTTCCTTTAACCGGGAAGTGGCGGCGGTGTTTGATGATATGCTGATACGGTCTGTGCCGCTGTACCGAGAGAGCCTTCACCGGCAGGTGGGTCTGGTGATGCGGTTTTACCGGGCAGGGACCTGGATCTATGACCTGGGCTGCTCCCACGGAAACCTCGGGGTGAAGCTCCAGGCTGCGTTCAAAAAAACCGATTTCACCCTGGTGGGTGTGGACACCTCCAAACCCATGCTGGAAAAATACCGGCACAGGCTTCGACCGCCAGAACCGGGCCACCGCATTCATCTGGTCTGCGGCGCCATGGAAGATATCCGGATTTCCAATGCCTCGGTGGTGGTGATCAACCTGACGCTTCAGTTTCTGGATCCGGCCGGGCGGGATGACCTGATCCGTCGGATATTTTCCGGAATGACGTCTGGCGGGGTGCTGCTGCTCATGGAAAAGACCGTTCACCCGGAAACGGTTTTCCAGGAGCTGCAATTGGATATGTACCGGCGGTTCAAGCGGGAAAACGGGTATTCCGACCTGGAGATCAGCCAGAAACGGGACGCTCTGGAAAAGTTTTGGTTCCTGACACACTGGATACCCATTTGCAGCGCCTTTCCCGGGCCGGATTCAGTCAGGTGGACATATGGCTTAAATGGTTCAACTTCAGCGCCTTGATGGCGGTGAAGAGGGTGATACACCGCATGTTTCCAGTGATCGGTGCCTGAAGGGCGTGATCCCGTGACCGCTCTTTTATCTCCATATCAACAGGCGGAACTGGCCCCTTACACGGATTTGCTCGTCCCGCTCATTCATGAAAAACAGGGGTTTCTGGCGAACCCGAAGGGTAATTTCAAAAAATACCTGCACACGGTGGATCAGCTGCCGGATTTCGAACCATCGGGTGTCCGCCTGAATACTCCAGCCGTGGGGGCCGGCGCTGCGGCCGAGATGTCTGAACCCGAACGCTTTCGGCTTCAGATGCTTCTCAAACAGCTGTGTCCCTGGCGCAAAGGGCCTTTTGACCTGTTCGGGATCCGTGTGGATGCGGAATGGCGGTCAGACTTGAAATGGGACCGGGTGGCCCCGCATTTGCCGGATCTGGCCGGGAAGCGGATTTTGGATATCGGTGCCAGCAACGGGTATTACATGTTCCGGATGGCGGCGAGCAATCCCGGCCTCGTCCTGGGTCTGGAACCCCAGAGTGCGTTTTTCTGCCAGTATCTGACCGTCCAGAAGTATCTGAATCAGCCGAACGTGGCCTGCCTGCCCGCCACTTATGAAGAGATGCCGAAACTGGCCGGATGTTTCGACCTGGTTTTCTGCATGGGGATTCTGTACCACCGGCGGTCGCCTTTGGACATGCTCAAAGAGATCTATGATTGCCTGAAACCCTCCGGCACCCTGGTGCTGGAAAATCTCGTGCTGGAAGGAAACAACCATCTGTGCCTGTTTCCGGAAGACCGGTATGCCAAGATGCGCAACGTGTATTTTATTCCGGATCTGTCTGTCATGGAATCCTGGCTGTCCCGGGCAGGATTCAAATCGATTCAATGTGTGGATGTTACCCCCACCACCTCAGCCGAACAGCGGAAAACCGGCTGGATACAGACGGAATCCTTAAGCGATTTTCTGGATCCGTATGACCCTGCGAAAACCGTAGAAGGATATCCGGCACCGGTGCGGGCCGTGTTCACGGCCCGGGCCTGAGAAGGGGGAGCAGGGCCAGTTGATTGTCAAACGCGGCACCCTGATATCATGCGTTTTGGTTCATCGAGGTTATACACTCGGGTTAAAAGTTTTTGAAATCCTCGTCATCTTCATCAAACGGGATCATCTGATCCGCTCGAACTTCAGAGGCTTTCTGGTCCGTTATGTGTTTGCGCGAACCGGCCAGTTTCGGGTTGTTTGCCTGGCTGTATTTTTCAGTCGTCCGGGGACGGGGGGTAAATAACGTGGCCTGGCTTTTTTGCCGGTGACCAGCATCACCAGGTCATTGACATACACTTTGAGCTGTTCTGCCTGGGCGTTCATTTCTTCGGCGGCGGAGGCGGACTCTTCTGCATTGGCGGCATTCTGCTGCACCACCTTGTCCATTTCAGTGATGGCCAGATTGACCTGGTCGATTCCCCCGGACTGTTCCCTGGATGCCGCGGAAATCTCCGCAATCAGGTCTCCCACTTTGGCGGAACTCTGAGCTACTTTGGTGAACGCGTTATTGGTGGAAGTCACCAGCTGGGACCCGTCATTGACCTTTTTCACAGTGCCTTCGATGAGCTGGGCCGTGTTCTTGGCAGCATCGGCGGCCCGCATGGCCAGGTTTCTCACCTCATCGGCCACCACGGCGAATCCGGCACCGGCTTCCCCGGCCCGGGCCGCTTCCACGGCCGCATTTAATGCCAGCAGATTGGTCTGGAACGCTATCTCGTCAATGGTCTTAATGATCTTGGACGTCTCTTCACTGGCTTTGGAAATGTCTTCCATGGACACGGTCAGCCGGTTCATGGAATCGTTGGCCGTGGCCACCACCTGATTGGCTTCCTTCATCAGCCCGTCGGCCGTGCCGGCGTTTTCCGCATTGTTCTTGGTCATGGAGGCCATCTCTTCCATGGATGAAGAGGTTTCTTCGATGGAAGCGGCCTGTTCCGATGCCCCTTCGGCCATAGACTGGCTGGCGGAAGACATCTGGCCGGACGCAGATGTTACTTGATCGGCACCAGTTGAAAGCGCGGATATAATTTTCTGAATGGGCTTTACGACCGCTCTTATCACAAGAACGGATACAACTATCAGTATCGACAGGACCCCAATGAACAGGATGATGGATGCGACTTTCATTGATGAAACGATTTTTCTGGATTTCACCGCCAGCTGGTTTGCCTTTTCAGCTTCAGCTTTTGCCAGAGTGACATAACTATGGGAAAGCTCGTCGCTTTTAGCCCCTAAAATATCTATTACATCCCGGGTTTCACCAAATTTGGTCATTGCGGCGCTCTCTACTTCGGATAAATCGTTCCGGTTCTGCCTTAAGGTGCGGCTGAGTTGAATAACCTCACGACTGGCAGCTTTCCAGGTTTCATAAAACTCTTTAAATTCAATATATTTTCTCTTCATTGCGCCGTCAAATTCGCTTGACGCTTTTCTCATCCGTTCTTGGATCTGTTCAACATTTTCAGCATTATCAGCGTTATATGTATCAATGCTTTCAGAATCGACCGCTGTCACTGCCAGCATTCTCGCTAACACTGCCTGATAGGCATCACGGTCCGCATTGACCACAAAATTCGCTGCTTCTGAATATTTCAGACTGCTGTCACGGATGACGCTGCAATTTTTGCTTCAAGCATTTCCGTGATATCATCCATCAATCCCCGCATGGATGAAAAAGACTTTTCGGCTGCCGCTATGACCTCTTCTCTTTTTTTATAGATTTTGCTGTATTCATAGCACATCGCTATAGTTTTGCGGCTTAATTCCTGCCATTGGGGAAACAATTTCTGGAATTCACTATAGGTGTTGAGAATGTCTTCACTGTATGTTTCTGAAGCTTCCTTGATGCGGTCATGAACCTGTTGTAGATTCTCTTTATTACTTGCATCAGCCGCTTTGATAGCGTCTACGTCATGTGTTTCCCCGGCCTCCAGTTGAGCGACATATGCCTGATAAGCATCCCTGTCTGCGTTCAAAGTAAGAGAAACATTTTTACCAGAATTTTGTAATTTAGGGATGACCTCCATCACCTTTTCAAAAGTGAGAATAACCTTTTCTCCGCTGCCTGACACCGATGATATGACCCAGGCTCCCCCTCCGCTAATGACAAAGATTGCCAGAACAGACAACATGACCAATATCCCAATTTTTACTTTAATGCCCATTTTGCCCCTGATTTTTTATTTGATCTTACAGTTTTCATTTTTATCAAAATCTTCCTTGATCTTTGCTGATTGAGCAGCCATAGAAAATAGCTTCTGAATAAAATGGGCCTTTTCCTCCCCCACCGCCAGATTTGGTTCACTTTTTATCCGTTGTTTTCATTGTTTAAATTATTGTTTTCGTGACAGTTTATTTTTTT
>LQAH01000120.1_pt1 | contig 23427 bp, 38 predicted proteins | sample 1535791 | NCBI WGS metagenome assembly LQAH01 (sample SAMN04331585, study PRJNA305678) | bioreactor metagenome | isolation source: bioreactor_4 inoculated with Wadden Sea sediment 2nd replicate of a... | place: Germany:Bremen
TCTTCTATTTCATACACCAGCTTGTATATATGATTATTGATAATGCAATTAAATGAAAAAAAAGTATCTTTTCACAAACGTAATGTATATTATATATTCATAAAAGATCAAATAATTACACTAAATGCAGAAGAGGTTTCTATGTCTGGGAAAAAGGTATCCCCGGTGATGTATTATACAGCTTTACTGCTATTATTAACTGAACTGCGGTGGAATTTTTTATTTTAATAAAGTTTATCAATTAAGTATTTCCCATATTATAATATTTGTTTCTCTTCAGATTATACTGATAATTCTTAATTCAGCATTTCTTATGAAGGGGAGAGTTTTATCTGCATCTGAAATGGAACTTATAAAACTCTGCGGTCTTGAAGAAGCGCTTGAGTTCAGTGATATTTCTGCATCGGAACTGGTTAAAGAGCGTATAACATCTTATAAAAGGAAGATATCTGATTTTGATGCTTCAGAGAATATCTTCAGCCGGTCAGACAGCAGAATAAAAGATGAACTGACAGATCTCCAAAACAGTATCAAATCAAGAAAACATTCAGCTTCTGAACTGAAAACCCTTAACAGCCGGGTAAATGAACTTGCTGATTCAGTTAAGGAGCTTGAAAACATTTTCAGAATTATGATTCTTCAATAAGCGGGATTGCTGAAAATCAGACTGAATCAGCCGGAAATCTGAATTTAATTATAAACAATCTTATTGAATCAATCGAACGTGAAGCTTTAATTGCATCAAGGGCGGAGGATATCTCTGCAAGAATGACAGAAACTGTTAAGTCAGGCGGAGATGATATTTCAAAGACAATTGCTTTGATCAGTGCTGTGGAGCAGCTTTCAGGTCAGATTTCAGAAATAATTGCTGTTATCGATAATATTACAGAGCTTACAAATCTGCTTGCAATGAATGCTGCAATCGAAGCTGCACATGCCGGGGATGCAGGAAAGGGATTTGCTGTTGTTGCAGGTGAAATACAAAAGCTTTCCAGGGAAACAAGTAAAAGCTCCGGTAAAATTTCCGATCTGGTTAGAAATGTTTCTGATACAATTAAAGATATGACTTCTAATGCTGAGAATGCATCCGATGGTCTTAAAGCAATAATGGATTCAGTTAACAGAACCGGTGATATTGTAAAAGATATTACAGGAGCAATCATGCAGCAGTCTGAAGAAAGTAATAAGGTTTTGACAGCTTCCAATTCTATAATAAAAACCGCAGATCAAATCAGACACGGAATGGACAGAACAAAAGAAGTAAATGATATTTTTCCTGCTATTATTAAAAAAATTGAAGACTGTACCGGAAGTATTGAACAGGAAACTGAATTAATTATCACTAATCTGGAAGATTCTGAGAACAGGATAAAAAGTCTCATCAGCAGTCTGGATTAGAAATATTTAAGTTTTACTTTTAAACGATTTTTTGTATAAACATCATAAAAAAACCTCCTGATTTATCAGGAGGTTTTTTTTCAGTTAATGAAATCCTATTTATATGACATTTTAACACTGTAGAATACTTTTGAAGGAGGTACTATTTCAAGTATAAGATCTTTACCTGTCAGTGGTTTTTTGAATGTATATTCCTTGCCTGTTTCTTCACAGAAAAATGAAAGTGAAGGCATTTTATCCTTAACGCCTATAGTAAAAATCCTTGATTGACTTATCTCTGAAGTCGTAATGTACACCTTTTTCATCGAGATATAGTATTCTTATATTATCCCCTGTAAATTCCCATACCGCATCATAGTTGCTGTCGATCCATTTTCCGACTACAAAATCGCCGGGATTAAAATCGCCTGCAGAAACAGTAAATACTGCTAAAGTAAGGAGGCAAAGAACAAAGATTGTTTTTTCATAAGAAACTCCTGATTTTAATATTGATTTTACATGTTATTATAATATAAATTTACGAAAAAACAACAACTCCTTTTTTATTATGCACAGGATCTGTACAGGAAGCGGGAGTTGCTGTTCGGTAATGATATATTTGTATGGCAGATTTAATCCGGTTTTGGAGATTATGTACTACTTTTTTATACAAAAATATCAAGAATATAAAGAAAGCAGCAGTGCATTAAATCCGCCCTGCGAATACAGAGGTTTTTTTATGGATGAATTTGAAATACAGAATCTAAAAGATGAACTTAACAGTTTTCGTCAGGAAAAGGAAAAAATACGGCGGATAATGGAGCAGGTGGGGGGAGCCAGACAGACAAAACAGGATGCTGTTATAAATATTATTTTTATTACTGCTATTGTTTGTTTTGTTTTTAGGCGATATAGGAAGGCATGTTTTTCATCTCCATGTACCTCTTCCTACAATGTTTTCTATTGAAATAGGTGTTCTTCTTGTATCTCTAAAAATTATATGGATGATGCATAAACAGACTAAAGTTGAGCATTTTCAGTTCTGGATTCTTAATTCAATTGAATTTCGTCTTAATGATATGTCAAAGAAGATTGAAAAAATTAGAAAAGAATTAAAAGATCAGATTAAAAAAACAAGAAACTTAAAGATATTCAAACTGTCTGAAATTTATCAGACAGTTTTTTGTTTTATCAGCCTATATAAACTCTTTCAACTCTTTTGCTTATTATTACATAGAATTTCATATGAAATAGTTGAGCATATATCTGCAGTATTGTCAGCTCCCTGACTGTTTTCATCGTAGCCGAATATAACTGCTCTGTCATTTATCCTGCATTTAAGATCCGGGCCCAGGTCAACCATAAACTGATCCATACATACTCTCCCGGCTATAGGATATAGTTTATTACCGATAAGTATTTTCCCTTTATTACTCAGAAGCCTGTTAACACCGTCTGCATATCCGGCAGGGATTGTTCCTATCCAGGTATCCTGATCAGCTTTCCATGTAAGACCGTAGGAAACTCCCTCTCCTTTTTTTGATTTTTTAATGAACAGGAGTTCGATTCAAAACTCATAACATGTTTAAGACTTATTTATCTTTAATTGAATTATCCGGAGAATATCCGTATAAATTATTCCCGGTCTGACCATGTCAAATATGCATCTTCATACTGTAATATGCATCCTGAATTTGAAGCATGAACAATTCCCGGGTTAATAGAATGCGCTTTTATATTATCCACAGCTGTTTTGAAAATATTAATCTGGTTTTCAGAAAAGCTGCGGTCAGGAGTGTCTGAGACAGGAAAATGTGTGCATATCCCGCCTAATTCAAGCCATTTACTGCCTGCAATATACTGTGCAGTTTTAAGGCTGTCTTCAACCTTGCATCCTACTCTGTTCATCCCTGTATCAATCTTAAGATGAACTTCTTTTTTCAATCCTTTTACTTTACAGACATCTTCAATTTTCTTAAGAAAATCAATTGAAGCTGTAAAAGGGGTAATATTGTATTTAAAAAGATCTTCAATTTCATTCATGCTGCATAAACTGAATAATAGACAGGTGCCTCAATTCCGCCTTCTCTTAATGCAGCAGCCTCGTTGACCGCTGCAACTCCCAGGTATTCCGCCCCTTCTCTAAGGCCTCTTTCTGCAATTCTGCAGGCTCCGTGTCCGTATGCATCAGCTTTAACTGCCATGCAGATTTTACGCGACAATCCGATTTTTTTCCTTATTTGGGAAAGATTATATGCAAGGTTATCAAGATTTATTATAGCTTTTGTTACTCTCATAATAAAATCATAACATTACAAAAGCTTTTATGACAAGAATGAATACTGTCTGTTCTTGATAATATTTATGTTAACCCAGGTGAATAAAAGGGTTGACATAAAACATTGCAGCTGATAGATAATACAGATATTGCCGAGGTTCCATGTTTGACTCAAAACTTATTTCAAATAACAGAAAAAATTATACATAGTGCGGATTACCGGATTTCAGCAGATGAGGCTCTTTATCTTTCAGAGCTTCCGGAAACAGTCTGCTTGAACTTGTCATCTGTTCTGACAGGATAAAAAGAATTATAATAAAGCTGAGATTCATACCTGTTCTGTAATTAATGCAAATCCGGTTTCTGCTCTGAGAACTGTGCATTCTGCGCCCAATCTTCTTATCATCATACATCTGCAGAAACATATCCTCTTATGAGCCGGGAAGATATGGTTTCCCGGGCTGTGTCTATATCCAGATCCGGAGCTTCATACTTTTCATTTGTAACAAGCGGATATGAGCTTACTGATAATGATATTGATGTCATCTGCTCAGCGGCAGAAGAGATAAAAAGCAGGACCTCCCTGCGTCTATGTGCATCTTTAGGTATGCTTAATATGGAAAAAGGAATAAAACTTTTCAATTCCGGCATTGAAAATTATCATCACAATCTTGAAACAGCACGAAGTTTTTTCCGGAAATATGTACTACACATGATTATGACGAGGATATAAACACTCTGAATAATGCCCGAAAAACAGGGTTTAAAATTTGTTCCGGCGGAATTATCGGTCTCGGTGAATCCTGGATGCAGCGGATTGAGCTGGCGTCTGAACTGCGTGATCTTGATGTTGATATTATTCCTTTAAACTTTCTGAATCCTATACCGGGAACAAGGCTGGAAAAACGATTACCTCTTTCTCCTGTTGAAGCACTGAAAACAACATCCCTGTTCAGATTTATAAATCCTGATAAAGATATCTCTGCAGCAGGCGGGCGGGAAATAACTTTTAAGGATTTTCAGTCCTGGATTATCCCTGCAGGTGCAAACAGAATAATGATAGGAAATTACCTTACAACAAAAGGGCGTGATATTTATACAGACCTTGATATGATTGAAGAGCTTCGCCGTGTATAAAATGAATATAAAATTAAAACATAAAAAAAGTTCTTTTAAAAAACTGATTAAAGAAGTTATGATTTTACATTGATAAAATTCTTAACAGATAAACAGTTTGTAAGAGCTGTTTTGGAGCAGGTTTGTGGGAAATAATAAATACAGTCTTGATAGTCTTTCAAAAAAGGAAAAAGCAGAACTTATAATTGACCTTTTACACCGTACAGTTATGCATCATGTCCTTTGGTTTGATGAGGTGAAGCATCAGATGGGAAAGGATACAGCCCTTGATATGCTTTGGAAAGCTTCAGAGCGGAGCATGGCAATTCAGATGAAACGGTTTTCAAAGCAGTTTAACTATGATATAGAAGAGAATGTTCCAAAACCGCTCCTTGAAATGGACGATGAAAGTCTGGATCTTTTTATAGAGAATATTTCAGTAAACTGGCTTGCAAATGATGGTGTCTGGTTTCAGTCAATAGAGTTTGAAAAGGGGATGACAGATGCTAAAAGATGCAATGATTCCTGCTGGGGACAGTTTTCTCCGTTTGAAGCATCTGCTGTAAAAAGATATCTGAATCTTCCGGAAAATTCCGGTCTGGAAGGGCTGAAAAAAGCACTTAGTTTCAGACTTTACTCTTTTATAAATGAACAGTCATTTACTGCTGAGACAGATAAATCTTTTGTTTTTAATATGAACAGATGCCGGGTTCAGGCTGCAAGAAAACGGAAAGAACTTAATGATTATCCGTGCAAGTCAGGCGGGATGGTCGAATATCCTATTGCAAAGAGATTGATGAGAGGATTGAAACTGAATGTCTTTTCTGTCCTCCTGATAAACATCCTGATGACTGCTACTGCGCATGGCGGTTTTCTATTATAGGATAATTTTTTGCAGGAAAATTTCATTTTTGAATATGTTTGTACTAATATTTAATATGAGATGAACAATCCAATGGATAAATGTACATTTCTCATCAATCCCACCCGTCATCCCTCTTCCATAAGAGTGCTTAAAAAACTTTTAAAAAGAAAAACATCTGCAAATATTGTCGAAGCTTCAAGCCGGAATAATTTAAAAGATGAAGTTAAGAAATTCTGTGAATCTGATTCGAAATATATTGTTATATGGGGAGGCGATGGAACTGTCCATGAAGCTGTAAATTCAATGATGGAAAATCCTCATTATGGAAAGTCTCTCGGCTTTTTACGGGGGGGAACAGGGAACGGTATTCAGGATTCATATGAAATTCCTGTAATACTTTCCAGGCAGATAGATTCATATATTAAAAGTGTTACACATAATTATCTGGAACCTGTTGATCTATTGAAAATATCTGTAGGGAAAAAAGTTATCTACGGTCAGCTTATTGGTTTGGGTGTTGATGTTCAGGTTCTTAAAATAAGAAAAATGTTTTATTTCAGGGAAAAGCTGAATATTATAAAACCGGGAGTAAAAACATACCTCCTTGCAGGAATGAAGCTTTACAGAGAATTTGATTTCAGCAAAGTCAGAGAGACAGTCATAACATTTAAAAAAGGAAAATATGCTCTTAAAGGAATAAAAATTAATGCTGAATATCCTTTCAGAACATTAACCAGGAAAACACGGTCAGCTATGATTGAAGTCGGTACAAGGCCGTATTACGGTAAGCTGTTCCGTATATGTCCGGATGTTGTGTGTAATGACGGCAATATGGATGCTTATCTTTTTCAGTTTACAAATCACATGTCTGTTGTTGTTAATTTTATTTCACTGTGGAACGGCTGGCACAACAGAATAAATGGAAGACTTGTGAAAAACAGAAAACCGCTTATTGAACGTTATGAGGTCAAAGAGCTTGTTATAGAGACAGGAAGGAATGCTGATTTTCATGTTGACGGAGAACTCTATAACACCGGAGAAAGTGATAAAATCCATATATCAATAATTCCGAAGGCCGTGGATTTTCTTGTCCCCGGAAGTTTCTATCACAAATTTCATCCCTTTGAGAAGCAGGAGTAATCTTAAATATAATCTCTAAGAATTTTTTCTGTTTTTTTCGTTTATCCAAATTGTGGCGGCAGTTGTATCTACTGCAATATCACAAATTTCAAGCTGATTGATGTATACTGTTTTTGCTTTTAAAAACTGTGTTCTGAAATAACGGTTACATAGATATCTGGGATTGTATTTCTTTCTGTAATCAATATCTCTTTTCCATTTTCTTTTTAGCCGCACAGGATCATCTGTAAGATACATTATTTTAAGATCTATCAATGGAGCTATTTCATTGAAAAGAAAGGGGAAATTACCTTCAAGATAAATAATATCTGCCGGGTTTACTGTAATTGCTGCTTTACCTTTTTTAAGTTTTCCCTTCTATACTGTGTGAGGATTCACCTGTGAGCTGGTCATACCTGGGAATTTCACATTCTCTGCCTTTTTTTTAGCTTTAATAGACATTTCATTAAGATTGCTGAAGTGCAGACTTGCTTTTTCCATAGAAGTAATTCCTTCAGATTCTCTGAAATCTCTGTCTCGAAAAAATTATTCCATTTCAACCGATTTAACATTTTTGACTTCTTTCTTAAGGTATTCAGCAATCTCTGTTTTTCCTGCAGCTGTTTGTCCGGCAATACCAATAACCGCAGGACAGCCTGTTTTTACTATTATTTTATTTATCAGTGAGATCAGTGCTTTATCAATTTCCTGATTAGCTGTTCTGAAATCCTCGTATCCTATACCCTGAAAATTTTCAAATCTCAGCTGCTTTTTTCCGAATTTCATATAAGGCCTATTCTGCAGGTTATTCATTACTGCAGGAGTGAAGTAAGTAGTTCTCGGGATAAAAATAAAACCACGTACATCAAAATAGAATAGTTTTCTTATCCATTCTGTGTCGTATTTATCTGAAATAATACCGGCAAATAATATTACAGTAAGTTCTGCTATATTTTTATCCAGTATTATTTCTCTGTTTTTAAGAGGTTTTAACTGAATGTTTTTGTAAAATTCCGGGTTTTTGATTTTTTGTCGATTTCTGATTTTTCCGGGATATTGATAGTTTCAGTTTTCTGAAAAAAAAAGATAAAAAGGTATTTCATTGCATACTGATATTCACATAGATCAACTGTTTTTTATTGCCTCGCATATTTCTTCAGTTTTAGTCTGCAGAATACTGCTGTTTTTTTATTTCTGATATTTCCATTTTTTTCCTCTGAATATATTTTATCATTTATTTAGTTGAAAAATGCAAGAAAATTTGCAGGGAAATATAAAAATGCAAGAAAAATTACTAAGAGCAGTGCTTTTTTGAGCATAAAAGAATAAATAATTAAAATCATAACATGTAATTATTTTGTGAAATATTAATTAGTTTATCTTAGAAGTTTTTATAATGAGGATGGTCTGTTTTTGTATTTAAAGATTTTCCTGATGTTTGATCCAAAGGTTTATCATTTCTTCTATAACTTCCCTGTCTTCCGGATGATCTATATCAAGTGCTGCCCCGCCCATGCTTGTAACAATATAAGAAGCTCTTGTTCCTAGGATTTTTCCTATGCTTTTAAAAACCCTGTCAATTCTGACTGATTCCTTGAACCTTGGATAAAACTTTTCATATCCTCTGTCGAAGCAGTACAGTGCCATATGCAGTTTTAATGCTTTAAAAAAAGCCATTATTACTCCTCTGCCGTTAAACATAATTCTGATAAGAAGTTTCAGCATGTTTAACAGTTTTTTCTGATACCTTAGTTCATACATTCTTTCAATATATTCAAGCCGTTTGATTTTTAGGGGTTTAATAATATTCATGTTGTTGACCCTGTAATTTCCCTCTTTTAAATGGAAGTAATTAAGTACCATTCCAGGAGTATTCTGTGACGGGTAGTAGTATTTTAGCGATTCTTCGCTGCAGAGACCTATTATATAATCATATTTTTCAAGATCAGCTTTTATTACAAACTCATCTATTTCTTCAGGCATTATTACTGGAATGTCGCATGAACTTACCAGCATCGGGATTTCAGCGATTCTTCTTTTATCAAACTTTTGGAGTTTCTCATACATGTGACGATTTTCAGTTTTATTACTTATGTTTATATATATTCCCTGCATTTCAAGTAAAGCAATATAACCTGCCTCACCATTTTCAATAAGACTGTTCTGCTGCTCTATGATTTTTATCTTTTTTATCAGGAAGTAAATTATATTGAGACAGGGTCTTCCTCAATCGCTCCTTTGGACCGACAATAATAATATTTTCAATATGATGAGCAGAGAGAAAGGATTTTAATGTATAAATTATACAGGGAACATTATTTACCTTAAGAAATGCTTTATTATCATTGTTAATCAGAAGACTTGCTTTTCTGTCACCTGCAAGAATAACTGCATTTATCTTACTCATATTCTCTCCGCTTAATATCTTTTATAATAATTTTAGATAATATTTCTCCTAAAAGCCAACATTTTAATTTCTCTATTTAAATTATCAATAAGATAATGTTGATAATTTATATATCAATTTTTAACTGTAATTATGATAATTAAATAATATTTAACACTTCGCGAATATTCTGCTAACACAGATTAATAGAATGATAATGAAAATATGAAGAAGATAAATAAAAATAACATCAGTTTTATAGAACAGATATCATGCATATATCCTTTCTTTTACATAAAAATAAAATCAAAACATAATTTCAATATCAATTCAGAACACGCTGATAAGGAGCGGAAATTAAATGACAGAAATAAACGTGCTTGAAACAGCAGTGAAAATTTTCGGAGGACTCGGACTTTTTATCTACGGTATGAATGTTATGGCGGAAGGACTGGAAAATGCAGCCGGAAATAAGATGAGGAATATTATTGAAATACTTACAAAGAACCGTTTTCTAGCAGTTTTTGTAGGAGCTGTTGTTACAGCAATTGTACAGAGTTCAAGTGCAACCACTGTGATGGTTGTAGGTTTTGTAATGCGGAATAATGAACCTTGTACAGTCTGCAGGCATTATTATGGGTGCAAACATAGGTACTACAGTAACTGCAATACTTGTCTCTCTTAATCTTACAAAGCTTGCCCCTGTTGCAATAGGTGCGGGAATGGTAATTCTTCTTTCATGTAAAAGAGAAAAAACAAAAAGATATGCACAGATTTTAATAGGTTTCGGTATACTTTTTACTGGTATGGCAGCTATGAAGCATGCAGTAAAACCTCTTAGAGAGTGGGAAGGGCTTGTTGCAATACTTTCAGAATTCGGGAGCGGATCTTTTTCTGATACAATGGCTGCAATGTTTGCCGGCTTTGCTGTAACTGCTGTAATTCAGTCTTCTAGTGCAACCACCGGTATAATGATTGCTCTTGCAAGCCAGGGACTTCTGCCTATTGAAGCTGCATTCCCTGTTCTTCTCGGAACAAATATCGGTACAACTGTAACTGCAATGCTTTCAAGTATGGGAGCATCCCGGACTGCAAAAAGAGCAGCTCTTATACATCTTCTCTTCAATGTAATAGGAGCTCTTGTCTTTGCCGCATTCTTCTTCGAAATTTATAATATATACAGTAAAAGAATTCTCTGCCTTTGTTAATGCTTTTATGAGAGTTATGAATGTTACATCTGTCGAGGCTACGCAGCTTGCTGCGGCGCATTTTCTGTTCAATGTTTTAAATACTCTGTTAATGCTACCCTTTATTTCCTCTCTTGTTTTTGTTGTTACAAAAATTATTCCTGTTACAGAAGATGAAAAAGAGATTGCGGGAATAAAGTATCTTGACGAAAGATTCCTTGTAACTCCTCCGGTTGCGCTTTCTCAGGTGAGGAAAGAGGTCTTTCACATGGGAGAAACTGCATATTTATCTCTTGAAAAGTCAGTTAAGGGATTTCTTAGTTCTGATTCTTCAGTAAGCGGGGAAGTTTTCAGACTGGAAAAAGCAACCGATAAAATGAAAAAAGCAATAACTGATTATCTTGTTAAACTTTCAAATATGCAGATTTCAATAAAAGACAGAGAAGTAATAGATAATCTTTTCAGTATTATAAGTGATATTGAACGAGTCGGTGACCATGCTGAAAATATTGCAGAACTTACAGATTACAGTATTGAGAATAAACTTGTATTCTCTGATGCTGCTGTAAAGGAGCTTGAAGAAATGGGGCAATTGCATCTGAAATGATAGATGATTCACTGAAAGCTGTTTCAAATGATTCCAGGGAACTTGCATATAAAGTTATGAAAAGGGAATCTGAACTTGATTCTCTGGAGAAAAAACTTAGAAAAAAACATATATTAAGGCTTAATGAAGGTAAATGCTGCCCGTCATCTGGTATTGTTTTTCTTGATCTTATAACAAACCTTGAAAGAGTGGGCGACCATGCAGATAACCTTGCTGTATCAGTTATTGATCCGGCATATCATTCTGCTTAAATCTGCTGAATAATTAAAGATTAATTATTATTTTCTTATCCTGAATTTATTCAGGAATTTTATTTTTAAAGATGAGAATTGTAGACTGCATCAAATAAGGTATGTATTATCTTACTTATGGTAAATAATAATCCTGTCTATAATGACTGCTATTTCAGCGAAGAGGGGGGACTTGAAGAGTCTTTATGGGTTTTTGTAAAAGGCAATAATATCGAACGGTTTTCAGAAACTAATGATATTTATGCAGGCGAGACCGGATTCGGATCCGGTCTGAATTTTTTACGCTTATAAATTACATAAGAACAGAAATGCCTCTGTACACAGGAAAAATAGATTATTTCAGCTGTGAAAAATATCCTGTTTGCCCTGATAAAGTCAGAGCCCTTCATCACCCTTTGTTTACAGAAGATGATGCAGAACATGGTGAATATATGAATATCTATGAAAAAATATATTCCAGCCTTAAACCCGGATTAAATTGCCTTGATTTTATTCTTTTTGGCATGGAAATAAGGCTTTCATATTATTTTGGTGATGTTTCCGAAGGACTCATGCAAATCAGGGAAAAAAGAGATATATGGTTTCTTGACGGACATGATCCTGAAAAAAATCCTGATATGTGGAACAGCCGCATCTTTTTACTTATTGCAGAAAACTCTCATGCAGGTACAACTCTTGCAACATACACTGCAAAAGGCTTAGTAAAACAGGGACTGCGGGATGCCGGTTTTTTATCAAAAGAAAGAAGGGATTCGGGAAAAAACGGCATATGATTACAGGAGTATATAAAGGCTGAAATAAGCTGAAAATTATTAAGAAAAACCAGCCTGTCTTTATGTATAGTTTCTGCAAAGATTCAGCTTTACTGATGCCGGTCTGCTTCATTATATCTTTACAATTGCACCTAAAAGGAATAAAGTAATCTTGTTTTTATAATAACAGCAGAGACTTTCTCAATGAAAGTTTCAGATGTGTTTGGAGCAGATTATGCCTTTGGACAACGAAGAAATACTAATTAAACTGGCGCTTGAAGAGGATTTCGGCAGCCGGGATATCTCAGGAATAGATCCGGGAGAAACAGCCCCGGAAGCTGATAAGTCCTGCGCAGGACATGATGTTACTTCAGAATCAATATTTGCAGAGGAAAAAGGCTCATATTATCTTCTGTCAAAAGATTCAGGTGTATTATGCGGAATTAATACATTTTATAAAAGTTTTCCACACAGTCGACAGTTCAGTACAAGTAATAAATCATTATAATGACGGAGACATAATTGAGAAAGGCGACCGGATAGCATCGCTTGAGGGTAAAGTAGTTTCAATCCTTAAAGGGGAAAGAACTGCGCTTAACTTTATTTCATTCCTCTCAGCAATATCTACTAAAGCTTATCTGTTTATGGAAAAAGCAGACGGTAAAGTTGTAATCCTTGATACAAGAAAAACAATTCCCGGATTCCGTTCTCTTTCAAAATATGCTGTAAAGTGCGGATGCGCATCAAATCACAGAACCGGACTCTATGACATGGCTATGATCAAAGATACTCATATAGATGCTGCAGGCGGAATAAAAGAAGCTGCTGAAAAAGTCAGGGAAAGATGGGGCCGCATTATCAAAATAGAAATTGAAGCGCGTAATCTTGAAGAGGTAAAAGAGGCTCTTGAAGCAGGTGCTGACAGGGTTATGCTTGACAATATGAGCAATAAAGATACTTCTGAAGCTGTAAAACTTGCAGCAGGTAAGGCTGAAACAGAAGCTTCAGGAAATATGAATTATGACAGAATTACAGAGGTTTCTGAAACAGGTGTAGATTACATCTCATTCGGAGAACTTACACATACAATAAAGGTCATTTGATTTCAGACTAAAAAAGGTTAAGCGGAGGACAAGAGATGGTTGGGGGAAAAATTAATTTTGACAACTATAATGATGATATGCTTAAAAGTTATATCAATGATTTTAAAAAAAGATACGGGGATAAACTGCTTATTCCTGCTCACTATTATGTAAGTTCAGATGTCTTTCAGTTTGCTCATACATCAGGGGATTCTTATAAACTTGCAGTGGATGCTTCACGTTCTGATGCCGAATGGGTTGTTTTCTGCGGAGTACGATTCATGGCAGAGGGAGTCGATATTCTTTCCCCGGATAAAAAAGTTCTTATTCCTGATCTTGATGCAGGCTGTCCAATGGCGGATATGGCTGATATTGCTTCAGGAAGAAAAGCTCTGAAAGCTGCTGAGAAGTATACGGGGGAAATACCTGTTCCGGTAGTTTATATGAATTCATATGCAGATTCAAAGAGTCTTTGCGGAGAGCATGGAGGATCTGTATGTACGAGTTCAAATGCAGAAAAAATTCTGAAATTCTATCTTGAAAAAGGAAAAAGAGTTTTCTTTTTCCCTGATGCAAACCTCGGTAAGAATATTTCAAATGCACTTAAGCTGAAAAATGAAGAAACAGCTCTTATAAAAAAGTGATCTTTCCATTGAATTTAACGGGGAGCCGGAAAAAGTAAAAGTGTTTCTCTGGGATGGTTTCTGCCATGTACATCAGGATTTTCTTAAAAAGATATAGCTGATTTTAGAAATAATCATCCGGATGGAAAATTATTGTTCATCCTGAAGTTGATCCTGCTGTAGAGTCTCTTGCAGATATGCATGGTTCAACCCAGAAAATATATAATGTTGTTAAAGATTCTCCTGCAGGTTCTACATGGGGGATAGCAACAGAGGCCAAGTTTGTTAAAAGGATTTCCGAAGAATTTCCCGACAGAACAATTATTCCTTTAAGAACATCCTACTGTGGAAATATGAGCAAGATAAATATGAAGAATCTTGCAGAATCTCTAAACTCAATCGAATGTTATGAACAGGGAGAGGGTAATCTTAAATATTCTGTCAATGTGGATGATGAGTACAGAAATAATGCATTGAAAGCACTTGATATGATGATAAAAATAGTAGAAGAACAATGAGATATTATTACGGAGTAATTATAGTAGGATCAGGAATTGCAGGACTTACTGCTGCAATCAACCTTAAAAAAGCCGGAATAAATGTTGTTGTTATAACTAAAACATCACGCCCTGAGGAATGTAATACTTATTATGCCCAGGGCGGTATAATTGCTTCACGAGATACTGATACTTCTGAAAAACTAAAAGAGGATGTTGTTCATGCAGGTAATGAGTATAACAGAACAGAAGCTGTTGATATTTTTGCAAAGGAAGGCCCCCAGCTTGTTTTTGACTTTTTGATAAATGAAGCAGGAATTGAATTCAGTAAAAATGAACTTGGTGAAATAGATTATACAGAGGAAGCGGCTCATCAGATAAGACGTATTGTTCATTACGAAGACCATACCGGTGATAAAATTGAAGTAGAAACTGATTAAATTTGCTGAAAAACTGGGAATAAAAATTGCCTGTAATTATACTGCTGTAGATATAATTACAAACAATCATCATTCCGGTGATACACAGGAAATGTATAAACCCAGAGAGGTTATGGGGATATATGCTCTTAACAATCTGACAGGAGATGTGGATACATTTTTGCAGGTTCTGTTGTTCTTGCAACAGGCGGACTTGGAAATATTTATCAGTATACAACAAACCCTGATTCAGCTACCGGCGACGGACTCAGTATGGCATATAAAGCAGGCGCTGATATCATAAATGCCGAATTTGTACAGTTCCATCCGACATCCTTTTTTAATAAAGATGTAAAACGCTTTCTTATTTCAGAAGCGCTTAGAGGAGAAGGTGCAAGACTTAAAGATCACAAAGGCTATGAGTTTATGAAAGATTATTCTCCTGCAAAAGATCTTGCCCCTAGAGATGTTGTGGCCCGGGCTATATATGACAGGATGGCAAAAACCGGACATGAATATATGTTTCTTGATCTTTCAAATTATTATAAGGAAAAGCTCCCTATACAGAAAAGGTTTTCAAAAATATATGAAACCTGTAAAAAGGGAGGAGTCGATATTTCAAAAGAAATGATTCCTATAGTTCCTGCTGCACATTATTTCTGCGGCGGTATTAAGGCTGGTATAGACGGAGAAACTTCTCTGGAAAATCTCTATTCGATAGGGGAGGTCAGCTGTACTGGTCTTCACGGATCAAACAGGCTTGCATCCACTTCTCTTTTAGAAGGTCTCTTGTGGGGGAAGAGAGCTGCAGATGCAATTATTGAAAGGAAAAAAGCAGTTGATATGAGCAGGGTAGGGCGTATTCCTGATTGGAGAGATCCTCAGAGAAATCAGGATTTTGATCCGCTTCTTGTAGATCAGGATATGAAGGCTGTTCAGCTGACTATGTGGAATTATGCAGGTATTATAAGAACTCATAAGGGGCTTGAAAGAGCAAAGGCTGATTTAAATTATTATTCCCACAGAATTCTTAAGTTTTATCAGGAGGCAAAACTGAACACCGGAATTATTGAACTCAGGAATTCAGTTGTCTGTTCCTCTTTGATTGTCAGTGCTGCAATTAGAAATAAACGGTCTACCGGATGTCATTACATCCAGTAGTATTGAAAATAAATATAAAAAAACCGCTGTAATTATCAGCGTTTTTTTATATTTTAATTAGATAATGCTTTTGATTTCACTGTACTTAAAAACCCGGAATATAGATTATTTCAGGTTTACTGCTTTTAACGTAATATTAATTATCCGCGTATTTTAAAAAATATTAGCAGACTATAAAAGCGAGTTAATAAGAGCATCTATATCATCCTGACCGATATCAAGTTTTCTTTCAAAGGCCAGTTCCTGATTAACAGTTCTCAGCTTTTTAAAAGACTGTGAATAATCAGCATTAGTATTTGATCCTGATGCCGGATTTGATTTTAAGTATGAAACAAAACTTTCCCGGTCAATCCTGAGAATAGAACTCTCTCCCGATGAAGTAACTGTAGCAGTTCTATTCATTGTCTTGAATAATCCAGCCTCTCCAAAAAAACTCCCCTGTACCCAGTGTGCATATATAAACATCTTTAGCATCTTCATTTTTTATGATATCGATATTCCCATTAATTACAAAATATATAGTGCTTCCCGGGTCTTTTTCAGTTAAAATCTGCTCTTTATCATTGAAAAATTAATTCCGCCTGTATCTAAAATCTTGCAATTTCTGCAGAATCTATAGATTTGAGCACTGTGTTCTCTCTTAAATATTTGACAATACTGTCTTTGTTTTTAAACATATTAATTCGATTATTATAGAGAGGCCGATAATTGTCAATAAAGTATTTTTGATTTCATGAATATGTTTTTATAATATTTTATGATTTTAAAAAAATAAAAAAAGAATATTTGACACAATGTAGAATTTATAGCGATAATTAATACAGGTATTTAACAAAATATGGATGGAAATGAAAAACTGACGAAAGTTCTCCAGCTGGGACTGAACTTAATACTGTACAGGATGTTGATATCCTTCTTGAAAGGATTCTTCTAGAAGCAAGAAAATTTTGTTAATGCAGATGCCGGAACAATTTATCTTAAAGAAAAGGATGAGCTTGTTTTTGCTCATGCTCAGAATGATACTAAGCAGAAAAAGCTTCCGTACGGAAAAAAATTAATATACAGCTCATTCAGGATGCCGGTTAATGAAAAATCTATAGCCGGCTATGTAGCTTCTACAGGTGAAACTCTCAGTATTGATGATGTTTATAAACTTGGTGATAATCATCCATATCATTTTGACTCAACATTTGATAAAAAATCAAAATATGAAACACATTCAATGCTTACATTTCCTCTTAAAGATTTAAGCGGTGAGGTCCTTGGAGTTCTTCAAATGATCAATGCATTGACAGCAGACGGAAAAATAACAAGTTTTACAGATGAAGACCGCCTTTATATCAATCACTTTGCAAGTACTGCAAGTATTGTTCTTCAGAGGGCCCAGATCACAAGATCTCTTGTTCTTAGAATGGTGCAGATGGCTGAACTCCGGGATCCCCGGGAGACAGGTGCTCATGTTAACAGGGTCGCATCCTACTCTGTGGAAATATATGAAAACTGGGCAAGAAAAAAACGGAAAAAAAGAAGAGGAAATTGAAAAAACAACGTGATGCTTTCAGAATAGCTGCAATGCTCCATGATGTAGGTAAAATTGCTATATCAGATATAATTCTTAAAAAAACCGGCACGGTTTACTGATGAAGAATATGAAATAATGAAAAGCCATACTTATATCGGCGCAGGCCTTTCAAAAACAAACATTCACATCTTGATGAAATATCTGCTGAAGTTGCACTTACTCATCATGAGAACTGGGACGGCAGCGGATATCCCGGTTATGTTGATATAGAAACAGGTAAAGCTTTAAAAACAGATAAAAACAGCAGGGCAGCCGGCAGAAAAGGGGAGGATATAAGTCTTTTCGGCAGGATTGTAGCAATTGCAGATGTCTATGATGCTCTTATGTCAAGACGTGTTTATAAAGAGGCATGGGATGAAGAGGATGTTCTTGAAGAAATAAGAAAACTTTCCGGCTCCAAATTTGATCCTGAACTTGTAGATAATTTTTTTGAAGTAGCAGATCTTTTTAAAACTGTACGGAGTAAATATTCTGACTGATTTGATAAGGTTCCGGGAGAATGAATTTTGTAAAAACATTAAAAAAGCTGTCCCTTCATGAGACAGCTTTTTAATTGTTTTTCGTAACCTTGTGTTTTTTTCCACAGTTTTTCTTAGAAAAAGTATTTAGTGTTATAGTCCTGAAGAGTTAGCGGTTTCCCTTTCCCGGAGCATTGTTTCTGTATGAACCGCTGTTCCGGTTTTCTGATCTGTGATGATTCTCATTCATCCCGGGATGTCTGCCGCCTCTGCCTCCCATAACCATGTAGGTTTTTCCGTTAACTGTAATCTCTCTTACTTTTACAGCAGATTTTTCAGTAACGCTCCAGTCTGGTCCCGGTACTTTAAATCCTTTAACAGCAACAGTATCTCCGCTTTTAAGTTTAAGAGCTTCGATTGCTCCAGGCTGCATAAGAAGATCAAGATCCTGTTTTCCTGATCTAATTGAAGGAAATGAATCTTCTTTTAAAGTGATTTTGCCTTTAATTTCTACAATTTCCATAACTGCAGCGCCATAGCCCTGTGCATTTTTTACTGCCGGGGTATTTCCCATTCTCTGTAAATCTTCTCTCTGAAATTCTGCCCGAATACGAGTCCTGCTGTTGAAAGCAGTATTACTGAAATAATAATAGTTTTTTTCATTTTTTAGTTTCTCCTGTATTTTGTTTACAAAGAAAATCTAAACCCTGAATGTGAAGGAAATGTGAAGAGAATATAGTAATTAAAAGTATTTATAAAAAACAGGGCCTTAAAATTAAGACCCTGAATGAAAAAGGTATATTATGCTTAGAATCATTATTGATATAAGCATATAGTGTATGAATAAATGATAAAAGCATTCAAAATTAAGCAGTCAGCATTTCCATTAGATTTGCCATTTCCACTGCAGAAAGCGCAGCATCCCATCCTTTATTGCCTGCTTTTGTCCCTGCTCTTTCTATAGCCTGTTCAAGTGTTTCTGTTGTAAGAATACCGAAAGTTACAGGGATATCTTCACTTAAAGAAACCTGGGCAATTCCTTTTGCAGCTTCAGAAGCTACATATTCATGATGGCTTGTAGCCCCCTGATAACAGCTCCCAGACATATTACTGCATCATATTTTCCGTTTCTTACTGCAGCTTTTACAGCAACAGGTATTTCAAAAGCGCCCGGAACTCTAATAAGATCAATATCATCTTTTTTGCAGCCGTGTCTTATAAGACAGTCTTTTGCCCCTTCAACAAGTTTTTCCGATATAAGTTCATTAAATCTTGCCGATATTACTGCAAATTTTACCTTCTGAATTAAGTTTTAGCATTGTATTCCATTGTTTATTTTCTCTTATATATTTATGTTTTTAGAAATAATATTATTCCTGATCATATAATCTTCTCTATGAGATCAGGAATAATATGTAATTCTTATTATTCTGCAGTGTTTTCACTGACTGAATCTGCACCTTGTATTTAATATTTATACAGCAATGAGATGACCCATTTTTTCCTTTTTTACTGCAAGATACTTTCTGTTGCCGCTGTGCACTTTTGTAAAATATTTTCCCGGTTTACAATGAATCCTTCCTTTTCGAGGCTTTTTACCTTATCCGGGTTATTTTGTTCAGCAGTTTTATTTTTTTTATATGCAGGTGATTTAAAATAACTGCCGCTTCTTTATAATTTCTTTTATCCGGATCATGGCCGAGCATTAGATTTGCTTCTACTGTATCTGCGCCGTTTTCCTGAAGGTGATAGGTTTTAATTTTTTCAGTTAATCCAATCCCTCTTCCCTCCTGCCGCAGGTATATAAGAGCTCCCCCCTCTTTCGAAATAATTGAAAGAGCTTTATCAAGCTGATCCCCGCAGTCGCATCTTTTAGAACGGAATATATCGCCTGTAAGACATTCCGAGTGAACTCTGACAGTTGTTTCTTTTTCAGGTGAAAATTCGCCTTTTACAAGAGCAAAGGGAGGTTCTCCCCTGCTGTGAGGGTTATCGAAAACAATCATGCTGAAATCACCATGTTCTGTTGGGAGGCTGATAGGACTTGTCGGATGCAGATTAATTCCTTTCATTCTCTTTTCCTTTATAATCTGCAAGATCTTTTATTGTTACTATTTTGAGATTGTGTTTTTCTGCAAATACTTCAAGATCTTTTCCTCTTGCCATTTCACCGTCATCCTTCATAATTTCACAAATTGCAGATACACCTTTCAGTCCTGCAAGTTTCACAAGATCGACAGATCCTTCTGTATGGCCTTTCCGTGCAGCAACTCCCTCTTTGTGGGCTATAAGCGGAAATATATGCCCCGGTCTTCTGAAGTCTTCACCCTTCTTTTTACCGTCGCTGAGCTGAAGTATTGTCTCTGCTCTTTCCGCAGCAGATATACCTGTTGTAGTTCCTTCCGCCGCATCTACAGAAACTGTAAAAGCTGTTGAATGAATGCATGTATTATCCTTTACCATAAGGGGCAGAGAAAGTTTTTTTGCAATATCCTCTGTCATAGGCGCGCAGATAAGACCTTTTGCAAATGATGCCATAAAATTAATAGAATCTTTAGTTACATGTTCAGCTGCCTGTACAAGGTCTCCCTCATTTTCTCTGTCAGATGCATCTGTCATTATTACCATGCCGCCTTTTCTGATAATTTCTACAGCTCCGTTAATATCTGTATAGAATTCAGTTTTTAATGTCCTCTTCATAATTTAATACCCCCATTTATTCAAATCACTAATTTTTATGTCAATTTTATTTCCGTTTTTATGTCCGGATGTCTTTTCAAGAAATGAGACAACATATCTGCCGATGATATCGGTTTCTACATTGACTTTTTTCTTTCAGCTTCTTATTTTTTAAAGTTGTTTTTTCCCATGTCTCCGGAATAATATTCAGTAGAAAAGAATGCTTCTCTTGTTTTGCAACTGTGAGGCTTATTCCGTCTATACATATAGAACCTTCATTAATACAGTATTTGAGTATTTCATCAGCAGCGGAAATCCTTAGATACCTGCTTTCGCTGTCTCCTTTTATTTCCTCTATTATTCCTGTTCCATTAACATGTCCCTGTACAATATGTCCTCCAAGCGGACTGTTTAAGGTAAGGGATTTTTCAAGATTAACCTCTCTGCCTGTTTTATAGTATGTAATGTTGTTTTCTCAGTGTTTCCTCAATTGCCTGGACAAGAAATTCTGATTCACTTTTTTGACAACTGTCTGGCATACTCCGTCAACCGCTACTGAATCTCCTATTTGTAATCCGGAAGCTGCTTCCGGTGACTCAATCCATATATCATATTTATCTGAACTTTTTGATATGTTTTTAATTATTCCAACTGTCTGGGTTAAACCTGTAAACATATATTACTTCTCCTTTACGTTATCAGGGCTTCCTGATATATGAATATTGCTGCCCAATATTTCGATTTCAGTTTCATTCAGCATCATCGGCTTTTCCGTCAAGCCGAAATCATCAGTTCCTTTAAATCTTATTGACGGAATTCCTTTGAAAAAAAGCTGCGGAGAAATGAAAAGTGATATTCTGTTTACATTTTTTGTACGCAGAAGTTCACCGGCAAGAATACTTCCCCCTTCTGCCAGTACAGATCTTGCTCCCAGTTTCCAGGCTTTATTCATCACATGCTCAATAGAGAGAAGGCCGTTTACATTTTTATCAACAGGATGAATTGAATACTTTTTCCCGGAATGCTTTTTAATGGATTTTTCAGATGCAGATTCAGGACTGTAGAAAATATGTGTTTTTTCTCTGAACTCATCAGTAAGAAGAGTGCTTTTTTCCGGGATTTTCAGCTCAGTATCCAGTACAAATCTCAGCGGCTGTCTTCCTTCTGTATGTCTGATTGTCAGTCTTGGATTATCTTTTTGTACTGTGTTGGATGCAACCAATACTGAATCGTATTCCGACGCATCCTGTGTACAATTTTCTTGACTCAAGGTTTGAATCCACTTGACTGCCGTCCTCTGTCGCAGAAAACTGTCGAGAGTCTGCGCCATTTTCAAATGAATAAAAGGTGTTCTGTTTTGAATGCTGTGGTGATATACACTGTTAAGTTTCTTTTCCTCTGATTCGAGAATGCCTGTAACAGTACTTATGCCTGCTTCTTTAAGAGTCTTTATCCCTTTTCCTGCAACAGCCGGATTGGGGTCTATTGATGCTGTGACAACTGTTCCGATTTTTTCTTTGATAATCCGTTCACAGCAGGGCGGGTTTATTTTTTCAGCATTTCTGTGGCAGCATGGTTCAAGAGTGGAATAAAGCACTGCCTCTTTAGAAAGATCTGCATTCGGATTTCTTTTGTAAACATCGTTAAGTGCTTCAATTTCTGCATGCAGTGAACCATATTCTCTGTGGAATCCGCTGCCGATGATTTTTCCATTCTGAACAATTACAGCACCAACCATTGGATTGGGCGATACCTTTCCTTTCCCCTTTTCAGCCAGGGTCAGGGCTTTCTTCATAAAATATTCGTGATCCATTAACCCTCCTTTTTAAATGAAATTTGATTTACCGCATATCAGACTGTTGAAAAAAATTTAACAAAAATTTCCAGCATCAGCTGTAAGAGGTCTTTCATTATCAGGACGGGGACGTGTGACAGGAACCATAAATAAAAAGCCTGAGATAGGTATAGACCTGTCTCAGGGCGTAATTATTCATGGAAAGATATTTTCTTCTCCCATCCGGACTGTACCGTCGGCATCGGAATCTCACCGATTCAGTCTTCCGCCAGGAAGAGTCGCGGGCTTTAACCGCCGGTCAGGAATTGCTCATTATTGATATGAGCTCACCTTGCCCCGAAAAATACAGGGATATGCTATACCTGAATAAAAGTGTTGTCAACAGCTGCTTAATAATTATTCAGGTAAATAAGTGATTTTCACAGCATGTTGAGGGAATATAATTTAAAATATAAATATATGTTTTATAATTATTTTTCAGAAGCTGTTCTGATTATTCATTTTCTTTTTGTTATATTTGTTGTATTCGGATTTTTGTTTATACTTGCAGGTTCTATTTTCCGCTTTAGAGCAGCTGCTGATTTTTGTTTCAGAGTACTTCATCTATGTGCTGTTATATATGTCACAGTACAGTCATGGTTTGGAAGAATCTGCCCATTAACAAATCTTGAAAATATGCTGAGAGTAAAGGGTGGAGGGGGAGGATACAGGAAATCATTTGTTGAGCACTGGCTTGAAAAAGTAATATATTATGATCTTCCATTTTCATATTTTTATTGCAGCTTATTCTGTTTTCCTTGCTGTGACTGTTCTTTTGTTTTTTGTTAATCCCCTGTAAAAATAAAAAATATTTTATTATAAAGTTTTTACCGTTATAATATTTATAAGGCAGGTGAATTATTATGCTTAAAGCATTCAGAGCAGTATTCGGAATTTCAGTTATATGTATTGTTATTTCTTTATTATCATGTGCATCATCAGTAAGTACATCTTCATCATCAGGTAAAACTGTCGGCGGATCTGAAAACATTGAAAAAAATCCTTAAAATATCAAAACCTTATTCAATAATTACATTCAGAAAATCTCTTGCTCAGTTTCATGAAATCTTAAACAGTTATGATTACTTCAACCAGTTTACCTGGGGCGATTATATTTTTGAAGATTACCTGACACTGTTTACGGTCTTGAAAAC
>LQAH01000121.1_pt1 | contig 22952 bp, 40 predicted proteins | sample 1535791 | NCBI WGS metagenome assembly LQAH01 (sample SAMN04331585, study PRJNA305678) | bioreactor metagenome | isolation source: bioreactor_4 inoculated with Wadden Sea sediment 2nd replicate of a... | place: Germany:Bremen
CTAGATAATAGAGTTTAGAAGGAGAAACTAATATGGAAAAGAAATTATTGATTTTTTAATTAGAGCAAAAAAAGCTACGTATGCTGGTAAAGGTGGTGAGGACAAGTCATCAAGACCCAATTCTCATGATCTATCCTATATTGAAGGTGAACTACTTTATATAGATACTTATCTTGGAGGAGCGAAGTTTTCTGGCGAAGAGGCTCTTTGGGATAAGAATATGCCTTTTTGGTCAATGAATTATGTTGGGAGAATAATTGCTGAAGGGTTTTCTGGTGATTTTCTAAAAGAAGCTTTAATGAATGTTCCTGAAGATAAACCTTTAGAGGGCCTGAGAAGTTTGAAAGTAGTGCTTATACATACGAATGCAGTGTTGATGGTGATATAGAATGGTTTAAAGGATATGAAGCAATTTATTTTGGTGGTAAGAAAATCTATGAATGTTTGTTTCATGGTGGATTAGTAGAATAGTTAGAAGGATTAAGTACAAACAAAGGGATTAGGCATCAATAAATCACTAACTTTAAAAAAACATAGTCAAACTTAGCCTAGGTAATAAATACATACCTAGGCTTTTTTAATGGACTTTAATACAGATCAGAAAGAACCGTTTTTTATTAATGTGTTTTATAATCCATATAATGTCTTGTGAGAATCTTTACAGTGACATAAAAATTGAAATAGACAAAAAAGAAGAAATTGAGTTTATTTGGAGGGGTAAGGAAATGAAGCAAAAGTTTAAAATGAGTGGTGGTATTCTAATTTGTATTATTCTAGTTACATTGTTAATGGGTAATACAACTGTATTTGCAGAAACTAGAACCTTACCAGAAGAGTATTATGACTTGCCGAGTGTTAAAGTATTTGGCATGTATAATGGTGAAGGTGTAACAGATTTTATCTGCTTTACAGAGACTTATGGTGGTTCAAAAATAAGAGCAGAGAAACAAGTAGGGCAAAATTATGCGGTTGTTTATTATGAAAAGGGGCAAAAGGAAAAGTTTATTTATCTCCTACTGGTTATGAGCATATTGCATTTACAGAAGTTTCAATTGATTTTAGCAAAGGAAAAGTAAGTAATGGTGAATCGGATGCAGAGTCAATTATTGTAGTATTCCATGAACCTATTTTTGAAATTCCTTTTATTTTGGGAGTGAGGGGACCTTAATTGACAATGTCGATTATAGTCATTACCATGCTAAAACAGGAAAAACAGAAGATGATCCATGGGTATCAGAAATCGTGAATGTTAGTAAAGACGGATACATGAATTTACAACCTTTGGAAGCAGGGGATTATTGGCTAGAAGTTCGTTCCCTTTCTGATCAAGAGTTAAGTGTACCTAGTCGAATTTTTTACTCAATTACGAGTAAAGGTGAAGTTAAAGGACTAGATGATTATTTAAGATATGCAAAAGTTGATATGGAAGTAAGTACTGAATATAAACGAGGTAGTGATAAATATCCTTATGAGACTGGATTAATCTATATAAGCAAGGTACTGATGGAATTGGTGGTCGCACTTGGATAGCAGCCTATTTACCAAAGAAGCAATGCCTGCATTATTTAGTGGCTTAAGTGACGGTACCTATGATTATAGAATTGGAGTTAGGAAAAAGCCGAAGATGAAGACGTTTACGATTACTGGGGAGTGCTAACAGTTAAAGGCGAAGATTACGATTTTGATTTACCTGCTGGTTGCCCAGTTAAATTGACGATTAATCCTGTAGGTGGAACAGCTGAAGTAATTGAGTCGCAAATTATTGAACCTGAATCAAACAATTTAATTGTCTCTGAGCAGAGTTTAGTTCTAGAATATGAAGAAAAACTAAACTTTGATAAGGAAAAAGTTATATTGGAGTTTGGAGATAGAGTAGGTCAAGCTGACGAAACAATAACTTTAAGAAATTTAAATAGAAGTGCTTATGGTGATACAATTAAGATGATTAAAATGCCATATTCAGTGAAAACAGTTAGTCCAATTTATGAAGTTGTGACAACTGAGAATGGTAATGAATTATCTTATGATATTACTATACCTATGACAACAAACGTTGTTTCAAATCCATATAAGGTAGTAGGATATGGTTATGATTCAGTACTAAAAGAATGGGAGCCATTGGCAAGTATAATTGATACTAAAAAAGGGACTGTTAAAATAGCGAGTAATAACTATAGTGTATTTATGCTAGGTGAGGGTAGTCCACTATTTTATGATCTTACTAATTATGAATGGGCTAGATCTTCCGTAGAAGTCTTAGCGGCAAGGAACACTGTTAGGGGATATGATGATGGAAGTTATAAACCTGAAAAACTTGTTACAAAAGCTGAATTTATTACTATGATTGTTAATGCTTTGCAATTAAAGGGGCGTGAAGATCTTATAATGGATGACACTAAAAATAAATGGTACGAAAAATATATGTCTATTGCCCTAGATTATAAGTTAGTTGAAGCAACTGCTAATAAGGTTTATCCAGAGCGAGTATTAAATCGTGAAGAAATGGCTACCATTTTAGCTAATGTTATGAAGTTATATCCTACTACAGAGTTTCTAGCTGAGGAAGTAGTATTTTCTGATGAAAGTTCGATTAGTAGTTGGGCTGTAAGTGGTGTTAGTTTGAGTCAACAGTATGGGCTGATGAACGGTAAAGGAACTGGTTTTTATCCTAAAGATAGTACAAATAGAGCAGAAGCTGCTCGGGTGATTTATCAATTGTCTATCATTACGAAGCTGCTTAATTAATCAAGGAATTACAAATTTAAAGTTAATGCTATTTAGCCTAGGTAAAAAACATATATCTAGGCTTTTCTTACGGATTTAAGAAGATATTAAGTATATGCTTGATACACTTTATGGAATAATAGTAAGTATAAATGATGATATAGGTGTTAACTTAATAAATAATAAACGAATACGTAAATGGAATAAAATAAGTCCTTGGTATCTTGAAAAATACATATCTTAGCTTAATGAGATGGGCGCAAAAGGGTTGCATTTAGTTAAAACTAAAACATTTGTTACACACTTCGAAAAAAATGATTCGAGAGTGACTTTTTATGGTTGTTCTTATATGGATAATGGAAAAGAAAAACTAGATTTTATTTTAAATGCATTGGAAAGAAAGATTGATGGGCAATTGTAGAATTGACAAATTAAGGTATTGCAGTGTATAATATAAAGAACAACCTCACATCCAAACGACAATAGCAAACTAATCGAAAGGTTGGGAACGCAAAGCCATAGGGCCTAGTTTATACTTGGCAGCCGAGCTACCGAAGGGAAGATGACGATGTTTACTTTGAATAATCAAGTAACGACCTGTCTGCTCATTCTAGTCGGAATTTTGAGCGCGACAGGTTTTTCTTATGGAAATACCAACACTGATCATCAAGAAAATGAAACCTTTATTGTATATTATAGTGATTTGACTGAAGAGAATATCGATGTAGTTGCAGGCTATGATATCGCAGTTATTGAGCCAAAGGCAACTAACAAGACATTGAATGAATATCTTCAATCGAAAGATACAAAGGTTTTTGCTTATCTTTCTATAATGGAAATAGAACATTTTGATGAATTTAAACTTGAGCGTTTAGAAAAAGAAGATTATTTAATGCATAACGGAACGCCTGTTGTTCCTGGCAATGCAAAGAACTATATGGGTGATATACGCTCTGAAAATTATCAGAACATGCTTTTGGATCTTATTGAAGATCGATATGTGAACAAGGGATATGACGGCGTATTTCTAGATACTATTGACTATACACAGTACTATGATGATGACACTTTTGAAAGAGAACTTCAAGATAGTTACATCGAATTCCTAGTAAAAGCTAATGAACGCTATCCAGACCTTCAATTTTTCCAAAATAGAGGTTTTAAGTCCTTTCTACTTGGTGCTTCTGAATATGTAGATTACCTACTTTATGAAGATTTTAGAGCAGATCGAATTGAAGGCTCAAAATATTATCGCAACCTTGTAGAAAATCTTGAGAAAGCTGCAACAAATGCTGGTGGAAGAGTATTTGCACTTGCAAGACAAAGTGTGTTTTCAAATAAGCTTTTAGCAGCGGATCTGAACTGGTCATTTTATTATTCAGCGTATGAAACACACTACCGTACACTACCTGAAGAAACACCTATTTATATTGCATCAAAATAAATAAGTATAATAATACGATGAGGACTTACTTTTTAAGTAAGTCCTCAGGTTGTTGACAAAGTCCCAATTTCTTTGTTGCTTCACATTTTACCGACTCTTACTTATGTCTATATAAGCTGCGATCCGTTAAAATGCTTGCGCCGCGAAAATTGAACCTTTCTCAAAAACCTAGACCGTTGACTTCGTCAACAGTCTCAGGACTTACTTTTTTAAGTAAGTCCTTTTTTAGTGCAAGTATGATAATGTTCAGATTTATGACTTCATAAGTACACAACTTGTACAAATCTTTAGCGTAATCTATATATATCAACAGAGATTAAAACCTATGAAGTTGGATTAATAGTTAAAGAAAGTGAGGAATATACATGAAAAACTCAAATAGATGTATAAAGTGCGGATCTGATGCAGTTGTAGTATTGGATAATTCTATGGGGCAACAATTTACCCCAGTTCGTATTAGTGGTTTTTCAGTCGCTAAAACAGCACGTTTTTATATGCTGTGATTGTGGTTATATGGAAGAGTGGATTATTAATGAAAAAGACTTGAAGAAGCTTAAAAAGAAGAATTTCAAAAGATATATAAATTACTAATAACTGAATATACTAAATATAAAAGAGACTTGAAATATAAGTCTCTCTTTCTTTGAACATCTATAAAATCATACATCATAGCTTTTCTTTTTGATATAATTCAAGAAGTGACTGATAGTAAAGCTGTGTATTAAAGAAGGAGGTAATATGAGCGATACATTTTATACAATGATATTCATTTTTCTGTTGCTTGTTGTGAACTTTGGACTTTATAAATATTGGAAAAGCTTAAAGGGAGTAGAAGGTCCATTTTATAGTTTGTTTAACTCTAATGGAGATCTTATTGTTTTAGAAAAAATAAAGGCAAGATTCCTGCTCATTTAAAAGATGAGGAAATCAGTTTTGTTAAATCTATATTCAATGTAGATGATATGTATAAAAAACAAGCTGAAATCCAGGGTTTTAGTACGACTGAATCATATCTTGCTCATTTGAAAGGGCTCAGCGAAGACGAATATATTTACGAGACTACGAACTTAACAAAAGATGCTTATTATGCTCAGAAAAATAACATGACTGAAGACGAGTATGCAGCTGTTCAGAGCGGTGTACCCATTGAAGAGTATCGTGTAAAACAGTATTTTGAGAAACACACTAAAACATCATTTAATCAAGAAGACGATGACTTTGGAACGAAAGATAATAGTGAGAAAGTAAACAGTTGCCGTAACTGCGGAAAAGAAGTTAAGAAAGGTAGTAATTTTTGTACGTCATGCGGAAAATCAATCGAAGTTGAAAAGAACTTATATAAGAACGAATTTTGTACTCAATGTGGTATAGCATTGAATGAAAATCAGAAGTTTTGTACTAAATGCGGTTACAAAGTATCTTAAGGAGGATTTACATGCAAGTATTACCGATAATATTGATTACTCTCTTTTTGTAGCCTGTATTCAAGGAGTCATGATTTTTTTAAAGAAGAATGCTAACGAAATTGTGACTGAAAAACTAAAATCCCAAGAATTAATGGACTATTTAGACAATGGATTTTCAAGAGCTATCGATGGAGAGGGTCGTTCAATTTAATGCTAGCTTCAGCGGAGAATAATTCAGAAACGATCCATGTTATAAAAAAAGCAATAAGTTATGGTCTAAACGTGAATGCTGTTTCAAAACGTAAAGGTAACACAGCTTTACATTTGGCTTGTTTAAATTCTTTTGGAGCTGAGGTTGTTAGCTGTTTTAGTAAAGCATGGTGCTGACCCCAATATAAAAGAATATTGAATGTATTACGCCTTATTGGAATGTTTGCTTTACTGGCAATGAAGATTCATTTGATGTATTAAACCCTCTTGTTAAGGAGTTTTGATGTTAAAGATGTACATAATGGGTATACACCTTTAATGATTGCTGCTAGTGAAGGCCATTTTAGAATAGTACATAAACTTATTGATAGCGGTGCGAACGTAAAATTATTATCAAAATCTGGCGAGAACGTATATGATATTGCAAAAAGCAATATAGCAAGACACTTGAAATCGAATCCAAATTCGGCAAGTACAGATGATTCACATGCTCGTTATAATCATGCTTTGAATGAAATGTTGAGACGTTTGTACTGTATACTGAATGAACAAACATATAAACCTAAAAAGTATAAAAAAGCAACTTACTCTGGAGAAGTTGAGATGGATGTAAACTAATCATTCAAGGAGGATATAATGGCTAAGAATTTTTGTTCAAATTGTGGGGAACGATTATCATCAGAAGATCAGTTTTGTGGATCTTGTGGTCAAAATCTTGGGAATCATGTATTTCCTGAAACTGAAATTAAAAGAGAGACATCTGAAATTAATAATAAACATAATAAGAAAAAAGTCCAAAAAGCCATTAATTGTAGCCATTATTTTGGTCATGTTTTTTTCGTAGGAGGACTGGGATTATTATTGGGTGACGATGATAACAGTACTCAAAATAAAAACGACGGATTTCGAAGAACTGAATTCAAAAGCAAACGAGATAAAGTTTTAAAAGATGTAAGTGATTTAGTAGTGGATGATTTGCTTAATAATTACCACTTTTACTTTGTATCTGAAGGTTATGAAGGTGAGGAAATTAATAATCCTTCAATCGGAGAAATCAGGATTGCATATGATGATGGTCTTTATTACATGGATTTCTTTGAGTTTACGGACCATATTTCGACTCAAATTGAATATAAAAATGGAAGTATAGCAGGTTCGTTACATACAGAAACCGTAGATATGGACATTGTTGGTGTAGTCGAGATTATAGACGGTCGCATAGTGTTAAGTGGAACCATGATTTATGAAAATTATGAAATGCAAAATATGTTTGCAGGTTCATGGTCGACTTCAAAGACAAAAACTTGAAGATACGGTAGGTAATTTAGAAAATCAGGATAAAGGAAAAACGATAGATCAAGAAGTAATTAATGACATTTTTAGGCTCATATACTGGTACTTTAACTGTACGTGAACGTACAAAAGAACTTGTAAGTAGTTTGGAAGAGAAGATTGACCATGGAATGGATGTTAACTTTGAACTACTTGTTGATCAAGACGGTACCCTTATAGCTCAATCAACAAGTACTAAATATAATGTTGATGTTGAGGGAAATATAATTACTATTGATATGAATGAAGATTATATGGGGATTCACATGAAGGGCAAAATAGAAACTTTGAGTAAACCTCATGTAATGAGTGGTGATTTTGAGATTTGGTTGAAAGGGGATAATGACGAAGAGAATATTTATGTAGGTGATTGGCATATTGCACAAACTGAAGATGTTGTCAGAAGTAATTTGACAGAAAACAACTCAGTTACAGTTACAAATTATCTTTATCAACCAGGCTATCGATATGAGTTTGAAACTTATAGAAATGGTAATACTCATGCTTATCAATTACTAACCTTTAGATTACCAGGGAAATCTTATTCTAGTTTCATTTTGATTGAGGATGATGAGTTTAAACAGATGCGGCATTATTATATTGAAGATGATATAGCTTATACTTATTTAGAAGGTAATGAAGATAAGCAGTCCATATATATGCCATTAGAGTTAAGTGTAGGAACTAAGTGGGAAGGCAGTTTTTCAGCAAAAGAGGTTCATTCGATTGGTGGAAATGTTAACTCAAACTTTAGTAAGTATAGTCCGATATTAACAGTGAAAAATGTGTCTAAAGATTCGGATGATGTATCCCTGTCCTATTATGCTCCAAGTGTTGGTTTTATTGAGAGCGAGACAATAGAAGGAGAGGATCAAAAGACACTTTTAATGAATCGTGCTGAACTTTCTGAAGCTGAAAAAGAGTTGATTCAAAGCTATTACGAAAATGCTCTTTATTAATATATTGTAGTATTCTAAAAAGTCAATAAAAGTACGGTTTGATATAGATCAACACAATCGATATAGCGAATAAGGTTATGTGAAGCCAATAAAAACGTAAGAAATCTTCCCGCATTGAAGTTAATTATGTTAGATTAACTCCAAATTGTGGAAGATTTTTAGATTTCATTTTACTTCTTTCCTTCAAGTTAGGTTTGGTTTGTGTTGTTATTTTGATACACTAAGATTTAACCCTCACTTGTGTATAAGTTATCTGTTGAAATTGGATAAGTTTTATACATTGTGGTATAAAGAAAATAGCATCTTTTTAATACCAATACTTACTAAAGGAGTTCTTTTAGATGAATCATATTTTAGTTATAGAAGACGAAACGAAGATCCAACAGATTATTGCAGATTACTTTAAACTAGAAGGTTTCAATGTTACTCTTGCATCTGACGGGTATGAAGGTTGGTCCTTGTTTGAGGAAGGTAACTTTGATCTGGTTATTTTGGATGTTATGATGCCTGAAATGGATGGATGGTCAGTGTGTAAGCGTATTCGAAAAATAAGCGATGTACCTATTATTATGCTTACTGCAAGAAGTGAAGAAGACGATAAGCTTATGGGTTTTGAGCTTAAAGCAGACGAGTATGTAACTAAACCTTTCAGTCCTAAAGTGCTTGTTGCCAGGGCTAAAATGCTACTTAAAAGAGCTCATGGAACTGTTTTGCAGGGCGAAGGAGTATTAGAGGCTGGGGCAGTAAAAGTATATAAAACACAATATCGCACTTTAATAGATGGTAAGGAAATACAGCTGCAACCCAAGGAGTTTGATATTCTTGTCTATTTTATGGAAACAAAGATCATGTTTTTCACGCGAGCAATTGCTTTCAAAATATGGGGTTATGAGTATGGTGGCGATACCCGTGTTGTAGATACACAAATTAAGAAGCTCAGAAAAACCTTGGTGATTATGCCTACTACATAAGAACCATTTTTGGTGTTGGTTATAAATTTGAGGTGAAGGAATAATGAAAATTGGCCTAAAATCGAAAATTTTTCTATTCACTGCGGGTTTGTTTTCTGTTGTGCTAATTTTGTTGCTTGGTATTCAAACATTTGTATTAGGGACTTACTTTGAGAATAGGCAACTTAAGATGATTGAATCATCCATAGAAAACATTGTTTTTGAAACGAATGAATCTCAAGAACCAGAAAAAGAGATTTACCGTCTTACATCAGAGTATAGTCTTATGCACAATGTCCCTTTTGTTGTTATTAACCCTGAAAAAAACTTTTTCCAACAACTTAATGCACCAGCAAACAACATATTAATACAAACGGAAAGTGGAGAAGTATATAGTTTAATTGTGGAGGGTTTTGAACCTGATATTATTAGGCAATTCGAAGTTGGCAATTGGATAGAGTTTTCTGGTTTTCAAATGGATGAACAAAGCTTAAGAGGTTTTTTTATAGAAACAGAAAATGTTCATGCAGATTTAGAATCGACATTTAGGAATATCCAAATGCCAGAAGATGAAATTGAACACATTATGGGTGAGTTCTCTGGTAACCCAGTGGTTAGTCAGCGAGGTGAAATTTTATTTAATAACGCCCAAAATATTGACGCTCAGGGAAGCAACAAATTGGTAGGGTATCATGGCGAACAAATTGAACGTTTTTTTAATGGAACACGGTCTGGAAGCTTTTTTCGAAAGTGATAGGATTCGTGTGTTTGATTTTGAAGATTCTTGGACTTCTACTCATAATAGGCTTGTTGTAAGACCGGTTTTCCTGCAAAATGATAAACAATTTTACTTATTTCTATTATTTCGACAGCTAATACAGAATCTACGGTTTCAATTAATTCAAGAATTTTATTGGGTAAATTTTGTAGTTGCCCTTCTAATTTCATTTTTAGCAACATATATATTTGCAGGACGTTTCTCAAAACCCATTATTAATATGGAGAGTATTGCAAAGCAAATGGCTCAAATGAATTTTGAACAAAAAATAGCCATTCAGTCAAAGGACGAAATAGGTAGCTTGGCTGAGAGTTTAAATAGACTTTCCGAAACCTTACAAAGTCATATTCATGCTTTGGAATCTTCCAATAGCAAACTAACAGATGAGATCGAATTTAAAACTGAACAAGAAGAAATTCGTAAGGCTTTGTGGCTAATATATCTCATGAGTTAAAAACCCCCCTTACTATAATGAAGGGGCTTATTGAAGGTATTCAAGACGGCGTTTATAATGATCCGAGTCATTTATCTTCTGCCTTAGATGAAATTAATCGTATGGAGCACATGGTTTACGATATGCTCGAAATCTCAAATATGAAGCCAAGGGAATAAACCTAGATTATAGTGTGTTTTCTTTAGAAGAGAGTGTTAGACGCATTCTTAACAGGTTAAAACCTCTATCAACTAAAAAGGGAATACACATAGATCTTCAAATAGAAGATGTTTTTGTAAAAGCAGATCAAATTAAAAATTGAACAAGTTTTAGAGAATTTACTTACCAATGCTTTCCGTTACGCTCACGAGAATGGGAATGTACAGGTACTTTTTTCGAATGAATCGAATCGAATTAAATGTACAATAACCAATGATGGGGTGCCTATCCCTGAAGATGCACTTAAAAGTATATGGCAACCTTTTTATAGAGTTGAGTCTTCGCGTAACAGAAAAAAAGGTGGGACTGGTCTGGGCTTAGTTATTGTAAAATCTATTTTAGATAAACATAATGCTCATTATGGTGCTTATAATATTGAGCATGGAGTTGCTTTTTTATTTTGAATTAGTAACCGTAGAATAAATGTTCAGACCATGGTCCATAAAGATACACAAAAAGTACACACCTTCGCCTTATGATTATTACATCAACAACAATTGATAATCCATCGGATATAATTATAAGGAGGAAGTATTATGAAATCAGTATTTTTTAGAACATTGGGAACTTGTTTAGTAGCAACATGTGTATTGGTTACACCTTGTTTTGCAAATTCACAACCATCTGGCAATAGTGTAACAATTGAAACATGTTCAGCTAAAGACATAGTAGGGGAATACCCACAAGGTATCAGCGTAAGCCATCGCAATACATTAGATGGTGCCATAGGACGTATTGATATGTATAATGCATCAGGTGATTATGACGAAGTAAACAAACTTTGGAAAAATTGTTAATGAAATATTAGATAGTTATCAAAATAAGTCCAACTCTAATTCTTCAACATCAACAACAGGAGATTATATGAGTTTTGATGATTTTATTAAAAATAATGCTCCTACTTTACCTTTAAGTGATCAAAATATATTAAGAGGATATTTTAATAATGTAATTTCTGCTTATCAAAGTGGAGATCAAGCTCTAATTGCACAAGCTGATCAAGCGTTCTTCGCAACTTTTAATCAGATGATTAATAGTAACTTAGGATACAATGGTCCAAACTATGGTGGACCTGGCTATGGTGGACCTGGTTACGGTGGACCTGGATATGGACAACCTCAAGGTACACAGTCAGCGACTGATCACTACGACATGGTCCTTCATGATTTACCTGCAGATCTTGATCCAGTTGTACGTCAACACATTATTGACCTAGTTGATGAGATAAGACACTTTGATTCAGTTCATAACTATTCTGTTTCTGATCCACTTAGAGTTGAACTTGAGCAAATTCTTGATTTTATAGCTGAAGATGTACATTAAGTAGAAGATTGCTACATTAGATTGTTAAACTCTATTTTCATAATACGAAAACATTGTAAAAATAGCTGTTCTAATTTATTCTTAGAACAGCTATTCTTTTTTTTTGTATCAAAAATGCTATAATCAAACAGATAATAATACAATTTGGAGGTCGTAATATGAATAGAGAAAATGTGATCAAACTCCTAGGATACGGTTACTTTAAGGCCATAAATGAAACAGCAAAATGAAATAAACAACTTTAAAGTGTAAACCATTTTATATGGAAAAGACATTATGTGAAATAGATAGAGTTCTTGGGTCTAAAACTTTGGAAGTTTATAACTTAGACACTGACCTTTTAGCTCATTTAGAGAAACATTTTAACGCAAATCGTAATGAGATGTTTCCTTTAATGTTTGAATTTGCTCATAGTGTAAGTATAAAAGAAAAGTGTTTTTTGATGCTGTAGAAAATGCTATTGGCTTTACTAAACGAGGCGGTTACGAGTTAAAGGACTGTGGTAATAGGTCGTAAGCATAAATTTGAAATGTCATAGGACGTTTTATTAAGGGAGAAACCTATGAAAGAAATTGTACTCAAGTTAGATAAAATACAAGCAGGGCATTTAATACTTGGATTAGAATTCTACTTAGAACATCTTCAAGAAACTCAGAAAGAATTACATGGCTTGGATATTGAAGATATTGATACATTTGAGATGTTAATTACTGAGTTAAAAAAACATGAAATAGAGATTGGTTAAATATAATAAGCTCAATTAAAAACTCAACTTTGGTTGAGTTTTTTCATGTGGAAAATGGGATGTTATGGATATGTATATCTGCAATTTATTATATAAAATCTGGGTATAGGAATAAAACGAAGGGAGATATAGCATGAGGAGAATAATGAAGCTTACAATTTTGACTTTGCTAATATTTATTTCATTTATTGATATACTTAGTATTCGGAGTATGGGCTATAGTGGCTCAGTTTCTGAAAGTATCAACAAACGTATACCCAAGGTATTACTTGACGAAAAAGAAGTTGTATTTGATGTTCCACCTATTATTGAAAACGGACGTGTACTTGTACCTATACGTGCTATTTTTGAAGCCCTTGGAGCAGATGTATATTGGGATGGACACTATCAAACTATAACAGCAATTAAGGATAATAAAGAGATTGTATTAAAAATTGGATCACTAACTGGTCATATAAGTGGCTCTGAAGTTGCTTTAGATGTTGCACCTAAGCTTTTTGAAGGTAGGACTCTGATTCCATTAAGGTTCGTTAGTGAAGCTTTTGGAGCAAATGTCAGTTGGAGTAGTGAAACGAGGACAGTTACCATAGAATCTAGTCAAATCGAAGAAAGAGATGGAGCTGATAGGTATTATGACATTGATACTTTTGGAGTTCCAAAACTAGTGACGCATGATATTACTCAGCTTGAAAAGGTTAATATGATTTCTAAGTTTAGGTCAGGAACAGGTCATGATTATTCAGATGGCTATGAGACGTGTCGAAGTATGAAACATTATTATGCACCTTATGAAAAATATATTAAGAACCATGAAATTAAAGTTTATGCTCCTGTAGATGGCGTTATTCATTCGGTTGTTGATGAAGGCTACGGGTCAAACGTTGGTTTAACAAATAAGCAAATACGTATAAAATCCAATGAGGAAGAAGCTTTCTGGTTTGTGCTTTTTCATATAGACTTAGTATCGGAAGAGATAGCTGAAGGGAAACAAGTTAAAGCAGGTGAACTACTAGGTTATGCACATATGTATTATCCTGACTTTAAAGAGTACGCTCATGATTTTGATGTAGCAGTATGGGTTGATACAGGTAAGGGGATGAGATATATATATCTTATTTTGAAACACTTACAGATAGTGTGTTTGAACAGTACTCTGAACGTGGAGTGATTTCTCGGAGCGAAGTTATAATTAGTAAGGATGAACGAGATGAGAATCCGCTATTTTGTGGGGGGAGCAGTAGGAACTTTACAGAAAGTGAATCCTTGCAAAGTTGGATTATATTGATTAGTCAATAAAGTGGGAGCGGTTAGTATGTATCTACATTCTTAAATATATAGTTTCTTTTAAAAAAGAGATCTCTCAAAATATGAGGGATCTTTTAAATATAAAGAAAAAATGTAATTAGCGTTGACACACCGGCATGTGATTAGTATACTAATCATATAATTAGCATGCTAATCATATAAAATCAGATGGGTGAACTTATGCATAAATCATTAGGTTTTGAAATTAACCGTTTGGCTAAAACGATGAAACATATCTTTAATCAAGAAATAGAAGAATATCAACTCACAGTTCCTCAGTATATAGTACTTAAAATCATATATGATGGTCTACAAAAAGATATTGCATTAACTGCTGCAGACATTGCAGATGAGAATTGCTCGGACAGACCAACTATTACTGGTATTGTTCAGAGACTTTGTAAAATGGGGCATGTAATAAAGGTGTCTAACCCAAACGACAAAAGGTCGAGTTTGTTAGAACTAAATGAAAACATAGTAAAACTGATACCAGAAAATTGAAGCTAAAAGAGTGAGTATTCAGAAGACTATGTGTAAAGGCATTGAATCTAATGAGCTTGCAATGTTCAAGGAAATTTTAAAAAGAATGAATACAAACATGGCTGATCTAAGGGAGTGATAAAATGGAAACAAAGATTAATGTATTATCTTTTGGAATGGTAAATGCATATTTAATACAAGGTGAAAAGAATATTCTTGTGGATTCAGGGCCTGCAGGAAAGTATAAAAAGCTTGAAGAAAAAGTGAATGCATGCGGTATTGGAATGAAAGATATTGATCTTATAATCATTACCCATGCTCATAGTGACCACTATGGTAATGTTTTAGAAATTAAAAAGGGCTTTGATACGCCCATAGCTATTCATGAGAGTAGTTTTACTGAGAATACTGAAGTGAAACAGGTAGAAGCAATACCTAATGGTTTATTGCCGAGTATTATGATAAAACTCTTTGGAAACATGAAAGTTAATTCTTTTATTCCGGATATAGCTATTAATAGTGGTTTTGATCTTTTCTGACTATGGAGTTAATGGTGAAGTGATCCATATACCTGGTCATACGAAGGATTCTATCGCTATCTTGATTGATGGTCATAAAATGATAACAGGTGACACCATAGGCAGTAATCGTAAGAAACAACCCGTTGAAGCTATGTTTCTAAATGACAGGCAACAATACAAGAAAAGTATAGAAAGAATATTAGGTTATAATCCGACAGAAATTTATTGTTCTCATGGTTCTGTGCTAACAGGTAATGCAATAGAGAAAATAAGAGAATGGATATAGAATGCAGCTGGCATTCCCTTAAAATATGTCAAACAACTTAAAAATACATTTAAATAAAAGGTAAATAAAGACCATTTGAGGAACCATAAGGCAAGATGAAAAAGGAGAAAAAAATACTTATGGATTTACTATTTGCCATTATAGAAATCATCTTAGGTTTAGGAGCAATATTACTACCTGAGAAAATAGCTATGCTCCCAAATGGTTGGAGGTATAATTATGATGAGCCAAGTGAAAAATATGTAAACTTGATCAAATTTTTTGGTTATGTGTCTTTTCTAACAGGTCTAGCTGAGGTGATTAGATGAATATTCGAGTATATAATAAGTTTGAAGATGAAGAAAAACTAATGAAGTTGATTGAACTTGAGGGTGAAGAATGGACTTGTTATTCAGCTGAACAAGTATCTGAAAAATATAAGTTGGCACTGGATAGTTCAATTACATATGTGGCATATGAAGACGATGTGTTGTGCGGCTATTCACGGAGTATAAATGATTGTGACTTTTATATTTATGTTTGCGATTTACTTGTGATGCCAAATTATAGAGGGAAAAACATTGGTAGACAATTAATGGAATGTATCACAGCAGACTATCCTAGCCAAACAGTTTTTGTAATGTCAGATGTTGATCCGTATTACATAAAACAAGGTTATAAACGTGAAGGATCTATCTTTGAAGTCGGTATTAAACAATAGAGATATTATTTAAAATTGAAATAAATATTTTTTATAATTGAAATTGAATTTTATAAAGGGCAAGTCCGTTTTCATACTATTGGACTTCCCTTTTTCTGTGGAATGATATTTGAACATATTTTTTTATGTGTTTAATCACTGTTTTTATTATGTATATCATTGTGGTGAGATGGGTATAAGTGATGATAGATATGTCAGTATTGTAATAAAGTATGGTTATCGACATTCATAACTGATCTAATTTCGTAAATTAAGTGGTGATACAGTATGAAGTGGTATAAAAGCATAAGAATACGTGTAATTATAGTTTTATTAATTATGGTGCTAATTATAATGTCTATTACATCAGCTATTGTAATTAGTAAAACAAGAGTCATTATTGAAGATAGAATTTTCCAAAGCAATATGAGTGTTTGCTTTAGCACTACAAGAATCGTTCGATTTGTATTTTTCAGAATTAAAAAGCAGCATGGAAGCACTCTCTTATACTGAAGAAATTTGCTGTTTCGAATTCGACAGAATTGATCCATTACTTCAACGCGTTGTTAATAATAACAATACAATATCTCAGATGTACTTAATGGATGCAACGGGTATGCAGTTTTATAAACGTCTCATTTAGAAACTCTTGGAGACCGCTCTGACAGAGAGTATTTTAAAAGAGCAATTAATGGAGAAACATATATATCAGACGTAATCATGTCTAGAAGCACTGGGAAACCAATTGCGACTATTGCTGTTCCAATTATGAAAGATAGTATAACCATAGGTGTATTAGGCGCTAGTATAGAGTTTGAACATATTAATCAAATTATTAATAATAGCAAACTAGCAGAAGGTGGATATGCCTACATTGTCGACCAATATGGAAGCGTTATTGTTCATCCAGATTCGGGGTTAAATGATGAAATGCAAGATGTATCACATCTTAAACCAGTTCAATCAGTAGTAAGTGGTAAACGGGAGTTGGAACTTATCAACTTGACGGCGTCGAAAAACTGGTTGCTTTTATTCCTTTAACAGAAAATAGTTGGGGTGTGTTGGTACAAAGCCCAATAGAGGAAGCTTATAAGGAACTAAACGAAACCGTAAATTGGTTAATACTTGTATTTATAATAACTGCAGTTTTTTTAAGTATTGGCAGTTTGCTATTATCAAGTTATTTTATGAAACCAATAAAAGAAACGGTTAGAGTAATTAAACAAATAGAGAAAAAGAATTATGTAGTTGACTTTGAAAATGAAAGACAAGATGAATTAGGTTTGATTCAACATGCATTAAAAGGCATGGCTAATGAAGTGAATGAATCCCATGCTTTTCTCGAGAAACGAGTTGAGGACAGAACATCTGAATTACATCATGCAAACCAAAGTTTAGAGGAATATGTTGATGAGTTGGAGTTCATGAAAAGTGAACTTATGACAACAAACTTAACTCTTTCAAACACAATAGATAAACTAAATAGTACTCAGAAGAAGTTGATAGAATCTGAAAAAATAACTGCTTTAGGACGTTTAGGTATAAGACTGTCCCATGAACTAAATACGCCTTTAGGCATTGGAATAACACAAACTTCTTACATGATGAAAGAATCAGAAGAAATACGTGAATCTATTGAAAAGTGGGCATATAACAAAACAAAGGCTTGTTGAGTATCTTGATACGATTATATCAGGAGCAAAAAGTACTGCAAAACAGCTGGCTTATGCTGATACATTATTAAAATCATTTAACGATATTTCATTTCTAAAGACGTGAAGGCATAAAAAAAGAAATTAGTGTATTGGATGAAGTTTATAATGCAAAAGAGAAGGTTACTAAGTCTGAACTATGTCCCAATTTCGACATTCAGATATCTTGTCCAGAAGACCTTGAATATGTTGGTTATACAGGTGTATTAGATGAAATAACTCGAAGATTAATTGAGAATTCATTTGTACATGGATGTATGATTTCTGAATTATTTGTTATCTCTATTGAGATACTCAATTTAGATATTACATTAGATTTGTATATTCGGATAATGGTAAAGGAATCAACAGTGAGCATCTTGATATGATATTCGAACCTCTATATAAAGAATCTATGTCTCAGAAAGGCGATGGTTTAGGTTTAAGTATAATATATAACTTGGTGACCATCTTTCTAGAAGGGAATATTAAATGTGAAAGTGATGAAGGTGAGGGGGTCAAATTTATGATTACTTTTAAGAAAAATAACTGAATTTACTGGGTGTACATAGAGTGGTAGTATTAGAAAATTTCAATTTGTAAAAGGAGTGAGAGAATGGAACGCAAGATCGAAGAAAAAAAAAGTAAATTATTTCTCAAGTTTTGGATTTGAACTTAGAAGTACCATTTTATTATTTGCAATTGTACCAATGTTGATCACGGCCGTCTTTTTAGTTATGAGTAGTACAAAGACTGTTGATGGTTATGCACGGAATGTAAATATACAACTCCTGAATAGTCTCGAGCAAAATGTTAACTTATTAGTAGATTCGACAGATGCTGTTATGGAGACCCTTTCGAAAACGGACGTTATTACGAGTATGGAAACTGAATTGATGGATAGTTTATTACAAGAAACTGTCAAAGCATATCCAACAATTACTCAAATATATATAATGGAACCTCAAGGTATGCAGATATATAAAACCTCAGGAAAATTAGGGGATCGAGCTGACAGAGATTATTTTCAAAAAGCTATTAAAGGAGAAGCAAACTTTTCTGATGTTATTATTTCTGGGAGTACAAATCGGCCTATTATTGTAATTGCAAAGCCTTTAGAAAAAAATGGTCGAATAGTAGGGGTTATTGGAGCAAGTATTGATTTAGATTACTTAAGTGTAATAGCAACTCAATCAAAGAATGGCGAAACAGGTCGTGCATATATAGTTGAGAGAAATGGTCAAATTATTGGACATGAAGATCCTACGTTAGTTGAAGGAATGGTGGATGTATCTGATAGAGAAGCTGTTAGTGGTGCAATTAATATGGAGCATGGGCAACTAGAATATGATATTGATAAAGTTGAATATTTAGCAGCAATTTCAGGAATAGAAAAGACGGTTGGGATTAATTGTAGAAATCACAACTAAAGAGGCATTTAAAGCCATTTCTGCTCAACGACGTGTTTTTCTGATACTACTTGTTATCAATGTTTTAATCACAACCGTAGTTGCTTTGCGTATTGCTAAACGTACAGTAAATCCGATTGAACGACTCACAAACAAGATGGATGAAGCTGCTAAAGGGAATTTAACAGTTGGCTTTCATGGGAATATTTTGACAAGTAAAAATGAATTTGGATTAATGGCACGTAGTTTTAATAAAATGTTAGAGGAGTTAAAACTTGTTGTGGATGGAATGATGACTTCTGCTAAGAATTTAGAGACATCTGCTTCTGATCTAGATTCCGTTGTCAAAGATAATAAGGAAGCGATTAACCAAATTGTCGAAGGTACTGCATCTCTTGCAGAAACGGCAACACAAGATTCTCAAGATGTAAACATGAGTTACCAAGCAGTAGGTATAGTTGCTGAAGGCGCTGATAATGTTGCAGGTCATATTCTAGATTTAAATGGTATGTTACAAAACAGTGTGAAAGTCTCTAATAAGGGGTCAGAAATGATGGATTCTGTTACAGAAGGAATCAATCAAACATTTAAGGCATCTCAGGTAATTAATAAAAAATTACTACACTTGAACAATCAGCAGACGAAATCGGTGACTTTACAGGTATGATTATTAGTATTGCAGTTCAAACTAATTTATTAGCTCTTAATGCTTCTATAGAAGCTGCTAGGGCAGGTGAAGCAGGTAAAGGTTTTGCTGTAGTTGCAGATGAAATTAGAAAATTAGCAGAACAAACGAAATGAATCAGCAGAAAAATAACGTCAATAGTTGATGTGATTCAAGGTGATATACGTGAAACTTCAAAGATTTATCGAAGGTCAAATGAGAAATTACAAAATGTAGTTACTCAAACGACTGAAACTAAAGACCATATAACAGAAATTGCATCAGAGTCTGAAAATGCTTTTGAAGCTGTTGAAGAAATGGCGAAAATCGCTAAAAAACAAACTACAGAGTCACAGAATATATTGGAGTTAGTTTCAAACTTAAGAGATTCTATAGAGAATACTGCTGCTGTATCTGAAGAAATAACTGCCTCTTCAGAAGTTCAGAACGAATCTCTAAATCAAATTAGTAATATGACTACTGATTTTAAAAAAATGTCTGAGCAGTTGAATGAGATGATTTCTTACTTTACATTGGAATAGGTAGAAATTCATTGTACAAGAAGACTTTAAGGCGTGATTATATGGTTGTTTATAAATTTCAGGACTTAGTTATTTTAGCTTTGTTTATTACTATTATTGCAACCGGTTGTAGTCGAAATGTAGTTTCAGAAGAGCAATTGAATAATGAAATTATTACGCAATTAGGCAAAGAGGTTCAAAATGAGATAGAGGATAAAGTGAGCATAAAAGTACGTGTTGCAGAGTATCCACTTTGTATTATAAAGACGGAAATGATCAATGGAGAGGTTAGAATTGAACTAGTTACAGCTGTATTAAATGAAGCTGGATTCACACCTGAATTTGTTGTATTACATGGTCCCGTGCACTTAGAGAAATAGAAGGTGGTCAAGTAGATCTTATGATGAACTTAACACTAACACCTGAGCGGGAAGAGTACATTAATTTCTTCGGTCCAGAAAGAACAAGTCAAATGGTTCTTGTAGTTAATGAAATATATGAAGATGCTCCTATAAATTCTACCAATGATTTGGAAGATGTATATGAAAAATATGGATTACGGATTGGTCTTCAGACTGATGTAGAGTATTCTCCTGAAATGACTGAAAAATTAAAGAATAAGGCTTTTTATGATCAATTTGATCATACAAGCGATGTGTTTTCATATCCTGATAATGTTCTAAATAAACGTATCTTTGGTTTTTTTTGAAGAGCGGGTGTCAATGAAATATCAAATAGAAACAAATCCCAAATTTAATGGACTTGCCATACATTCATTTATGTTGTCTGAAGAAGATGTTTTATTTTGGAACGAGTAAACACTTAGATAAGAAGATATATGATGAAATAGTTAAGGCTTTTATGAGTTAGAAGAAGCAGGTGTTCTTAAAGGGATTAGAGCAAAATATTGAAGTTAATGTATAGTAAGTATTGTAGTATACAACTATCGATATGTGTGACTTAAACAAGTATTATCAAACTACAATTTTTAAGACTTCTCAATTCATGAGAAGTCTTTTTATGTGAAATTAGGATGAAATTTTGTTTAGCCTCCGAAATATCCAAATGTGGTATTTATGTCCACAACACTAGTTTTTTAGTGACCATGGTCCCTTATGCCAATTTTTTTTTATAGCCTATAATAGTTTTAAGTGACAACTACTATCCCATAAGGAGGAAAAAAAATGCGTTTTGAAACACCAATTATAGGAATAATAATCAAATTGGTCAAGTGTACAATACTGACTTCTAAAATGACTTATTTTAATTATCAATGAGTATCCATCTTTAAAAGCTGAATCATAAAATTAAATGTTATAAGAACCATAGAGCTGTTGTATTTTAAACAGCCCTTTTTGATTTTTGGTTTACTTAACATTAAGTAAATTATTGACTTTAAACTATGAAATAGAAGGAGCCATTTATGAAAAAAAGAAGTTTATTTTATATAACTTTTACTGTACTTTTACTTATGGTATTTTTTCTCAGAGTGCACTTGTATATGGTGATGTAATTACTATAGATGAAGTGCGAATAGATTTTACAACCACAGGTGACGACACCATGATGCGTTGCGACTTTGATAGTGGTTCAACAGCTGTATGGCATTGGGCAGATGGCACAACAGTCGATGCAAGTTCTGGTAGCACCATTACAAAAGATGGTTTAGGTGACGGGAACCATGACAATTACCTTATCATATCTGATGGTGCAGCACTTACACGCTTTGGTGCAGGTAGCTCAAGTAGAGGAAATTTAGTAACAATAGATGGGCTTGATAACTGTGAGAACTTAGATATTTTATATGCTTATTTAGAAAATGACTTAAATGACATTGGCGAAACAGAAAAACACACTTATCTCTGAATATCACATTATGGGAACAGACTTAAATGAAACTGCATTAGATGCAGTCTTTGCAGACGCCGTAGCAAATGGTGTTGAAAACGGTAGACTGTGGGCAGACAATGCAGGAACTTATTTAAGTAATCCTGATAAAACAACTTTGGTTGATAGAGGTTGGAACATGAGCCTACCAACATGGCCAGAAGCACCAAATACAGAAGTACGTATTGACTTTACAACGACTGGTGATAGTAGTATGATGCGTTGTGACTTTGACAGCCCTGCAACAGCTGTATGGCATTGGGCAGACGGAACAACTACCGATGCAAGTTCTGCTAGTACCATCACAAAAGATGGTTTAGGTGACGGGAACCATGACAACTACCTCATCATATCTGATGGTGCTGCACTTTCACGCTTTGGTGCAGGTAGCTCAAGTAGAGGAAATTTAGTAACAATAGATGGGCTTGATAACTGTGAGAACTTAGATATTTTATATGCTTATTTAGAAAATGATTTGAATGATATTGGCGAAACAGAAAACACACTTATTCGAGAATATCACATTATGGGAACAGACTTAAACGAAACTGCATTAGATGCAGTCTTTGCAGACGCCGTAGCAAATGGTGTTGAAAACGGTAGACTGTGGGCAGATAATGCAGGAACTTATTTAAGTAATCCTGATAAAACAACCTTGGTTGATAGAGGTTGGAACATGAGCCTACCAACATGGCCGGAAGCACCAAATACAGAAGTGCGTATTGACTTTACAACTACTGGCGATAGTAGTGTGATGCGTTGTGACTTTGATAGTGCTGCAACAGCTGTATGGCATTGGGCAGATGGAACAACTACCGATGCAAGTTCTGCTAGTACCATCACAAAAGATGGTTTAGGTGAAGGGAACCATGACAACTACCTCATGGTATCCGATGGAGCAGCACTTACACGCTTTGGTGCAGGTAGCTCAAGCAGAGGAAATTTAGTAACAATAGATGGGCTTGATAACTGTGAGAACTTAGATA
>LQAH01000122.1_pt1 | contig 22920 bp, 35 predicted proteins | sample 1535791 | NCBI WGS metagenome assembly LQAH01 (sample SAMN04331585, study PRJNA305678) | bioreactor metagenome | isolation source: bioreactor_4 inoculated with Wadden Sea sediment 2nd replicate of a... | place: Germany:Bremen
AAAAATGAGGTATTCCATGACAAAAAAAAATTTAGTTTTTAATAGTTTTTTCTATATTGTTTTCTGTCTTCTCAGCGTTTGCTGATAATGGGCATATGATTTCTCCGACAGTTGAATTAAAAAAAGTAGCTATTTATCAGAAAGCTGCTACAAAAGGGGGAGGGAAACTGATAAATACTTTTTTTGATATAACAATAAAAAATATATCAGATAAAGCGCGTCAGTTCAGTGTTCAGGTTGTAAGCGGAAAAGATGCAATGGAAAATTTTTTCCCGGCCAGGCAGGGAGAAGTTATTGAAGCTGGCCAGGAGATGACTGCTTCGCTTTCTGTTCTGAAATCTGAAATTCCCAGATGACTTTACTTTAATTATTTGAACCGGTGAATTAGAAAAGTTTAATTACTATTGTTATGGCGCAATAATTTATTGCGTCATTATATTTAAAGAGATTAGCAATCATTTATATCGTTTAACTAAAGCAATAGTTCAAAAAGTTTAAAATGATATTTAAGTTTAAGGAATATTTAAATGAATAAAAGTTGAAAACAGAATTATTAAACATATCGATGAAAACAGAGAAAGTGCAGTTTCATTTTTATCTGATTTGATGAGAATACCCAGTCTGACCGGATATGAAAAAGATGCTCAGCTGTTTATTGAAAAGTACCTAAAAAATCTTAGTCTTGAAACGGTTTTTGCTGAACCGGATGTAAAACTACTTTTTGAAAAAATATCCGGAGATTGCTCAGAATCCATCAAAATGGAATCTGGAACTTGATATGCCATTAAAAACAGAATCAACATTTATATATGAGGATCTCCTTATCTCAGAATATCATGATATAAAAACTATAAAGATAGGCCCAATGTAATTGGATTTTTAAAAGGAAAAGGTAGTGGCAAATCTTTAATTCTTAATGGGCATATAGATGTTGTAACTGTTGAACCTCTTCAGAGATGGAGTTTTAATCCCTGGGAAGCTGTAATAAAAAGATGGAAAAATATTTGGCAGAGGTGCAAGCGATATGAAGGGTGGAATTGCAGCAATGATAAAGGCTGTTGAAACCCTGATAAAACTTGGAATCGATCTTAAAGGTGATATTACAATTCAAAGTGTAGTCAATGAGGAACATTCAGGTAACGGGACACTTTATTGTGTTGCTGAAGGATATGAAGCCGATGCCGTTCTTATAACTGAACCGAGCGGATCTGAAACTGTCATAACACAGAACGGGGGAGGTGTTTACTGGGAAGTTATAATTAAGGGAAGGGAAACACATGCGGGAGAAAGATGGCAGGGTAAAATCCAGTATGGAATAAGTGCAATTGAAAAAGCTCCTGTTATTATAAACAGCCTTTTAGAGATGGAAAAAAAACTTAAATGAAAAAAATAATAATATATCTCTTTGCATTGGTAAGATAGAAGGCGGTAGTTATTCAACTTCAACAGCCATTGAATGTAAGCTGAATGGAGTTGCCTATTTCTCACCTGAACTTGGAACAGGGGAAAAGGGAATCCAATTTGTAAAAAAATATTCTTAATAAAGCAGTTAAAGAACTTGATGATGACTGGTTAAAGGAAAATCCCCTGTTCTTTTGTTTCAGCATTATGATGATGCATATGTTCTTGGTGAAAATGGGAAATGTTTCAAAAATACATTGATGGATGCAGGATCTGATGTTTTAGGGAAAAACTGAATGAAGGTATACTTAAGGAGCTTGTGATGCAAGGCATTATGGAAATCAGACTGGTATTCCAGTTGTTATCTATGGCCCTGGTTCCTGCAAAACAGCACATTCTGTGGATGAATATATAGAGATTGATGATTATATTAATGCTCTGAAAGTTTTTAGCTATAAGTATTTTACAGGTGGTGCAGGTAACAATCAATTTTCATTCAAACAAAAGTATATTTTAGTTAAAATATCTTAATTTATTATATTCTAACTATATTTCTTCTGAAATTTTAGAATATCTTATTTGTATTTTTAAAAATTAAGTAAATTTATAGAATTAAATACAGTTCCTCTTTTTTTTATCTCAAAGCAGTTATTATTCCTATACATTTTTATGAAAAAAATATTCCCTAGTAAAAATGAAAAAAAATTTTCTTGACACCTGAAAAATCAATGGTAAAATATTTATGTAATGAAATTTCCTTACATATAGTTAGGAAATATTATTACACCGCGGAAAAAGACTGGTACCAATGAAAATCCTGACTCAGGTAAGAAGGTGGAAAATTGCTTTATTGTGTTAAAAAAATGAAAAAGGACTGGATAAGGTTTACTCAGGAGATTGTTCAGATCCCGTCCTTTACTGGCGATGAAAAAGCATTTGCTGATTATTTACTGGATAAGCTTAAAACTATCGGAATTGAAGAATCATTTATTGATGGAGCCGGTAATGTTGTTGCTGTTATAAGAGGAACTGGAAAGGGCCCTGATATTATGCTCAATGGTCATCTTGATGTTGTTCCTGCTGGTGATGAGTCAAACTGGAATCCTTTCAAACCGTTTTCCGGTGAAATTGATGAAAACCGTAACATTGTCGGAAGAGGTGTCTGTGACCTTAAGGCAGGGCTTGCAGCACAGTTTTTTGCTTTAAAAGTATTCAAAGAAGCAGTGGATGAAGGGCTTAAGCTTCCTGGTGATCTTATTTTTACAGCAGTCGTGCATGAAGAAGCTGCAGAAATGCTTGGTATGGAATATTTTTTTGAAAAACCATGGCTGAGCATGATATTAACTGCGATCTTGTTTTTCTTTGTGAACCGTCAAGTAATGATCTTGCAATAGGTCATAGGGGTAAAGTTGAAATTGTAGTTACTACAAAAGGGCAGACTGCACATTCATCACAGCCCGAACTTGGAGTAAATGCACTTGAAAAAATGATACCTGTTCTGGAATCAGTGTTTGATAAAAAGGGTATAAACCTGAAATCTGATCCGGTTCTTGGAGACAGCTCTGTTACTGTAACAAACTGTATTGTAAGACCAGGTGCGCTGAGTATTGTACCTGACGGATGCGAGATATCTATTGACAGGAGATACATGCCTGGTGAGCAACTTGATGATATTGTTGCGGAATTTAAGACTATTTTCAAAAAAATTAAACTGGCTGACAGCGAATTCAAAGCTGAAGTGACTCCTCGAATTTTCACTGAAACAACATATACAGGATACAGCAAGGATATAAAAAATATCACCCTCCATGGGTGACTGCACGGGACCATGAATATGTTGAAAAGGCATTCAAGGCGCTCAGGTCAATTGGACAGAACCCTGCTGAAAAATACTGGAAATTTGGTACTGACGGAAGTATGTCTGCAGGGATATATGAAGTGCCTACAATCGGATATTCAGGGGCAGAGGAGAAATGGGCCCATCAGCCTAATGAAAAAGTCAATATTGACGAAATGTTAAAAACTTTGAAGGCTTATATAGCTATGCTTGTGAACTCTACGATCTGGATATAGCTTTATTTCAAACAGAAAGGAGTAAGGAATTATGGACGCAGTTGAGTTAAGAAATGATGAAGTAAAATCAGTTACAGTAAGACCTGCAAGACCGGTTGCTGGATTTATAGTGGTAATTGCAATAGCAATGCTTGTATATGTATGGAGTTTTCTTCCGAAACCGGAAGTTACTATAATATCAGATTATGCAACATGGCTTGCCAAATCTGCTGAAGGAAGCTTTGTCCACAAGATTGCATGGCTCTGGGAGACTGGGGAGATGCACAATACCAGAGAACAGCACTAGGTGGTGTCTTTATGATACTTGGTTCAGCTCTTGCAGTTTTTCTTGAAAAAACAAAAGATGTGTACTTTCGGAATATGCTACGGTACTGGGCTTTTCTGGAGAGTTCTTGTTTCTCAGTTTATTGCAGCTTTTATCTCAAATTTTCTTTATCAGAATATTTTTGTTACTACTGATCTCAATTGGGTACCAACATTTATCCCGATAGTCAGTATAACACCTGGTCTCGTTCTTATATATGGCGGGGAATGGAGAAAAGTTTTTACAGCCGGTGTGATCGGTGGTATAATCGGTTGTCCGTTTACTTATTATGTATTCAAGCATTTTTGTAACGCCATGGGGACTTATTGGTGCAGTTGCCAACGTAGCACCGATGATTGTCGGCGGTCTTATAGCTTTTGAAGTCTGTAAGTTCCTTCCTTGGATGGCAAAACAGGAATCTGATCCTGAAGAGCCAGCTGCCGCTCAGGAAGAAGAAGCAGCTCCTGCTGCTGAAGCACCTGTTATGAATTCTTCATGGTTTGTAAAAAGAGTATTTGCAGATTTTACAGAAGCAAATTTTTACGGCAGTGAAATTGCAGGATTCCTTTTATCGTGGGGGACTTATCACAATATATCTCAACCCACTCAATCCCGGGTACGGAAGCGGTAATTTATACCTTGTAATGCTTTCTTCTCAGCTGCTTGCATCAGGTATAGGTGTGTTTCTCTACTGGCACAGATGGTATGAACTCGGATGGTATCCGACTTTTGTTCCTGTAGTAACTATGGGGCCTACCTTTGTTCTTCTCTACGGAACTGATCTCCATGTTGTTCTTACAGGAGCTTTCATTGGTGGATTTGTAATGCCTCCTTTTGCCAACTGGGTATCAAGGAGCCTTCCGGCTCACCACCATCCATATATCGGTGCAGTTACCTCAATGTTTGTGAACTGTATAGTATTTATTGCAGTTTTTAATTACGTTCCCGGATTCGGAGTATAATAAGGAGAATAATCATGGAAAAAACTATAGAAAAAAATAAAACTTGTAAAAACAAATATAGATGAAGCTATTGCCAAAATAGAGAGCTGGAAAGGCAAGAATGTAAAATATGAACTTCTTACAAAGGGTATAACCAATCCCAACTACAAAGTTACAGTTGATAGTGAAAATTTCTTCCTTAAAATTCCCGGAGCAGGAACTGAAGCTTTTATTGACAGGGACAACTGCCACAAGGCTAATCTAATTGGAATGGGAACAGGTATCGGACCTGAAGTTCTTCATTATTTTGAAGATACAGGTGTTGAAGTATGGGAATGGCTTCCCAATCACAGACAGGTGATTTTCGGTGATATTTACAATGAAAAAATCTTCAGAAAAGTAGGGGAAGCTGCCAGAAAATTTCATAATATTGACGGAGTAATCCTCCCTGTTAAACAGACTCTGTTTGAGCAGGCCTGGCAGATGATAGATCTTGCTAAAAACGGCGGATATCTTCCTCCATGGTATGACAAAATGGTTTTTCTTCTCAAGGAAATAGAAGAGGCTATCCATGCAGATGGTATTGATTTTAAACCCTGTCATAATGATTTCTGGACTGCTAACTTTATGTATGATGATGCAAGCGATGATTTTAAGCTGATTGATTATGAATATGCTTCAATGAACGACCCATACAATGATCTCGGCTGTTTTTCAACAACAAACTATCTTACAGAAGAGATGGATGTTGAACTCTGTAAGATATATCACAATGGATGGGATGAAAAGGGATTTGCAAAAATGAAACTCTATAAAATTGTTGCAGATATCAAATGGGGGATTCTGGGCACTCCAGCAGTACCTTAATTCTGATGTCCAATATGATTTTATGGACTGGTACGGAATGAAGGTTGCAAGGCTTCAGCACCTCTGGTTGGATCCAAGACTTGATTACTGGCTTAACCTTCTTAAGGGACGACCTATTTTTAGGCAGTGAATGAATTACTACTAACTTTGTTAGAATATATTGATTAACTTTCATTTTCAGGGGGAACAGATTTATTTGTTCCCTCTGTCTATTTTAATAAGATCAGAATAAAGTTAGCGATAATGCGGATTTACCTTTTAAAACTGAATATACTGAGAACTCTTCTATAATAATGATATATAAGGACATGTGCATTAAATTATGCTAATATTTACCCATGCTTGAAGAACTTATTAAAACAATAAACGATGACTATGATTTTAAAAGAAATATAACCCACTGGGAAAAAATTGAAGCAAGGGAAGGCAGGTATGCTGATTTTCCTGAAGATGTAGATCCTGTAATAAAAAGATTTATTCAGACCGTGGAATATCAAAACTCTATACACATCAGAGAAAATGCTTTGATCTTATAAAGGATGATAAAAACGTTGCAGTTGTAACGCCGACTGCATCAGGCAAGACGCTCTGCTACAATCTGCCGGTTATAGATCACCTCCTTAAGAATCCCGAATCCCGGGCACTCTACCTCTTTCCCACAAAAGCATTATCTCAGGATCAGCAGTCTGAACTTAACGAAGTCCTGTTATCGGAAGAGCTTCCTATCAAAACTGTTACCTATGACGGTGATACTCCTGCATCGGTAAGGGTTGCTGCAAGGGATGGAGGAAGAATAATAATTACAAACCCTGATATGCTCCACGCAGGCATTATGCCTAACCACCCTAAGTGGATTAAATTTCTTTCAAATGTTAAATACATCGTAATTGATGAAGTCCATATTTACAGGGGAGTCTTCGGTTCTCATGTAACCAATGTACTTCGGCGGCTCAAAAGGATATGCCGCTTCTATGGATCTGATCCTGTATTTATCTGCTGCAGCGCTACTATCGGCAACCCTTTGGAGCTTACTGAAAAGATAATTGAAACAGATGCTGTTCTTGTAAATGAAAACGGATCGCCATCCGGTGAGAAGAATTTTATACTCTACAATCCTCCTCTTGTAGATGCAGTTCAGGGGATAAGGCGGGGGGTTGTTCTTGAATCGCAGAAGCTTGCACTTAAATTCCTCAAGAGGGGAATAAAAACAATTGTATTCTGCCGTTCAAGGATTCGAACAGAACTAATTGCAAGCTATATAAACCAGAGACTTGAAAATATCTATAATGACAACAGCAGAGTTAAAGTTGAAGCATACAGGGGAGGTTATCTTCCCAGTGAGAGAAGGGCTGTTGAAAAAGGATTACGGGAAGGTGATATTCAGGGGGTAGTCTCTACAAATGCACTTGAGCTTGGTATTGATATAGGTGGGCTTGATGCTTCTATTATGGCAGGATTTCCGGGAAGCATATCTTCATCCTGGCAGCAGGCAGGCCGTGCCGGAAGACGGGCGACATCCTCTGTATCTGTCTTAATAGCATCAGCATCTCCGATTGATCAGTATGTTATAGAACATCCTGATTATTTTTCGGCCGTAATCCCGAATCAGCATGGATAGATCCTGATAATATATACATATTGCTGGATCATCTTAAATGCGCTGCTTTCGAACTCCCCTTTACAGATTCTGAAGATTTTGGGAAGCAGACATCAGAACTTCTTGTCTATCTCGAAGAGGAAGGCGTTATCCGGCGGACAGGCGGAAAATACTACTGGGCAGACAGATCCTACCCTGCCGAAACTGTTTCTCTAAGGAGTGCGACAGCTGAGAATGTTGTAATTATTGATGAGACAAACGGAAGGAATGCTGTTATCGGAGAGATGGACAGACCTTCAGCAAAAGAGATGCTGTTTGATAATGCTGTATATATTCACAGGGGAGATCAGTTTCTTGTACGAAAGCTTGATATTGATAATAAAAAGTGCTTTGTAGAAAAATCTGATGTAAATTATTATACCGATGCTGTTGTAAAGGCTGATATCAAGGTTCTCGAAGAAGACAGAACTTTCAGTAAATCAGGTGCAAGAATTGCAGAAGGGGATGTGCTTGTAAGAAAACAGGTTACAAAGTTTAAGAAAAATAAAATATATGAGCCATGAAAACATAGGATTCGGCGAGATCTTTCTTCCTGAAGAGGAAATGCATACAAGAAGTGTTATTTTTATTTTTGATGATAATACTGTTTCGGCTGATGCATTTAAAGATATACCTGATGACCTTAAGGAGCATGTAATAGGGCGGATAGGGAGCCTTATCCAGAATGTTGCTCCTGTATTTCTCCTGTGTGAACGAAATGATATCGGGGTAGCTGAGAGACTGCGTGATCCCCACTTTGAAAAACCCTGTATCTATATTTATGATAATTATCCCGGCGGCACAGGGCTGTCTGAAGGACTTTCCGGAATTACAGATGAAGTGCTTCATGCAGCTTATGAAAGAGTAAGTTCCTGTCCGTGTGAGTCAGGATGCCCTTCATGTATAGGTCCTGATGATGATTCTTCTTATGAGTACAATAAAAGGAAGAGGTTATTGCATTTTTTAAAGTGTGGCTTAAACTGTAATGAATCCTTCTGATTTACGGTCCAGACTTGATGCCATTAAAAACGGGATAAAACTTCCGCTTCTGGAAATTCTTCTTCACAGGAAATCCATCTGAACTGGTAAATAATGTTCTGGCCAAACAGTGAATCAGCTGACAGATTAGTAGATCAGAATAAACAGAAAGATAAAATTCCGGAATCAGAAAAATCTCTTCTTGCAAATGGTTGGACAAAAATCTCTGATATGGTTTTTGAGAAAATAACATATTCAGAAAATCCTCTACCGGAACAAATATCTGATTTTTTAATGCCGGAAAGCTCCGCTCTCTCCAGTCTTGTTTTTTATGACACAGAAACAACCGGACTTTCAGGCGGAGCGGGTAATCTGGTATTTCTGATTGGTTTCGGCTTTGTTGAAAACAGACAGTTTAAAACAGTACAGATGATACTTTCCGATTTTCCCGGTGAACCTGAATTTATTGAAGCATTAAAGCCATATATCAGCTCAGACCGGATTTATGTCTCGTATAACGGCAAGAGTTTTGATTCCAGTCTTATTAAAACACGCTTTGCAATGAATGGAATAAAACCTGACTTCGGTTATCAGCTTGATCTTTTATATCCTTCAAGACGGCTGTGGAGAAATATTATCGGCAGCTGTTCTCTTGGTGATATTGAAAGAGAGATACTTAAAAAGAAAAGAACTCTTGATGTTCCCGGAGCTATGGTTCCTGATTTATACTTTGATTTTATAAGAACAGGAAAATACTCTTTTATTGAGGGGGTTGCAGCCCATCATCTTGAAGATATTATAAGTCTTGCACATCTGCTGTCACAGTTTGAAAATATTTTAATAATCCTGTATCATATCAGAAAGCAGATATGTCCGGTCTTTCATTTCAACTGATGGAGCGTCATCCCGATGCAGCTGTTTCTGTTTTACAGAAAGGGATGGAAGGGGGGAGTTATCAGTGTGCAAAAGAACTGGGGCTGTATTATAAGCGGATTCATGATTATGAAGCGGCTGAAGGGATATGGCTGCATATGTGGGATAAGAATAAAAGTATTTTGCAGGTATTGAACTTGCTAAACATTATGAGCACCGGTTGAAAGATTCTGTTAAAGCGCTTGAGATCACAGATGTAATGCTGTCTTTTGAGCGGATCCGGATCGGAAATTATTACGGAACTGGAAAGAGAAGAGCAAGGCTTGAGAGCAAGGTCTTTAAGGAAAATCTCTAAGAAGTATTTATTACAGATATGTGCTTAAACAGGTTTTAAATAAATATGAAAATTAATTCCGGTTTTTATTTTTTTAATAATAAATTTTGAAAAATTATAGTTTGCAGTATATCTTTGAAGTTTTGTTCTTCCTTTAATTACAGTCAGATTTATTGTAGGATAATATAATAAACAAATTAAAACTAAACGGGATTAATATGAGAATTTTTAAACAGAAAGATATTATTTCACAGCAGATTTTGTCGGATTTATTTGACGGCAAACTGCATACAAAAGGCAAGCTGCGCCCGCATCCGATATATCAAAAGCATACGGCATTTCAATAGTTACAATGAGAGAAATTTTAAAATCAATGGAAAGTCTCGGGATTCTTTCTGTACATCATGGAAAAGGAATTTTTCTGAATAATCCTGATACAATTTTTCTGGAGTTATTTGATATGAGAATTATACTGGAAAGCAGTATTGCCGGTTTAGCTGCAGAAAACAGGAGCGAAAGTGATATAAGGAAGCTTGAAAATATACTCTCTGATTTAAAAGAAGCATCAGTAAGTAAAAATATTCAGCTTTATACAGATCTTGATCATGATTTTCATTACAGCATTGCTGAAATATGCAGAAATATAATTCTAAAAAACTACTATGCTCAATATTAGAAATTTTTCTCCATTATCAGCAGCTTAGAACAAATATTACAATGCAGCCCATGTTTGATATCTCTTTTAAAGAACACAGATTGATTCTTGATAAAATAATTGAAAAAGATTCTTGCGGAGCTGAACAGACAATGAAGGATCATCTTCTTAAAGCTAAAGATTTATGGATCAGTCGGAAATAATCAGCAGATAACTGTTTTACCGTTTTCTCTTTTCATATATATAATTCTATCTCCGAGTTCCTTCGCTGTTCTTGTATCATGAGTTACATGTAGGACTGTCCTTTTTTCTTTTCTAAAAAGTTCTTTCATCAGTTCGGCCATTCTGTCTTTTAAAAGATCATCAAGAGAGGAAAACGGCTCATCCATTAAAAAGAGTGAAGCATTTTTACCAAGTGCTCTTGCAAGAGATACTCTCCTTTCCATACCGCCTGATAGTTCATCAGGATAACTGTATTCAAAGCCGCTTAAGCCTACTTTTTTTATAAGTTCTAATCCCTTTGCTTTTCTTTCCTCATTATGAATATGCTGATCCATGAGATAAGTAACATTATCAAATACGTTCATCCACGGCAGCAGTCTTGATTCCTGGAAAAGAAAAGCTACCTTTCCTGTTGTCTCAGGATTAATTGTACCTGATTGAGGTTTTACAGTTCCTGCAAGAAGATTAAGCAGTGTTGTTTCCCGCAGCCTGAAGGTCCTAACAGGCAGGTTATTTTTCCCTCTTCAAGTTCCAAATCAAGATCCTTAAAAATCGTAATTCCCGGATATGTCATTGTGATGTTTTTTATTTCAAGATTCACTGCATCTGCCTCTTTGGAGAATTTACCTTAAGCCTTGCAAATCTCTGTATTAGAAATTCAAAAAGCGATGAGACTGCTATCATAAATACACACCATGCCATAACACCTGCAGTATTAGCTGCGCTCTTTCTATCTGAAATACTGTGCCTATTGCATATTCAGGCTGACTTAAGACTTCCGCTGTTATCATTACTTTAAAGCCCAGGCCCAGAGAGGATATTGTCCCTGTTTTTATAAATGGAAACATGGACGGCAGATAAAGGTGTTTGAGCTGTCTTAAGAAGCCGATCTGATGAACTTTATGAAATCAATCAGTTTTCTGTCAATATTTATAATTCCGTCAACAACAGTTCTGTATAGAATAGGGAAGATAATGAGTGATGATACAAAAACCGGTGTCAGCTCTGAATCAAGCCATATCAGAGACAGAAGAATTATACCCATAGTAGGTACTGTTCTTACTGCAGATTCCAGAGGTCTTACTGCCTGTTCGAAATTCCTGTAGATTCCGGCAGGAATACCTATTAAAAGTGCCAGCAAAAAATCCAGAATAAAGGTCAGTAATATTCTTGTTATTGTCCAGAAAATAACTGTCCACGCTGATACACTGCTGATTATTTTAAACAGTTCTTTTCCAACTGTAAGAATAGAGGGGATTATTATTTCCTGGTTAACTGCTGCAGACGAAGTCTCCCATACCACCAGAATTATTATAACCGAGACCCAGTATATTTTACTACTTTTTATAGTAGAATTCTTCATCAGGCAGAGAGCCTCCTATTGAATCAGGATTACTTTCAAAAAGAACATTGAAATATTCCTCCACGGCAGGCATAGCACTTTGAGCATCTGTCCATTTTAAATTTCCTCCGGGAATCGATTTTTCAATTATTTTTGCAGGCGGTGTTGTAAGAAAAGATGCTGCCCAGGTTCCGGCAGCTTCCGGATCATTATTCAGATTTTCTATGGACTTTGAATATTTTTTGATAAAATCATTGATGAAATCCGGATACTTTTCTGCAGCTGATCCGCTGACAAATAATGATGCCTGGGGGTAACTGCTTGATAAACCGGAAACCTTTGACCATTCTTTCTGGAGATCTATTAGAATTTTTGCATCGGGTCGTTTTGTTTTAACAAGAGAAAATGCAGGTTCCGGCATCATTGATATAGGTGATTCCCGCTATAAAGGAAGGAGCCAGTTCTGAAGTATTCTGTACATATTTAAGTTTAACATCTCTGTCAGGATCAAGTCTGTTAATTTTAAGAAGATGCCGTGTAATTATATCAGGGCTCAATCCTCTTCCCAGCATTGCAATTTCCCTGCCCTTAAGATCTTTCCAGTCTTTGATATTTTCAGTTGTTACAATATAAAGGATTCCCCAGATAGATGTTCCTGCATATTTTATATCAATTCCCTTGTTGTAAAGTTTTGCCCCCAGAATAGTAGGTGCAAGAAAGAGGTCTGCATCTCCGGATATTACTTTTGCACCGAGAAGGTCGGGAGATTCAAGTACCTCATATTTTAATTTTATCTTATCTGAAATCTGAATGTTTTCTGAAATAAATTCTGCAAGTGAAATTGCTGTAAAACCTGTAGGTGTGACAATTGTTAATTCAACAGCCTTTGATTCTGCCTTTTTTTCAGATTCGCTGCTGCCTCCTGCATAAGCATAAACAGCTGTTATTATGAGGAATATTAAAATTGAAAATTTTTCATGATTTCGCCCCCCAAAAAGAAACCAAAAATAATTATAATTTTTTTGATATTATTTTCTTAATTATGCTAACACATTCAGGTTAAAAAATTCTTTATAAAAAATTGATGAAATAGATTTTCATTAGGGCTTTATTTTATTTTAACGGTAATTTTCAAGTAACATATAGAACTTTTATGGAAAAAACAAATAAACAATAAACATATTAATTTCATTCTTGTATACTTTTGATATCTGAAATATTTCTTCATAAAATCAGGTTATGTGTTTTTTTAATGTTATAATTACATTGGTAGAAGGAGATAATATGGTAGTAACAGGAAACAGGATAAAAAAAACTTACACCCAAAACTGGAGAAGCGAATACAGAAAAATCCGCTTCTTAATATTGATACATTTATTATTCCGTCTCCCTATATAAAATATCCTGATATTTCGAAGGATTATGAATACAGTTATGTCTGGTACAATGAAAGTGAGATTCTGGGTTACATGCTTGTATATTCAAATCCTGAAAAAAACATTTACTTTATTTATAAACTTGCAACAAGTCCGTCGGCCGTGGAAAGGGATAGGCAGTTCATTTAATAAAACATCTTGCTTCCAATATTCCCTCAGAAGCAAGAATCTCTCTTTATATCTGGGAAAGCAGGCTGATACTCTGGATTTTTCCATAACAGGGGGTTTATAACTGAGGAGCAGATAGTCTACAGAAATCTAATCTATTACTATCTTTCTGCAGATAAGGAGGATGTTGAATCCAAACTTAATGAAAGCATACAGACTGACGGTATAAAGCAGGAGGAGATAGGAAAGACAAGACATGATTCGAGAAAAACACTCCGCCTCCTCTCCGATATGGTGGAAATGCTTACTATAGATAACTGTGACCGGATTATCGAAGATATAAACAGGGAAACAACTTCTTTAATAAATATGCTTAACTCCTACCGGGACAGCATGGAAGTGCTGCATGAAGTAAATCTAAGAGAGCTGATTTTAGCCCGTCTTGTCCCATTTGTAAAAACAGCACCTGTTCCCTGCCGTTTATTAATAAACCTTGATTCTGAATCTCCTGTTGTAATGGGTTATCACGTTAACATAAGCCGGGCTCTTTTAAACCTACTGTCAAATTCAATAGAGGCGATTGAAGAGTCTGGAAGGAAGGGCAACATACGTATAAGTCTGCATGAAAATGATGATAAAATAGTTCTTGTTCTGCAGGATAACGGTGTAGGGATCAAAGAGGAACTGCTTGAAAAGATGATAACGGATTTCCGAAATTTGTAGGTAATACAACAAAAAAGAAAACATCTGGGGAGGGGATTGGAACAAAGCAGATCTATTCAACATTCTGCCCTGAAAATATTTCTGTAGACAGTGTTTTCGGAAAAGGCACCCGATGGGAAATCCTTTTTGCAAAATGCTCATCTGCTCCCGACAGGCAGTTTCTTAAACTTGAAAGACAGTTTAATGAATTTAAAACTCTCTGGGAGGACTATTCTCTGTCCGGCAACAAATCAAGAAATGATGTTATAGCCTATATATGGCAGATAAGAAAAATGGAGATATTCCTTTTTGATCTTATTATGCAGTTCAGTAAATTCCATAATATCAGAATGATATACAGAACAATTCTTTCGTTTTATGAAGATCAGATAACTGCAGATAAATTCAAAGAGGCTGCAGACCGCTACAGGTCAGACCATGAAGAGGCTGCTGAATGGCTTTATGAAATTGTATCTGAGATTAAAATCAGGGATAAATATCTTAAGGAAAAAACAAATCCTGATAATTTCAGAGGAGCTCTTTTTTAAAAGCTATGGACAGGCGCTTGATCATAATATAATTTTTACACTTGATCCTGAAAGCGGGAAATCTTATGCAGCAGATAGAAAACTGGCGGAGCATCTTGATTTTGTTCCATATCTTGGAAAGGAGAGGAATCTGCTTCTCAGAGGAGAGTTTAAGGGAGATGTTAATAATGATTCACAGCCTGTTGTCCTCGGTTTATGGTCTGTAGAGAGTGAAGAGGATCTTGAGGCTAAATTGAGACTTTTAAGACAGGGCGCTAATATTCTTATAAATATGGGCTGCATCCGGATAAGAAGCTGTCATTCTATCAGACAACGTACCCTAAGTATAAATATGATGTTGATATCTACAGGTCTCTTACACTGAAAATGTTCGGCAGTATGAAGGATGAGGAGCTGTTAAACTGTACCAAACTTACAGATGATGAATTTTCTGATTATGCCTTTGCGGTGGATTGATAATTGTATTCACTGGTCTGGTTTCCTGGAATGCACCAAGCAAAAAAAAAAGGGCGGGAAATAACCCGCCCCATATTAAATTTAAATAGCGTCGAAAGATGCATACTCGTGTCAAAGTCTATATATTCTACTGTTTCTTAAGTTTAAACCTTGATAATTCAATATTAATGCTTTCTATTACTTCTGCTGTAGTATCTGTGATGCTTTTTACTCCATTTATTGAAGAACTTGATTTCATTTGTTCCGTTTGTTATTTCCTTATAACTGTTGATAACTTCAGTATTTGTCCGTTTTGAAATTTTCCAGTTCATTGGAAATTTGAAGTATACCGTTATTCATTTCAAGAGATCCGTTTCTTACAGAATCAGTTATTGAGTTTATACTTGATATTGCATCCAGAATCTGCTTCGATCCTTCAATCTGCTCCGCCATTGAATTTTCCACTTCATGACGGAGATTATCTATGTTAGTTACTACTTCCATAATTTGATCAAAAGTTTCTTCAGCTGTTTGTGATGAATCAACAATAGAATCTATAACTTCTTTAACTGCTCCCAGATTCTGTGCAATATCTTTTGACTGAGATGCAGCGTTTTTCTGCCAGTTTTTCTTATTTCATCTGCAACAACTGCAAATCCTTTTCCAGCTTCTCCTGCATGCGCAGCTTCAATTGCAGCATTCATTGAAAGAAGGTTTGTCTGTGCTGCAATAGCGCTGATAACATGGTTTGTTTCCATCAGATTTGCTGATTTTACTGATATTTCATTAACCTGTGTATTTACGATATTGAGTTTCTTTTTTCCTTTCATTTGATGTTTCAACAAGCTGTTTGTAATTATCTCCCAGAACTGAAAAACCTTATTCACATTATTTATATTTGCCACCATCTGTTCTATCGAAGCAGATGACTCTGTTACACTCGCTGACTGATCTTCGATCATATTATTAAGAGATTCCATTGCTCTTGAAATCTGTTCAATTGCTGTTGCAGTTTCATTACTGCTTGTTTCCTGGTTGTCAAAAAGCTTTGAGGATGAGTTGATATTCGCTGCTATCTCATTTACTGCCGCAGCTGTACTCTCCATATTTTCCTGAAGCTTTTTACCGGAACTTGAAAGACTTGTTGAATAATTAATTACTGCGCTTAAGGTAATATTCAGTTTTTCTGTAAAATTATTAAAATATGATGCTACCTGTCCTATTTCATCATCTGATCCAATGGCAAGTCTCTGGGTAAGGTCTCCGTCTCCTTCTGCTATCTCGTTAAGACGTTTGCCTATTTTTGATATCGGTTTAATAAATTTAATGAGAGTCATATATGTAAAAATCAGGATTACAGCGGCAAGTGCTATTGAAAGAAGAGTAATTACGATTGTGAAATTTTTAACAGGTGCGAATATTTCATTTTCCGGAACCATAATGCCGAAAACATTCCGCTGTCTGTTTCTCTTGCTGATATAAAATATTTTTCCTTGTTAATTTTAAAATTTCCTTAAACTTCCCTCTGTCATATTTCCTTCTAGCATAGCTTTTACCCACAATACATCATCTGCTGATTTCATTGTCAGTTTTTTCATCAAGAGTGTAGGCTAAAAATAATGAAGAGTTTTTATCAACAAGAAAAGTCTGGCTATTGTCTGTTACTTTTAAGCTTTTAACAAAGCTCAGAAGATCTTCAAGAACCCAGTCCACTGTAGATATTCCTATTATTTTGCCGAAGTGTCATTTATAAAAGCCGCAACAGTAATCATGAGAGCCTGTGTTCCCGCCTCATCTACATAAGGAGCAGACCAGTAAAACTGTTTGTCCCGTTTCTGATTTCTGTTCCAGTTTGAGGGCAGAGGATCTGTGTACCATTCCTGGTTCAGGTAATCATAATCAGGTGCGGAAAGGTCCCATGTATGAACTACTTTTTCCCCGTCCCACATCACATATGGACCGAAAAACTTTTCATTTTCATCAAAACATAGGCATCATACCAGATACCGCCCCCGATTGATTCAGGTATTGAATAATAACTGTCAATCAGGTATCCGACCACTTTTTCTTTGAAATTATTGTCCGGATAATCTTTTTAAGGTTGTAAAAAAGTTTTCCACCTGTTGCAAGTTCTTCAGCTTTTTTTTCCATCTGCTTTGTATATTCATTTATTTTGCTGATACTTATTGTAATTTCAGATTCTATTTGAGAAATTTTTAAGTTTCTGATAAAAATTTCTGCTTAGAAAAAAAACTTGTTATAATAAATAAACTGAATGATACAAGCAGACATATACCAATTATTACTGAAATTCTGGATATAAGTGATTTTTTCATTTAATACCTGCCTGTTTTAAGGTTTTTTATATTATATACCGGAATAGTCGGAAATAAAATTTTTATTTGTTTAAATATTATTATCAAAAACATAAAAATGAATACTTTCCGTTAGTAGATACTGCTCTTTTAATGATTCACTGGTATAAATATAAACTCAGATGTTATTTTCAGAAAACTATATTATTTTAATAATTTCGATAAAAAATATTGACATATTTGAAATGTATAAATAATATGTAATTGTCTCTGACGGAAGGTTTGAAAAGGCTGACTTTAGGAGTAAACAGTTAATATCTTTTACCCTGACATTAATTGAAGGGGCGGAAGAATCTGATTACACTTCTTTAATCAAAAAACCATTTCCATCAGAATTCCACAATAGGGGCGGATTATTTATCTACACAGCTCTTTATCTGTCTGTTTTTTATACAGATTTATAAAACTGTGTTTTGAAAAGTTCCTCCTGAAATAATAAGGAGTTTTGTATTTTATGGAAGAAAAACGGTACGGTTTTGCAGGTGTTTTTATTGATAAAAAGGAAGGAAAATGTCAAAAAAATTCAGGATATCCTGTCGGATTATTCGGAATGCATTCTCGGAAGAATGGGGCTCCCCCATATCGGAGAAGACAACCTTTCAATTATTACATTAATACTGCATGCAACAACTGATGAAATCGGTTCTCTTACAGGCAGACTGGGCAGTGTTCCCGGTGTAACAGTTAAATCAGGAATAAGCAAAAAATAACAGAAACGATAATTCTCATTTTACCTGCAGGGTATTATCGGTTTAGTTAAAGATTAGGCATTAATTAAATGTTTGAAACAGAGCTTACATGCTGATATGAGAATTTTGTAATAGTTTAGCTTATAGAAACAATCTGCAGATATATGATTCACCGGTAATGCCGTGGAACAATTACAAAAAATACTGCAGTTACTGCTGACAGGTGGAAAACCTGTAATTAGAATAGGAGTGTAAAATGGCAACAGCTGTAAAGCAATGGACAAGTAGTGTCATCAAACAGGATGAAATTGACAAATACCTTATCAATGGAAAAGATTTCATTGATGATGAGCTTATAAAAACAGATTCTTGAAAATAGGAATTCTGAAAAATCAAGAATCAGGGATATTCTTGCAAAATCTTATGATCTGCAGCGGCTTGATCCGGTTGAAACAGCAGCTCTTCTCGATGTAACAGATCCCGAGCTTTTATCTGAAATGTATGATACAGGGCTTAAAATAAAGCAGAAGGTTTACGGGACACGTGTTGTTACATTTTGCCCCTCTTTACTGCTCAAATCACTGTGTTAATAACTGTCTCTACTGCGGATTCAGAAATGAAAACAAGGCTGAAAGAAGAAGAAAACTTGAGCTTCCCGAGATAAAAAAAGAAGCTGAATCACTTGAAAAGGCAGGGCATAAAAGACTTATCATGGTTTACGGGGAACACCCTGCTTCTGATGCAGACTATATTGTAGATACTGTAAAAACTGTCTATGATACTAAAGTAGCTAACGGTGAGATAAGAAGAGTTAATATCAATGCTGCACCAATGGAGATTGAAAACTTAAGGAAGCTTCATGATGTGGGTATCGGTACTTTTCAGGTTTTTCAGGAAACCTATTCTCATGAGAGGTATAAAACTGTTCATCCTTCCGGTATTAAAAGTAATTACAGGTGGCGTCTTTATGCTCTTCACAGAGCAATGGAAGCAGGTATTGATGATGTAGGAATGGGATCGCTTTTCGGGATTTATGACTGGAAATTTGAAGTAATGGGTCTTCTTTACCATACAATTGATCTTGAAAACAGATTTGGAGGTATAGGTCCTCACACAATTTCCTTCCCGAGAATTGAAGCTGCTTCAAATATTGCAATTCCCGGCCTGGATAAATACGGTGTAAACGATGCTGAATTTAAGAGACTGGTAACAGTACTCCGCCTGAGTGTTCCCTACACAGGAATGATTGTTACTGCCAGAGAAAAACCGGAAGTAAGAAAAGAGGCTTTTAGTGTCGGCTGCACACAGGGGGGATGCTTCATCAAGAATCGGTATCGGTGCCTACCATGAGGATGAGTCAGGGGATAATCAGGATCTTGAAAAACAGCAGTTTGAACTTGGCGATACCAGAAATCTTGATGAGTTTATTGCAGACCTTGCAGAAGAGGGATATCTTACATCATTCTGTACAGCAGGATACAGATGCGGAAGGACAGGAGAAGCATTTATGGATGTTGCAAAATGCGGGAAAGTTCATGCTTTCTGCATGCCTAATGCAGTTCTTACCTTTAAGGAATATCTTCTTGATTATGCCGGCGATTTGACAAAGGCAAAAGGTGAAAAACTGCTTGATATAGAAATTGAAAAACTGAATAAAAATATCAAGCCGAAGATCAAAGAGTATCTTGCCCGAATCGAAAACGGCGAGAGAGATCTCCGGGTTTAAGGCTGACTACTGTGGAATTAAACAGACAGAAAATCGAAAATATTCTTTTTGAGCAGGCTTCACAGTGCAGCTGTTATATAAAGCTGGTAGAGATAGTAGGCCGCCGTATATCCTATATATGCGGAAGAGCCCTGAGGTTCCTCTTTTTACTGAAATAGAGGAAATAAAAACAGGCTGCAGATATAAACTGCTTGCTCAGAAAAAATTCAGGTGTTTTCTCAGAAGATGAACTTGCAAAAACTGAAAAAAAACAGGAGAAATGATTGAAAGATATTTACCGTGATATAGATTTATCAGATGAAACAATGGAACTTATTAAGGAAGCCAGGGCTGTAACAGATTCTGTTTTCGGCAGAGGTATTTTTATCCGGGGTATTATTGAATATTCTAATATCTGCAGAAAAAACTGTACTTACTGCGGAATAAGAGCTGATATGGCAGGAATTAACAGATACAGACTTTCTGAAGACGAGATTGTTGATATAGCTGAAAATCATATAAAAAACGGTATAAAAACTGTTGTCCTTCAGGGGGGCGAGGGCTCTTCTGTGGTAACAGAATATCTTTGCAGAGTAATTGAAGAATCAAGAAACATGATCCTGAATCTGCTGTTACTCTTTCAATCGGCGGGAAAAGCTATGAGGAATATTGTGATCTGAAATCATCCGGAGCAGACCGTTTTCTGATCCGGTTTGAAACATCAAATGAAAAACTTTACCGGGACCTCCACCCCGGTGAAACACTTAAAGACAGACTTAAGGATATATACAATATTAAAAAAGCCGGATTCGAACTTGGTTCCGGTTTCATGGCAGGTCTTCCCGGGGAAGAGGACGGCGATATAGAAAGGAATCTTGATCTTTTAAAGGATCTTGGTGTTCATATGATCGGAGTAGGGCCTTTTATCCCTGCTCCGGGAACACCTTTGGAAAAGTTTTCTCCTCCCTCTGTTGATACTATAATTTCCATATACTCCAGAATGCGAATAATGATGCCTGATGTAAACCTGGCAGCAACTACAGCTATGGATGCGCTTCATACAGGAGTTAGAGCTCTTTCTTTTGATGCAGGGGCTAATGTCCTTATGCCTAATATTACACCGACGGAAGCTCAGGCCAATTATAATCTTTACACCAGGAAGGGGAAGGTTGATAAAAATCTTTCATCTTTTACATCAGTCGCAGATGAGCTTAAAAAGCTGGGCTATGAGGCGCTTTATAATGAAAGGGGGGATTCTCCGAAATTTATTAAAGAGCACTGTTAGTGATTCAATTATTCTAAAAGAGCGTTCTGCTGTAATTTGCAGAAATTACAGCAGAAATCTCTTCAAGGTATTTCCTGTCTGTTTCTCCGAATGATGAATAGCTATGACTGTCTATATCGATTACTCCGTACAGATTTCCTTCAGAAACAAGAGGAACAACAATTTCACTTTTTGAATCAGAGTCACATGCTATATGACCGGGAAACTGATCAACATCTTCTACAATAACTGTTTTTCTGTCCTGTGCAGATTTACCGCAGACTCCTTTGTTTATATTTATTACTGTACATGCAGCTTTCCCCTGAAAAGGACCCAGATAAAGTGTTTCACCTTTTAAAAGATAAAATCCTGACCAGCTGATTTTTTTAAAACTGTTGAAAAGAAGAGCTGCAGTATTTGATAAAACTGAAACTGGAGGGAGATCTTCCTGTACAAGTTCTTTAATTACAGGAACTATTGCTTTATAAACAGATTCATCTTAATCATACTGGTATTATAACATATCAGCATGAACTTGCACCTGGTATAAAAGCTATTGAGCAAAAAGATTCTGACCGTTATAGTGCATGTATGTTTATTCAAAAAAAACTATTTAAAAAAATAATTTTACTCGGTATTCCTCTTTTTGCAGGCAACTTCTCAAAATATCTGCTGCAGCTTGCAGATACAATAATGGTCGGCCGTCTTGGAACTGCAGAACTTGCATCAATTGCAATTGCAGGTCTTTACTGTCATATTTTGATAACATTTATATGGCCTCTTACAACAGGTGTTCAGGCTCTTTCTGCAAGAAGGTTCGGCCGTATGAAATACAGCAGGGAAACAACGTTAACAGATACAGCCTCTGATCCGGGATATCAGCTTAATAATACTGAATCCTGCACAGGAGAAGTTCTTACAAGCGGTCTTGTATGCGGCATTCTAGCAGGTCTTACTGCATTTATTGCATCTTTCTCAGCCTCATTTATTCTGGATCTCCTGATAGATGAAAAATCCCTCCTTCCCTATGCTCTTGAATATACATATCTCCTGCGGTGGGCATTTCCTATTGCAGGTATAGGCGTTGTAATCTCAGGTTTCTTGCCGGGATAAATATGACATTTCAGATAATGCTTGTAACTATTGGTTCTAATATACTTAATATCTTTTTCAACTATGTCTTTATTTTCGGCAGACTGGGATTCCCTGCCTTGGAGTCAAGGGGGCAGCTCTCGGGACAGTCCTTGCCGAGCTTTTCGGAACAATATATCTGATTATCTATCTTTTACATGAGAAAAAATATTAAGCGGCATTAACTTTTAATTTGAAAAGGCTTAAAAAAATCTTGTTCTGGATATTTTTAAGATATCCTCTCCCATCGCAGTTCAGAACATGATTGCTTTTGCTGTATTTCTCACTTATGAATCTTTTATAGGTCTAATAGGTACAGTTTATCTTGCATCAACTCATATAATTTTCAGTGTTTTCAGAGTAAATAAAACTCTTGTAGGAGGATTTGCAAGGGCTGGTGCAATACTTAGCGGTAATTATCTGGGTGCTGATGAAAGGGGAAAGGCAGAGGATGTTGTTAATACTGTGCAGTGACAGGACTTGCAATAGGTATACTTATTGTCTCTGCAGTTTTAATATTTCCTGAAGCATTGCAGCTGTCTTTACAAGGGATGAAGAAACAATCCTTATAACTGTAAAAGCTCTCCGTTTTTTGCACTCTTCTTCTTTATAGAGGTTATTGCTTATACATTTGAAATTATTTTTTCCGGAATAGGGTGGAGTAAATTTGTTTCTTTTTTCCGAGTTTACTACAAATATGATTTTCATACTGTTCATGACCTGGATCTGTATTAAAGTGCTTGGCCTTGGTATTTACGCCGGATGGCTCAGTTTCGGCTTGTATCAGATTTTTCATGCTCTGATACTTACATCAGGCTGGATATCTAAAAAATGGCTCTATGTCGAAGTTGAATCAGAAACCGGCAGTCAATAATTACTCAGCCAAAGAACTGGAATTATT
>LQAH01000123.1_pt1 | contig 22878 bp, 25 predicted proteins | sample 1535791 | NCBI WGS metagenome assembly LQAH01 (sample SAMN04331585, study PRJNA305678) | bioreactor metagenome | isolation source: bioreactor_4 inoculated with Wadden Sea sediment 2nd replicate of a... | place: Germany:Bremen
ATCCGCAAACATTGACCGGTTCTTACATCCCATTCTTTGATAGTTTTATCATGAGAAGCCGACAGAATTTTATCACCGGATGGATTGTATATCGCTTTATTTACTGAACCCGAATGCATAACAGTAATTTGTTGTAATAATTTTTCATACAATTTCTTTGCATTTGTATAGTCACCAGCTTTTTTTAAATTCATTTGCTAAGTATATTTTGGCACGGGATTCAGATATATCAAGAGTTTTAGAAAATTCGGAAGTCTTTTGTAAGATACTATCTAAACTCTCACTATCTTTTTGGGAAACAAGAGTTGACAATTTTTTGAGAGATCTTTTTATTCATTATTTCTCCCATTGCCAAAATTATTATTAACAAGGCTCGTTTCTGATTTAATCTCTTCAATCAAAGAGTCAATTGATCTGGAGCAGAATGCTCTCTTGAGTGCAAACAACAACCAACCTGCTGACGTTATTGTAGACATTATAAAAATTGCATTCCAAGTATCTGCAGAAAGAAAAAAATTTTAAAGTCTGCAGATAGCAAAGTAAGTGTTAAAGAAACTAATATAGATAGAGGGGCAATCCATTCTTTTGATCTTTCTGTCTCTGATAAATGAATTTGTAATTTTAATCTTAATTTATCCTCAGTTGTTACCACTACAGACTGAGATAAATTGAGACTAACCTTTTCAACAGAAACTAACTGTTGGATCATCAGGTCGTTTTGATATTCATTTTCATTCATCAGAAACTCAAAGTTTTATATTCGTTTTTTAGTACATTAAATAGCCGAACAGTCATTATACATCATGACGGAAAACATTAAATCCACCTCATTTTTCAATCCTCATATTGTTTCTTTGTTGAAATGTCAACAAAAATTATATATATTGATTATACGCTTTGACACATAATCAATAATTTCAGGAATACCATGGCCATGAATCGCGAAATAGGCGACCTGGTCGGCTTTTCCCATACCCAGGGAATCAGTCCACGGAAAGTAAAATTTTACACTGGGTGGCTGGATCAATTTTTCCGATTTTATACCGGCGGAACAGATGAGGTTACAAACGAAGATCTCATTGCTTTTGATGATTCCTTGTCTAAGGAGGGCATGGAAGAATAGCAGATCCTTCAGGCCCGGGAAGCGGTGCTCCTGTACTGTTGATTTGAATTTTCTGCTGCTTGAGATTGCTTCCGATATTCTGCCCGAATCAGCCTTCTAAACCTGTTTTAGTCTCAAAAAACACATATTCATCCTCAGCTTTTTTACAAAAATGTACTGACCAGTCAGTGATGTTTTTTTTCAGGAAAAAGCAATACATTGCGGTAGGGACTTCATATATATTTCCTTTAAAGCCGATTGAGGCATCATTGTTAACCATCCGTTTATGCCTGACCAGAAAAATTTCATCCAGTTCCGCTTTTGTAGGGCGAACGATCCGGGTATGGTTGCAGGGCCGATGATACCGGTCTATAGGGCGTTCATTGATGCCCGCATGCGGTCAGATGGGGATAGCCTTGCATTGTATCCTGATGTCATCCATTATCTGAACATCGGCTTTTCTGAGCCGCCCCCTGTCGCCTCTGATTTTGGGTTTCAATGCATCAAAACCATTCTTCCTGTATGCTTTGAGCCAGGATTTGAAGGTAGAGATCTTGACAACCTTTTCAAGGATTTCACAATGCCGAAGGTTCTGGATGAATTTGATATCATCGATTGTTTTGAAGTGCCTGGTCAAAAATTACAGGTTGGCGAAATAACTAAGAAGCAGACCGAACTTTATTCGAAATTCGGGGGGCACTCCCCCGAACTCGATACGATAGTGCGGGAATTTAGGTTACAAACATTGGTGACAAATTTAAAAAAATTGTCAAGCTACCAAAAATGGTTTGGCTGGCCATGGTTCTGGCAAAGCAAGCCTATCCCCCGGCCAGAAACGTGACGATCTGGATGTCATCCCCGGGAGCCACCGGTCTTTCCAGCTCACCGGGAAACGCGCTTTCCGCATTCAGATAGATCTCAATATGGCCGTGCAATTTCCCGTTTTTGTCAAACAATTCTTTTTCCATGGCCGGGTACTGACGGATCAGGTCCGCCAGGGCCCGGCCCACATTATCTCCGTTTACCTCAACCGTTTTGTTGCCGTTGGTGTGCTGCCGGTGAACCAGATGAATATGTGCTGTGGCTGTCATGGTTTTGTCCTTTTTGCGGCGTTGTCCTTTTAAGGCCACGGATGGCTGTCATGCCGTACCTTTAGTGAAACATGCCAAGTCTTTAAAACCGATACTATAAAAAGCTCCGGCCAAAGAATCAATACCCGGCATCATCAAAATGGGGTTGGCTTTTAAAAAATCCCCTTTAATACAATTTTCCCACAGCCGACTCCACAGCCCTGACAATGGCCCCATCCTCCAGCAGGGCCTTGACCGTGGCAATGTCTTTAGACAGCTGCCGGTCCTCTTTCATGTATGAAACATGCTGGCGGATGGTCCGGTAGGCGGCCAGAGTCCCGTCTCCGGCCTTGATGTTGGTGAACAGGTCAATGGCCTGGGCCCCGCACAGCAGCTCAATGGCAATCACGTTTTCCGTGTTCTGGACGATGTCCCGGCATTTTCGGGCAGCAAACGCCCCCATGGACACATGGTCCTCCTTGTTGGCTGACGTGGGAATGGAGTCCACGGACGCGGGATGGGCCAGGCCCTTGTTTTCCGACACCAGGGCCGCAGCCGCATACTGGGCGATCATGTATCCGGAGTTCAGTCCGCCGTCCTCCACCAGAAACGCGGGCAGGCCGGACAGCTGGGGATTGACCAGTCGTTCGATGCGCCGTTCAGAGATATTAGCCAGTTCGGCAATGGCGATCCCTAAGAAATCACAGGCCAGGGCCAGGGGCTGGCCGTGGAAATTCCCCCGGACAGAAATTCTTCAGACTCCGGAAAGATCAGCGGGTTTTCTGTGGACGCATTCATCTCCACCCGGATCACCCGGTCCACATGGGAAAACGCATCCCAGGACGCACCGTGCACCTGGGGGGAACACCGCAGCGTATAGGCATCCTGAACCCGGGAACAGTCCTTGTGGGAGGAGATGATTTCCGAATTCTGCGTGATCTTGAGCATGTTTTCCGCGGCCATGATTTGACCCGGATGGGGACGGGCCTGATGGATTCTCGGATCAAAGGCGGATCGGGTCCCCATGAGGGTTTCCAGGCTTATGGATGCGGCGATATCCGCGTGTTTGCAAAGATTTAACGCATCATGCAGAGCCAGACACCCCAGGGCGATCATGAACTGGGTCCCGTTGATCAGGGCAAGGCCTTCTCCGGCCGCCAGTTCCAGCGGCTTCAGCGACCGGGCCGCCAGGGCACTGGCCCCGGGCATGCGCTGCCCGTCCACAAACGCTTCTCCCTCCCCGATCATCACCAGGGAAAGATGAGCCATGGGCACCAGGTCTCCGCTGGCCCCCACCGACCCTTTTCCGGTACCACCGGCACAATCCCTTTGTTGAGCAGGTCTGCCAGCATCTGGATGGTCTCCAGACGAAGCCCGGAGTTGCCCCGGCAGAAATCATTGATACGCAGGGCCATCATGGCCCGGACCACATCCTCGGGCATCTCTTTGCCCATGCCGGCGGCATGGGACAGTAATATTTTCTTCTGAAGCCGTTTGGTGTCGGCGTAAGAGATGGGAACATCCGACAATGCTCCGAAACCGGTGGTCACTCCGTAGATATGCTCCCCGTTTTTCACCCAGGTATCCACAAGGTCCGTGCCTTGTGAATCCGGTTGCCGGAGGTGTCGGCAATGGCCACCTGCCACCCGTTTCTGGCGATATTCACCAGTTCCTCCAGTTGAAAATGATCTCCATCAAGAACAATGGTTTTCTGATTCATTGGGCTGCTCTCCTGTTGAAGGTGCCTTTCAATTGATACCGGAATCCCGGGGATATCATGGTGCTGTAAGTGGCCACCTGATCAAAAGACCAGGTGCGCCGGGTCAGGCGCAGGCAGGGTTCTGCCGCACTGATCTTAAAATGGGCCAGCATGTGGGCCGGGCAGCACACCGCTTCGATCACGTGTTCCGCTTTCTGAACCGGAGCGGTCTCCAGCAGATAGTCACTGGGGGTAATCCGGGTATAGTCCTGGGCCAGATAATCCGGGGCCACGACCGGATTGATGAACCGTTCCGAATGCTGGACCCCGACCCCCCTGTCCCTGTGCAGCACAATGGAATGAAACACCCGGTCCCCGGGATTCATGCCCAGCCGGGTGGCAATGGCCCTGTCCGCGGTTTCTTCCGCCAGCAACAGCACATCACAGGAGTGGACCCCGCCCCAGTCGGCAATCTCCTTTGCAATGCTTTTGATCTCCAGCAGCGCAGCATCCGGTTTGGGCCGGGCCACGAACGTGCCCACCCCCTGAATCCGGACAATCCGCCCTTCTTCGGTCAATTCCTTGAGGGCCCGATTGGCGGTCATGCGCGATGCCTTGAAAGTCCCGGACAGCTGGGTTTCCGACGGCACCCGGTCATCAGGCTTAAGAAGGCCTGCATCAATCTGTTTGACCACATACTGCTTGATCTGTTCATACAGTGCCCGGGGTTTAGCTGAACTTGTCACCATTGTTTCCTTATCATCCTGAATTTTCACAGAAATTGTTCCCGGTTCAGCATTTTATAACGTCCGCCCTCTGCGGGTGTATTGCCCCGGCCCGAGATTTCCATTACGACGTTCCGGTCACACGACACTCACTGAGGGGCTTGCCCAAAATATCCGGGATCATATGGGTACCTGATGTTTCTGAGGCGTTCATAAAAAAAGCCCTTGACATGATATCTATACTTGTATAGACAAGTAGTAGCTAATCCACACCTAAAAGTCAACACCATCAGGAGGAAAAAAATGAATCCCAGAGAAAAACTGTTAAAGGATCTGAAAATCGGCTGCGGCAAACCCCGGCCGGTGAAAGCCCCCCGGGGCAGCCAGCTGCACTGCAGAGGCTGGTACCAGGAAGCGGCCCTGCGCATGCTGTGCAACAACCTGGACCCGGACAACGGGGAGAACCCGGATGAACTCATTGTCTATGGGGACTGGGCAAAGCCGCCAGAAACTGGGAGTGTTTCGATGCCATCATCCGGTCCCTGCTGGACCTGGAAAACGATGAAACCCTGCTGGTACAGTCCGGCAAGCCTGTGGGGGTTCTGACCACCCACACCTCCGCCCCGAGGGTGCTGATTGCCAACGCCAATATTGTCCCCACTGGGCCAATTGGGACACGTTTCATGAACTGGACAGAAAAGGCCTGATCATGTACGGCCAGATGACCGCCGGGTCCTGGATCTATATCGGCACCCAGGGAATTTTACAGGGCACCTATGAAACCTTTGCTGCCTTGGGCCAGAAACATTTCAACGCGGACCTGAGCGGGAGGATTGTGGTCACCGCAGGGTTAGGCGGCATGGGCGGAGCCAGCCGTTGTCCGTGACCATGGCCAACGGCGTGGCCGTATGCATTGAGATCGATCCTTCCCGCATCGCCAAACGCCTGAAAAAACGGTACCTGGATGTGGAAGCCGACACCCTGGAAGATGCCATGGCAATGGCCCGGCAGGCTGCAGACGACCGAAAACCACTTTCCATCGGACTGTGCGCCAATGTGGGAGATGTGCTGCCCGCTATGCTTAACAAAGGATTCATTCCGGATGTCATCACCGACCAGACCAGCGCCCATGATGAACTCAACGGGTATTTTCCCACGGGCATCTCTTTTGAAGACGCCCTGAAACTGCGCAAATCCGACCCGGAAACCTACAAGGATATGGCATTGAACTCCATGGCCGACCATGTCCGCGCCATCCTTGCAATGAAAGACAAAGGTGCCATTGCCTTTGATTACGGTAACAACCTGCGGGCCCAGGCCATGAAAAAAGGGGTGGACAATGCCATGGACTATCCCGGGTTTGTGCCGGCCTATATCCGGGAGTTGTTCTGCCAGGGCGAAGGCCCGTTCCGGTGGGCCGCACTGTCCGGGGATCCGGAGGATATCCGGGTGACCGATGACGCCCTGATGCAGCTGTTTCCGGAAAAAACCAGAATGATCAACTGGCTGAAAATGGCACAAAAAAAGGTGGAACATATGGGCCTGCCCACCCGGATCTGCTGGCTGGGATACGGCGAGCGGGAACAGGCGGGCAAACTGTTCAACGACCTGGTGCGCTCAGGAAAAGTCAAGGCCCCCATCGTCATCGGCAGGGATCATTTGGACTGCGGGTCTGTGGCATCGCCCTTCCGGGAAACCGAAGCCATGAAGGACGGGTCGGACGTAGTGGCGGACTGGGCTCTGCTCAACTGCATGACCAATGTGGCCTCCGGCGCCACCTGGGTGTCGTTCCATGACGGCGGCGGCGTGGGCATCGGTTATGCCTTGCACGCCGGTCAGGTCACGGTGGCTGACGGCACGGACGAGGCGGAAAAACGGGTCACCACGGTGCTGCGGAACGATCCTGGCACCGGCATCATCCGGCATGCGGATGCGGGGTACCGGACCGCCATTGATGTGGCAAACGAAAAAGGCGTAAAACTGCCCATGATCAACATGTTTGAATCGCGACCCTGACCGCCGAGTGGCCGCATCTGTCTGACACAGCCCCCCTTTGCTGCAGATATCACCTGGAATCCTTCAAAGGAGTGATCCATGATCACAGTTTCTGACAATGGCAACCCGTTTCCTGAAAAAATCGACCGGTTGTTCACAAACTGCCGGGCCGCCACCATGGCCGGCGGCCGGTACAACCGTATTGAAAACGCGGCCCTGGCCGTGGCCGGCGGCAAAATTTCCTGGATCGGACCCATGGTTGCTCTGCCCGATCCCCTGCCCGTCAATATCGAACGGACCGGCTGCAACAATCATTGGATTCTGCCCGGGTTTGTGGACTGCCACACCCATCTCATCTGGGCCGGATCCCGGGCCGAAGAATTTGAGATGCGCCTGGCCGGGGCATCCTATGCCGACATTGCCAAAGCCGGGGGGGGGATTTTTCCACGGTCCAGGCCACCCGGGCAGCGGATGAAGACGTCCTGTTCCATCTCGCATTGCAGCGCCTGGACCATTTTTTGAACCAGGGAATCACCACGGTGGAGATCAAGTCCGGATACGGCCTGGACCTGGAAACGGAACTCAGGATGCTGGCTACGGCCGGCCGGCTGCAACAGGCCGCTCCCCAGCACATCGAGGCCACGTTTTTGGGGGCCCATGCCGTGCCGCCGGAATTTGCCGGCAGGCCAGAGGCATATATCCGGGAAATCATCCGGGTGATGCTGCCGGAAATCAAAAAACAGGGCATTGCAAAAGCCGTGGATGTGTTCTGTGAAACCATCGCCTTTTCCAGGGACCAGACACGGCAGGTGTTTGAAACAGCCAAAAATTGGGCTTTGACATCAAACTGCACGCCGAACAACTGTCCGACTCGGATGGTACGGCCCTGGCTGCGGAAATGGGGGCGCTGTCCTGTGACCACCTGGAGTATCTGTCAGATGCGGGCGTAAAAAAAATGTCGGATCATGGCACTGTGGCCGTGCTGCTGCCGGGTGCATTTCATTATCTGAAAGAAACCCGGCTGCCGCCGGTGAATTCGTTCAGACAGGAAAATGTCTCAATGGCCGTGGCAACGGATCTCAATCCCGGCTCCAGCCCGATTTTCAGCATGCTTCCCGTGCTCAACATGGCCTGTCTTCTGTTCGGGCTGACCTGTGAAGAGGCTCTGGCCGGGGCCACCGTTCACGGGCCGCCGCCCTGGGTCTGGCGGACCGCAAAGGCAGCCTCGAACCGGGCAAAGATGCGGATTTTGTGATCTGGGATGTGGACACCCCGGCAGATCTGTGTTATTTCACAGGCATTTCACCCTTAGAACAGGTGGTGATTGGAGGCAGGACCGTCGCTTCTTTCTGATGGAACGGCCCGGACCTCCCTGTCAGGCAACCCCGACACACCGTAGGTGGCACCCATGACCATGTTCCAGGATCCCCTGGTGATTGCCGCGTTGGCATCCGCCGCTCTGGCACTTGTGTTCCTTCTGGCGACCCTGGGGGCTTTGAAAAAAAAGAAACGGTCCACGTCCGCACTGCATGTGGTGACCGCCCTGCTCCTGATCTGCCTGTTCGCCCTGTTTGGCACCATCAGTCTCGCCACTCGGGGATATCTTGCCCTGACCGCGGAAACCCTTGCAGCGGTGGTGGAAATCGAACCCGTTGAAAAACAGCGCTTTATCGCACGGTTCCGCATGCCATGGGGTGGGGAAAGATCCTTTGTACTGGCCGGAGACCAGCTGTATGTGGATGCCCACATTCTCAAATGGAAGCCCATGGCCAATGTTCTGGGATTGCACACCCTGTATGAGCTGGATCGGGTGTCCGGCCGCTACGCCCGCCTGGAAGAGGAAACGACTCTGGAAAGAACCGTATATCGTCTATCCCGGGAAAAGCCTGTGAATCTGTTTGACCTGCGGCACCGGTTTGCAGCCCTGAAATTTCTGGTGGATGCCGAGTACGGCTCTGCTACGTTCATCACGACGGACAGACCTCAGACCCTTAAACTCCTGGTATCCACCACCGGGCTGTTGATCAGAAAACAAACCCCGTGACCCGCTTTGATGCTCATCCCCTGTTTGCGCTTGCCACGTGCCGGGTATATGGTATGATCGTTTCAAACAGAAAATTGAGTTCAGGGGACCGGAATCTGTGAAAAAAACATGCCTGCATCACCAATTTTCCACCATTGCCGGGCAATGTCCCGAACAGACCGCCGTGGTTCAAGGAGAAAAAACGGTCTCTTTCCGGCGTCTGGACCGGGAATCAGACCGGCTGGCAACGGCACTGAGAACCAATGATGAGGCTTCCGGCGCATCTGTGGCCATTTACATGCCGCCTGGCATCGAGTTCATGATCGCCGCTCTTGGGATTCTTAAAACCGGGAGCGCCTATGTGCCGCTGGATATCAATGATCCGGCCGAAAGAACCCGGACAATGATTCACCGAATCCGTCCGAAACGAGTGATCACCCTGCCGGAACTGGTGGACCGGCTCAGCCCGGAACTGGAAATTCCTGTGAAAATCCAGACGGGTTTCCAAGGCAATGATCCAACGGATTCCCTGAAATCCGATACCGGCACCGGTCATACAAAAAGGCGGAATCCGCCCTGGAAAGCCCTTGCGATCCTTCGTTCGCCGCTTACATTATTCACACCTCCGGTTCCACCGGAACACCAAAGGGGATTCCCATTCCCCACCGGGCATTGATGAACCTTTTGGCGGAGTTTGACCGGCTGCAGCCCATTGGCCCGGAGGATCGGTGTTCCCTGTGGTCGGCCCTGAATTTCGACGTTTCTGTGTATGAAATCTGGTCTGCCTTGATGTCCGGTGCCACCCTGTTCATTCCGGATGACATGGTACGGTTTGATGCAAAGGCGTTTATCAAGTGGCTCAGTGTCCACCAGATAACTTCTGCCTATTTTCCACCGTTCATGATTTCTGACCTTGCCCGGACCTCCGTATTTCCAAAAAGCATTAAACGGCTGCTCACCGGAGTCTCCGCAATTCCGGCCCAATTGCTTTATGACATCAAAAAACGGCATCCGGATCTGTGTCTCATCAACGGATACGGACCGGCCGAGGCCACGGTTTGCGCCACCTTGTATCCGGTACCGGACCGAAAGCCACAAACCGCTGTAGCGCCCATCGGCAAACCGGTTCCCAACCTTGATGTCTTTGTGCTGGACCCAGACGGACAGCCTGTCAATCCGGGGGAAAAAGGAGAGATCTGCATTGCCGGGATTCAGGTGGCAAACGGATATGTGAATGATCCTGAACGGTCGGCCAAAAGCTTTGTTCCCAATCCATTTGCAGATTATCCGCTGAAAAGCCCGAAAGCCGGGATGTACAAAACAGGGGATTTGGGAACGTGGCTTCCGGACGGCAACCTGATGTTTTCCGGCCGGGTGGATTTTCAGATCAAATACAAAGGCATCCGCATCGAACCCGGAGAGATTGAACAAACGATCACCGCGTTTCCAGGCATCAATCAGGCAGCGGTGGTGTTGAAAAAAAGCCTTGCAGGGCAGGAACGGCTGACCGCTTATATCAATGCTGACGTCGACAAAACCCGGCTGATGGAATTTCTGGCGGAAAAACTACCCCGAACCCTGCTGCCGGAATCCGTTATTTCTCTGCCGACCCTGCCCCAGACCTCCCAGGGAAAAATTGACAGAGCCGGACTAACAGCCCGAAACGATTTTGAGCTTGCATCTCTTTTTCCGGCAGATGATTCACCTCCGGTTCTGACGGATCTGCAAAAGCAGGTGCGACAGGTCTGGAAACAGGTCCTGGGACTGGAGACATTGTCAGTGACAGACCATTTTCTGTTGTCAGGGGGGATTCCATTTCTGGGGTCAAAATCATATCCCGAATCAACCAGGCTTTTGGCACCGCCCTGACTCTGGATGTGTTGTTCTCTCATCCGGTGCTGGAGGATTTTGCATACATGGTATCCCAGGTCCTGCCGGACGGTCAGATTCCAGACGTCTCCCAGGCAGGGGTTACCGATTCCTCTGAACCGTCTCCAGCGCCGAACCGGACGGTTACGCCGATTCCTCTTCTGCCTGACCAGCACCTGATCTGGATGTTTGAAAACTGCATCCGGGCACATCGGTTACCATATTCCCCTGGCGTATATTGTCCGGGGGCCGTCGATCCGGTAATCCTTGAACAGGCAGTGAGGGGTGCGGCCGGTCGTCACCCTGCTTTGGCCACGGTCGTTCACCTGAAAACGGACCATCCCTGCCAGGCGCCTGAACAAACCGAACCGAAGTTCTTTTACCAGGCCCTGTCCCAACCGTTGCCAGAAAGCAGCGAGACCGATCCTGATCCGGATATCGTATCAGCACTTCAGAAACAGATCACCCGCCCCTTTGATCTAGAAACGGGACCGCTTTTCAGAACCGTTGTTTTCACAGATCCCGATGGCCGGACCCTGATCTGTTTTGTGTTTCATCACATGATCTTTGACGGGTGGTCTGCCGGTCTGTTCATTCAAGAAATCAATCGATGGTATGCCCTGCTTGCCAGCCGGCCCTCAACCCGGACGGCGATGCCGGAACCGGCCCGGACAGGTATCGATTTTTTTGAGTATGCAGCCCGTCGATTGAGGACCCAGGAGCAGCAATGGGATGCGGCCCGTCCGTTTTTGACGACTATCTGAAGAACCTGCCGCAGCCGATTCTGACCGATCCGACCGGATTTGCCGCAGCCTTCTGCCCCGTTGCCATTGACGCGGATTGTCTGATGGATATCCGGTCACTTGCCGCCGCGCACCATACCACGCCCTTTGCCGTCCTGCTGCTGTGTTTCCAGCTGACACTGTACCGTTTCAACGGCATACCGGACCAAGTGACCGGTATCGCCCATGCCGCACGGGATGACATGGACACCGAAAACACTATCGGTTTTTTCATGAACACTCTGGTGATCAGAAACCGGATTCAGGCGGACCGGTCCTTCAGCGATCTGCTGACACGGCTGGCACACACCCTGACCCAGGTGATTGAGTATCGGCATATCCCCTTTCACCGCATTTCTCAGCACTACCGGGAACAGAGGCAAAGCGCTCCCTGTTTCAACATCCTTTTTCTCATGCAGACCATGGACTTACCAGCCCTGTCCATCCCCGGAATTCAATGCGACCGCCTGACGATCCAGCCTCCTGACACAAACATGGATCTCACCCTGGAACTCTACGACCAACAGACACAGCTCACCGGATGGATGAAATACCGGAGTTCAGCTTTTTCCAGCCAGGATATGACAATGCTTTCCCGGCAGTTCAAGCAAATGATCCGGCACGTTTCAAAACAGACTGAGACCACGCTGGAAGATGTTCTGGATTCAAGCCGCTTCCGTCTTTCTCCCATGCAGCATTCCATGCTCATGGAAACCCTGAGAGCCCCCCAGGGGGCGGGCTGTTATGTGGAACAGGTGGTCTTTGACATACACCAGGAAATCGACCTTCAACGGTTTTCTGAGGCATGGAACCGCATACTTGACTGCCACACGTCTCTTTGCCTGGGATTTACCTGGAAAGGATTGAAAGAGCCCCGGCAATTTTTTGTCCCAACCCCTTTGGCAACCATTGAGTACAATGACTGGAGCCGGTTTTCCGCATTTAAAAAAAAAGAATACCTGGATATGTTTCTCATGGCAGACCGTCGTCTGGGGTTCTCACTGGACAAGCCCCCGCTTTTTAGAATCGCCCTGATAAAGACCGGTATCCGCCACTACACCTGTATCTGGAGCTTCCATCACTGCATTGCCGACGGGCGATCAATGGTATTCATCCTCAGGGATTTGTTCGCCTTGTATCAGAATCCCGGCCTGCCACTGAAAAACCGGAATCCTTCAAAACCTATATCAACTGGCTGAACCGGCGGTCCGAGCAATCGGACCGGGATTTCTGGACCCGTTATCTCAAAGGGTTCACATCTTCGATGACCTTTCCTTTTCAGCGAAAAGAAACCATTCAGCCGGAAACCAGACGACAGCCGATTGCCATTCATTTGACCACCGGTCTCAATCAGATCCTTCTCCCTGCGGAAACAACCCAAAAAATCAAACAGGCCTGCCGAAAAAACAACTGACCCTGAATACCTTTCTGATGGGAATCTGGGCGATTCTTCTCAGTCACTATACCGGTCGCACCGATATTCTTTTCGGAGCCACCGCATCAGTCCGTCACTTTATTCCGGACAGTCAGGAAAACACCGGTTTGTACATCAACACCCTGCCGGTGAGAATTCGGATTGATCCCGGTCAGTCCTTAGTGGAACTTGTTTCAAAGATACGAAACGACTGGGAACAGGTCCGCCGGTTCCAACATATGCCGCTGGCAGAAATTCAAGCTTGCAGTCCGCTCAAAGGCAGCCAGCAATTGTCTGAAATCTATTTCTCCTATGACTACCAGTCTCTGGACCAGGCCATGATCCCCTACAAGCATGTCCTGGGCTGCAAAGACATTATGCTGCTGGAACGGACTCCGGCCGTTATGTTTCTCACCGTTCAGGGAACCGATGAACTGGTGATCAGCATTGAATACGATCTGAGAAAATTTGCCGCAGACACCATCAAACAGATTCTGTTACATTTTCAAACCTGTCTGAATTCAGGAGCTGATGCACCGGATGCCCGGCTCACAGACATACCGATTCTCCCCCGGGAAGAGCAGGATCGGATTGCGCAAACCCTTCACACCCGCAAGCGGTTCTCAAGGCCAAACAGCTGTATTCACCATCTGCTTGAAATCCAGTCCTCTCTCAATCCATCCATCAAAGCGCTCAGGGACACGCATAAACAGATCACCTACCATCGGCTGAACGCTTTAGCCAATCAGGTGGGCCGTTTTCTTTTGTCCCTGGGGGCGGCCCCTGAAAAAAAGTCATGGTGTTTCTGCCCCGGACTGCTGACATCATCCCCGTACTTTTTGGAATTCTGAAATCCGGATGCTGCTATATTCCGGTGGACCTGACCTGTCCTGAAGAACGGCTTCGGCATATCCTGGCAGATGCCGAACCCGACTTTATTGTCACCACGGCACCATGGCTAAAAAAAATTCCTGCCACCCATGCCGTACCGGTTTTACTGGACAGGGATCGGCCCTCTCTGGAAAAAATGCCGGTGACAAATCCGGAAACCCTGGTGACCGCGAAAAATGCTGCTTATATAATTTATACCTCCGGTTCCACCGGCCTTCCCAAAGGCGTGGTCATTGAGCACGGATCCCTGACCTCTTTTACCAAAACCGCTACCGAGCTGTATGAAATTCAGCCTGATGACCGAATCCTGCAGTTCGCCTCCATCAGTTTCGATGCTTCCGTGGAAGAAATCTTTCCTGCCCTGTATGCCGGAGCCTCCCTGGTCATCAAGCCCCAGGGACTGGTCCAGACACCTAAAGAATTCTTTTCATACTGTGCCGAAGAACAGATCACCATTGCGGATTTACCCACCGCTTACTGGCATATGTTGGCCGACACACTGGAGACCCGGCAGGTTCCCGAAAAATTGCGGCTGGTCATCATCGGTGGTGAAGCAGCCGACCCCAAACGGGTTGAAAAATGGCACCGGCATGCACCGGGTCGTGTCCGGCTGATCAACACATACGGCCCCACGGAAACCACGGTGGCAGTCACCTTTGCCGACCTGGACCAGAACACGGTAAAAACCAGGGAAGTCCCCATCGGCCGGCCATTTCCCAATGTCAATCTGTGTATCCTGAACCATTTTCTTCAGCCCTCCCCACCCGGTGTTGACGGCGAACTTTACGTCGGTGGCCCCCAGACCGCCCGAGGATATCTAAACCGCCCCGCCTTGACACAGGAGCGGTTCGTATCCGTGGCATATGCCGGACAGGACACTTCTTTCTTTAAAACCCGGGACCGGGTCCTCCTCACCCAGCAGGGCCAGATCGTTTTTAAGGGGCGGATGGACCGGCAGGTGAAAATCCGGGGATTCCGGGTGGAACCCGGAGAAATCGAAACCACTGCCGCCCGGTATCCCGGGGTCAAAGAATGCACGGTCACCCTGGAAAAAAACAGGGACGGCCATGTCAGAACCAACGCCTTCATTGTTCTGAAGACCGGTGCAAACCAGACGGCTGTTCCACAAACAGATTTTGACATCCGGGATTTCAGATCCTGGATGAGTGCCCGGCTCCCCGAATACATGTGTCCAACCAGCGTTGCCATCGTCAAAGATCTTCCCAGAACGGTTTCCGGAAAGACCGATCATCAGGCTCTGGCAGCGCAAGCAAAAGAAATCGGCATCTCTTTGATCGACCAAGATACGGATTTTCCGGACACTGAAAAAAAACGCCCAGCACCGGCATCCTTTGAGGCGGATCACGAGAAACGGTTGAAAACCATCTGGGAAACGACCCTTAACACATCCATCACCGACCTGGGAACGCATTTTTTTGACGCCGGGGGGTCCTCGTTGACGGCCATCCGTCTGATTACCGGCATAGAAAAGGAATTCAAACTGTCATTGCCGATTCTGGCGGTGTTCCGCCATCCGGTATTTTCCGACATGGCGGATCTGATCAAAGAAAAAAACCATGGCATGCGATTCAAAAGCGTCAACCCCATTCAAATCCGGGGTCACCAGACACCTGTCTTCTTTGTGGCCGGCACCGATAAAAACATCCAGGCCTTTCAGCATCAGGATCTGGATGACCATCCGTTTTACCGGGTAACGATCCTTGCCCACCGCATGGAAGGCAGCCGCATTGTTCCGTTGGATATGTGGGAAATCGCGAGACAGAATGTCCGGGAAATCATTCAATCAGAACCCACCGGACCCTATATTATTATCGGATTCTGCCGTCATGCGGTGGCGGCTTTTGAAATCGCCGCCCAGTTGTCCCGAATGGGCAAATCCGTGGAAAAGCTGGTGCTCATTGATGAATTCTGGCAGAAAAAAGGCATGTCCGCATTTATGGGCCATCACATAAAAGGCATGCACCGATTTGGCCTCAGATACCTGCTGAAAAAAATCGTTCCCAAACCCGGGAAAAAATTCACCGTCTCTCCCTGGAACTGGATGCCCAGCGCCAGAAGCTGTATGCCGCCACCGGCCGGACCCTGCCTGAAAACATGCAGATGCGGCTCATGGAAGATGCTTTCTGGAAAGCCTATGAATTCTACATTCCCATGCCGTATTATGGAGATGCCGTTGTTCTGGATTCTTTGATGTGGAATGAAAAATTTGCACCCCAACTTCGGACTCATATTCGCGGAGACATTAAACGGATCGCCGTGAGCACCACGCATCAGGCATGGTTCGAGCCGGAACAGATCCGCACGGTGGTTCAGTGCCTAAGGCAGTAACAGCGTGTTTTCAGCTTGATTTCTTCCAGGCGCCTTGTTAAATATGTTATTTCATAAACAGAACCAGACGGCAAAAGGCGATTATGTACAACTCATTTTACGGGCTGACAGCCAGTCCCTTCCAGATCAGTACCGATCCCACGTTTCTCTGGCTCGGAGAAAAACACCGGGAAGCCATTGCCATGCTCAAATACGGAATCCAGGTGGAAGATCATACCGGAATGGTGCTTTTGACCGGCGATACCGGTACTGGGAAAACCACTCTGATCAATGCATTGTTCAAATCCCTGGATCGAAGCGTAATCAGAGCGGCCATCAAAAATCCCAGCCTGGACGGCATTGATTTTTTCAATTATATTGCAGCATCTTATGGAAACGCCAAGCGTTTTTCCACCAAAACCCGATTTCTCGTTGCCTTTGAACAGTTTTTAAAAAATGCTGCCGCCAAACAGAAAAAAGTACTGCTGGTGATCGATGAAGCACAGGTGCTGACGGATGAACTGCTCAAAGAAATCCGGCTGCTCGCCAACTTTGACCTCAACGGCCAAAGCCTGATCCGCATATTTCTGGCAGGGCAGCCGGAATTGAGAAAAAAATTGGTGCGGCCGGAAAACAAGGCGTTTGCACAGCGCATCACCCTGAACTACCATATCGACCCCCTGCTTCCGGAAGAGACCCGCGAATACATCCAGTACCGGCTTCAGGTTGCCGGCACATCCAGACCGATCTTTTCTTCGGAAGCGGTTCAACGGGTACACCGGTATTCCAGCGGTGTACCCCGCCAGATCAATATCCTGTGTGATCATGCCCTGCTAACCGGGTATGTCGGAAATCATACACAGATTTCCAGTCAAATCATTGATGAATGCGCCGGAGAATTGTCCATCTCCCGCGTTCCTGATACGAACAAGGCCCGCTGTCACCGCAGGCCGTCTTCCACGATGGAAACTCCCGGCAAAATTCCCGGTGCCATTCCTGAAAGCGGCCCTGACCAGACGTCCGATTCCGGTCAAAGTGTCAATGTCGGACGGACCGTTGACCCGGGCCAGACGTCTCATGTGGATCGACCGTCCGGACATGGACAGACTTCCGGACATGGCCGGGCATCCGACCCTGCTGCGGCTTCTCTCAGAGAAGCCGCAGCCACCCGGTCTATTCAAAACAAAGGCAAGCGACCGGATCTGACCGCATCCCCCTCCCCGGTACCAGCCAAATCATTCCGCCCGGGTTTCCTGATCATTCTTGCTCTGGTTGCCGTTTTGGCCGCGACGGCGGCCGGCTTGTTTTTCTTTTAGGGCGCTTGCCTCAGGAACCCCTGCAATGCTATGATGACCAGCAAACCTGAACCATTAACTGACCTGTCATCTATGGAGAAATATGATGTGTGAATCCAATGTATATCTGAAGGAAAACGGTGCTGAAACCCTGATCATGGAAAATGTGGCCGCCATCACCCCGGCCGGAGAAAACCGGTTCATTCTCAGAGGTCTTCTGGGAGAACAGCAGGAAATATCCGGCATTATCGAAGATATCAATCTGATGGGGCACAAAATCGTTCTCAGACCGGCCTGATGTCCGTCTTCAGTCAATACCTGGCTGCTATCGCATCAGCCAACGGACTGGAACAGGATATTGAATGGCTGTTTTATCCGGGAATGCTTCCGGACAGCCGGCTCAAATGGTGGGGAGATTTCCGGAACCGGCCGACCGAACATGAAGGAATCGACATCTGTTTTACCGGAACCGGGCCGGCCGGACCCGGTCCCTTCCCGCCGGTGCAAAGGTACCGGCTGGTCATCAGGCGTCGTCATCAATCTGTGTGATGATTTTCTGGGCAAATCCCTGGTGATGGAACCCGGATCTGTTTCGTCAAGAGGAACGCGGATCCTGGAAATTTACGCCCACGTGTCTGTGTGTGATGGCATCACCCCGGGCACGCGCATACAGACCGGACAGACCATCGCCTCCATCGCTGATACAAGTGCCACTGGTTCGGTGCTGCCCCCTCATCTTCATCTTTCCTGTATCGAGGTGCCGGCCCACATTCCGGCAGGCCAGCTGAACTGGTCTTTTTCCCCCGGCGTGAAACCGTCAATGTAATTCATCCGATTTTTATGTGACTGTCAGCCAGCGTGCCAAAAGAAAATTTGAAAAAAATACAAATTGAACTATGATCACTTCAACCTGAATTATTTGACGATTGAAACATCTTTTGGAGACAATGAATGAAAACCATCAAAATGTTGATTCTGCTGATGATCCTGGGTCTTGTCGGGCTATTGATTTATCAGAACATCGATTATTTCACCACTGGAACCACGCTGACCCTGAATTTGAAATTCAACAGCTGGACTGCACCGGAACTTCCCAACTGGGCCTTTTGGGGGATTTGCCTGGGCCTGGGCCTGCTGATCACTGGGGTCAAGGGCCTATCCACCGCCTTTGGGCTAGGCAGGGAAATTAAAAAAAAAAGACAAACAGATTGCGGAACTGACCGCTCAGAAGGCCGACCTGCAAGCCCGGCTGGATGTGTTTATTCATGACCCTTATATCAAAAAAGGACTGTCCGATACCCGGCAGGATGCCCAGGAAGATATCCGGGAACACACCCCTGAAAGAGCAGAACAAGATACCCCGGAAGCGACGGAACAAAACACCTGTGAAACGCCCGTCAAGAACTAAAGAGGCGCTTTTCCCCCATCCATGAACGAATCCAGACAGACGCCCATGATGGCCCAGTATCTGGCCATCAAGGAACAATACCCGGACGCCGTTTTGTTTTACCGGATGGGAGATTTTTATGAAATGTTTTACCAGGATGCTGAAAAAGCCGCCGGTATCCTGGACATCGCATTGACATCCAGAAATAAAAGCGACCCCTCCCCGGTTCCCATGTGCGGGGTTCCCTATCGGGCCGCAGACACCTATATCGCCCGGCTCATCGAACAGGGATGCAAAGTGGCGGTCTGTGATCAGGTGGAGGATGCGTCCGCTGCCAAAGGGCTGGTGAAACGCGAAGTGGTGAGAGTGATCACACCGGGAATGATCCTCAATGAAACCCTGCTGGATCAGGGCACCAACAATTTTCTGCTGGCACTTTCCGTCATCCGGGACCGGGCTGCCCTGGCCTGTCTGGACATTTCCACGGGCAGTTTCACCACCTGTGAAATTCCGAAAAAAGGAACCGGCATCCCGGGCACGCTGATCGATGAAGCCCTGAAGCTGGACCCCAGGGAAGTATTGCTGTCCGAACAAATGGAAAAAGATCCCGGTTTTTCCCCCCTTCGGCAGGCATTGGCCGGTCGGCAACTGACTTATCTGCCGGCCGCCACTTTCCAGGAATCCGATGCCAGAGACCGCCTGACAAAAAAATTTAACACCATCACCCTAAACGGGTTCGGTATCGACCATATGCCGGCCGCCATCAGTGCGGCAGGGGCGGTGACCGCCTATGTTCAGGACACCCAGATGCAGGACACCGCCCACGTGTTTCAAATCTGCCCCTATGACCTGGAACAGTTTTTAAAACTGGATGACCGGACATGCCGGAATCTTGAACTGCTGGCCAATCTCCAGACCCGGGACCGAAAAGGCTCGCTCATTGCGGTGCTGGACAAAACCGCCACAGCCATGGGCAGCCGGAAGCTCAAACAATGGCTGCGGCATCCCCTGATGAATCGGGAAGAAATCGAACTGCGGTCGGGCGCAATTCAGCGGTTGATCGATGCCCCCATGTTCATCAGGCCCTGACAACCACGCTCAAATCCGTGTATGATCTGGAGCGGCTGGGCAGCAAGGTGTCCATGGGTCAGGGAAACGCCAGAGACCTGCTGGCACTGAAAAATTCTCTGGCCTGTTTACCGGAACTGTTTGCTGTTCTGGAGCGGCTGGACCACCCGTTGCTCAACGGCAGCCGGGTCCGGGATCTGGAACCGGCACTGGACCGGCTGGGGGCCCTGACCGGTCTCATCGAAACCGCCATTCGGGAAGACGCGCCCCATGTACTCAATGAAGGGTGCCTGATCAACGATGGCTACAGCCGGGAACTTGATGAACTGGTATCCATTTCCAGGGATGGAAAATCCTGGATCGCCAAAGCTCAGGCCGAAGAAAAGGAAAAACCGGGCTGTCTTCTCTGAAAATCAAATACAACAAAGTGTTTGGCTATTTTATCGAAGTCTCCAAAAACCAGGCCCCCCAGGTGCCCGGCCATTACATCCGGAAACAGACCCTGGTCAATGCGGAACGCTTCATTACCGATGAAATGAAGCAGGTAGAAGCCAAAATCCTGTCTGCCCAGGACAAACGTAACGCCCTGGAATACGATATCTTCTGCACCGTGCGGGACCAGGTGGTGGGCAATGCCGTGATCATTTTAAAAATGGCGGATTTCATCGCCACGGTGGATGTCCTCCAGGGGCTGGCCCGAACCGCTTCGGAAAACGGATACACCCGTCCCACAATGAATGATCAGTCATGCATCACCATCACCGACGGCCGGCACCCGGTGGTGGAAAAGCTGATCACCGGAGAACGGTACGTACCCAACTCCATTGACATGGACAATGAGCAAAATCAGATTCTGCTGATCACCGGCCCCAACATGGCCGGAAAATCCACGGTACTGAGACAGGTGGCACTAACGGTGGTCATGGCCCAGATGGGAGGATTCGTGCCGGCCAAAACCGCCTCCCTGTGCCTGGTGGACCGAATCTTTACCCGGGTGGGTGCCTTGGATAACTTGAGTTCCGGCCAATCCACCTTCCTGGTGGAAATGGAAGAAACCGCCAACATCGTGAACAATGCCACCCCCCGGTCTCTGGTGATTCTGGACGAAATCGGCCGGGGCACCTCTACCTATGATGGTATGAGCATTGCCTGGGCCGTGGCCCGGTATCTTCATGACCTGTCCGGAAAAGGGGTTAAAACCCTTTTTGCCACCCATTATCACGAACTGATCCGGCTGGCGGAAACCTATCCACGGATACAGAACTTTCACATCGCAGTCAAAGAATTCAACGACCATATCGTGTTTTTGCGGCAACTGGTTAAAGGCGGCACCAACAAAAGCTACGGCATTCAGGTGGCAAGGCTGGCAGGGATTCCCCATGAGATCATCGACGATGCCAAACAGGTGATGGAGGCAATCGAGCGGTCGGATAACAATCAATGGCCGATTGAACCTGTTTCTTCAAAACCGGTATCCAGGAAACGAAGAAAAAAAAACAGGCCTGACGGACAGCTGGAACTGTTCAGCACCGGAGAAACCGACATACTGGACCTGCTCAGACAGGTGGATATTACCCGCATGACCCCGCTGGAAGGACTGAATTTTTTACATGAAATCAAACAAAAGGCCGGGGTCTGATCCATGTTTACCCCGCCGACGGCACACAGGATCCGGATATCCATCGTTCAAACAGGCGCAATCATCATCTTGTTTTTGCTCTGCTTGAATTTAAGCGGCAATGCCACAGCATCGGTTCCCAGACAGGATTACCTGGCAGCGGACGCCGCGTTCAAAGCACTGCGGCATTCTCCGGTCAAGCGCCAGAAAATATCGGAATGGCTGCACTGTATTCAGCAATATGAGGGCATTTACAAAACCCATCCCCAAAGTTCCTGGGCACCTGCCGGCATGTACCGGGCCGCTGAACTGTACCTGCAGCTGTATACCCTGTCCGATGATGTTTTTTCAGAACCCGGGCCGTGGATCTGCTGGTGAGAATCCGGAATAAATACCCGTCTTCAGCATATAATCAACGGGCGTCATCCCGGCTAAAGGCCCTTTCCGAAAATCCGGATCCTGAAGCGCACCCGCCCCGGCACATCCGTTCCAAAAAAGCGGAAACCCGTAAAGACTCCCTGACACAGCCGCTTGTCCCGTCTTCCTCCCCTGCCCTGTCGGATTCGGAAGCCACCACCCTTGAGGCCGTTATGCAAGATCTGACAAATGAACCGGAAGAAACGCCAGATATGGAAAAAAATGGCACTGTTTCAGACCCATCCGGCCCGGACGCATATGTCACAGACCTTCGGTTCTGGTCCAATCCGGAATATACCCGGATTGTCATCAATGCGGATCAGGACCGGTCCTTTTCCCATCATCTTCTCAAAAAAGACCCGGAGCTGGACATCCCGTTCCAGCGGCTGTACGTGGATATCCCCCAGGCGCTTCTGGGAAAAGGAGTGGCCGAACACACCCCCATCAACGATGATTTGCTAAAGCAGGCCCGGGCCGGCCAGTATCTGCCTCATACCGTCCGGGTGGTGGTGGACATCAAATCTTTTGAAAACTATAAAATCTTTTCTTTGAATGACCCGTTCAGGATTGTCATTGATGTCTGGGGCGAGGGCGGCAGCGACACAGATCCAGGGCAGTTACCAGCGACAGCGGAAACCGGCGGACAACCGGTGAGAACCAGCCCCATCACCACAGACAATCTCAAGTCCTCGGACATTGCGCGGCAACTGGCCCTGGGTGTCCGGAAAATTGTTATCGATCCGGGTCACGGGGGCAGTGATCCGGGGGCGCCCGGGTACATCAAAGGGGTCTGGGAAAAAGACATCGTGCTGAAACTGGCCAAAAACCTGGCTGAAAGACTCAAACACCGGCTGCAGTGCACAGTGATTCTTACCAGAGACAGTGACAGAAAACTGACCCTGGAGGAACGCACGGCCATGGCCAACACTCAGCGGGCGGATCTGTTTATTTCCCTGCACACCAATGCAGCCCGAAACAAAAAACTGGCCGGTATCGAAACCTATTTGCTGAACCTGGCCACGGATGAACAGGCCATTGCCGTGGCTGCCAGGGAAAATGCCACATCCAAGAAAAACATTTCCGATCTGGAATTCATTTTAAGTGATTTAATGAAACATGCCAAGATCGGTGAGTCCACCCGGCTGGCCAGTGATGTTCATCTCTCCCTGGTTCAGGAAATGAACAAAAAGTACTC
>LQAH01000124.1_pt1 | contig 22833 bp, 30 predicted proteins | sample 1535791 | NCBI WGS metagenome assembly LQAH01 (sample SAMN04331585, study PRJNA305678) | bioreactor metagenome | isolation source: bioreactor_4 inoculated with Wadden Sea sediment 2nd replicate of a... | place: Germany:Bremen
TTTTTCTTCATATTAAAAATCCGAAACTCTTTAAATCATAAGCTTATTGACACAGGACTCCCTACGTAATAAAATTTATACAACAACCTATTTAAGTTTTAGCAGGTATAGATTTTTCATAAGCAGCAGGGTTGCGGTTCTGGATGGATTTTTTATGTTGTGATTGAAAGCGACAGAACAATATTCAATCCAAAACCTTTTAAATTATTTTAAAAATTACGCAGAGAGTCAGGGGATATAAGCCCCTCCCTGCGAATTAAAGGCAGTTCCGATATTAATTAAACATAGTCAGGCTCTCAGGAGCGCTTATTATCAAAGGAGATTTAAAATGAAAAACTCTATTGATACAATGTCTTACTGGCCTGCAAAAATAAAAACTGCGGATGATATCCCGGCTAATATCAAATCCAATGTAACAGAAAAAAAACTATTCTGTACTTTTTCCGCCCCCTTCCCTTCCAGCTGTTTAAAGACAAAGCAAAAGTACTTACACTCAGCAGCAATGGTATTGAATATGCAGAGCAGGGATTATGCCATTTTCTAAATTTCAGTGATATATCATCAATTGAATGGACTTCTGTACTTCTGAAAGAATATTAAGGATATTCCATGTTAAAAGAATCTATAATATCAATTTCAATTCATGCAGAAATGATTATATTGTCCCTTTCATCGAAAGCTTTAGAGCTGAAAAAGCAGTATCCTCAGCAGAACATGAAAAACCTTTTTATCACTGCAGTGAACTTGAATTCCTGATAAAACAAAATCTCAAGTTATTCAATATTACAGGAGATACTGTCAGTTCAGAGGATAAGATTATTAAATTCATTTATCAGCATCCCTTTTCATCAGCAGAAAAAAAATTTATTTGCAAAATTCTTTTCTCCCTATCTTATTATCGGTCTTAAAAATGAATGGCTTATTATAAAGGAAGATAAAACAGAAAACAACAAAAACAGGCACATACGGATGGATCAAACAGTTTATTAGAAAGATATGGTTGAGAGTGTCACAGTATATGAAGAATCAACTCCTGATTATATTATTTTCAATCTTAAAGGGAATTATGACTTCAGACTTCCTGTTTCTTCAGATAATCTGAAACAGATAAAAGACCTGCTGAAACCGTAATTTCTGGACAGCATCTGCAAAATTCAATAAGCCTCACCTGTCCTGATGTCGATAAAAGAGTAGTATACAAAGACAGATTGTTTACTGCTCTTCCTATACAAATTGATATTGAAATCAGGAGTTATGCTTTATGAAAACCTGCTGCAGATTTTTAATTCTTTTAATATTATCCGCTGTTTTTCTCAACGGATGTAAACAGAAACACCAACGCAGTTACTGTCCCACCCCCTGTACCTCCAACTCCTCCAAAAAATATGAAAATATCTTTTACAATAGAACCGGAAGATTTCCGCAAAGATAATTACGGTTATATGGGAATTAAATATATTAGTCATGATCAGGAAAAAGATATAATAAAGAAAACGCCTTGAAAAGAAAAATGCTCCGGCAGAGGATTTTGAAAAAGCATATAAAAGAATTCCTGAATACGGTTATATTGTGCTTCATATAGGAAGACAGGACCTGATGCATGCAAATACAAAAAACTACAGCGGAACAATTAAAAAAGATAATAATGTTATTTATACATATAAAGGCAGAGAAGGAATCCCTAATATTAAAGGACAGGACGGAAACTGGTGGAATATTGTTAAGCTTCCGCTGCGCAGGGATATTGAGAATTCATTATCTGTTGTTTTAAGCGACAATAAAACAGGAAATACCTACGATTTTAAAATAAACAGGCATGAGACTGTTATTGAATAGGAAGGCTTTAAACCGATATCCGGAACAATCAGAGAGGATAAGGATGCAGTCTTAAAAACTGCTGTTTATGTATTCAAGTGCATCGCAGTTGATAATCTCGGATGAATCAAATATTTTTTTAAGCCTGTCTCCGGGATTGAGATCATTCTCAAAAACAACAATATCCTTTATTTTATTCTTGTATTTAAGAAAGAAGTTTAAATTATCAAGATCTGTAAACGGAAAACCGTAACCAATAAATGATATTTCACTGCATAAATCAAGATATCTTTCTGCAATATTCCATAATGCATTATAAAAAGAACCCTGTCTGTAACTGATCTTGGAACTTATCATGGGAATAAACACAGGAATATCATTGTGATGAATAAGATCACGTTCCATATCTGTATCTTTAACCAGATAAATATTATTCAGATTGTAATTAAGACCTCCTGGTGAACGGAACCAGTTAAAAAGAACCGTGCAGCTTAAGACATCGAAAATTCATAAGACATTCATCTTTTGTAAATTCAGCAGAGACTTCTGAATATCTGTTGAGTTTTACAATATAATCAATACAGATTTCATTATTAAGTGCATCGCGGATAAGTCTTTCAAGAAGCAGATCATAATTAAATGACATTACAAGTGTATTATCAGCCTCTAATGAGTCTTTACCTGAAGATATTTTTTTTAGAAAAACCGAAACAGCTTCCTCCTTGTCTTTATCTATAAACGGAGCTTCCCTGTTAAGAGATTCATAAAGCCAGTTTAGAAGCTGATTTTTCAAATACTCATAGTAAAGAGATTCAGAAGTATTATAGAAAAAGATTTTCCCAGAATCAGGCTGGAAATACTTTCTATTGATGTGAGTTCACTGCAGTCATTGGATCTGTCTCTTAAAATATCGACATATTCAATCAATGCTCCGTATTTCTGCCTGTTTGCTTCCTTTTTAAGCATACTGGTAAGCTGCTTCATTGCAGGCATTTTTTGAGAAACTGCTTTGGAAAAGCCGGATCCCAGAATAATTATCTTATTGTATTTTCTCATAACGTTACAAATAAGTATTATTCATTATTCGGAATGAGTCCAGAAGGGAAATTATTTTTCTTTAATGAAAGATATAATAAATCGCAGGCGAAACATTCTTTTCGTAAAACAGCAATAAGGGAAAATATATTTTTATAACAAGAAGGACTGCTGTTTATTATTTATCAATAAATAATTTTGATGAAATATTATTATACAACCGTTTGTTTTATTAAAATTCCGATATGTTGCTGAATTCTGTCCTTGACAGCTGAAAATTTCGGGCTGATAATAATGATATCCAACTGATATATCAGTTGGATATCATATCACTTTTTATAAGGAGCAACCTATGAAAAAATCCTAACAGTCCTGATAGTGCTTACGCTTATCAGCATGCCGCTCTTTGCTGGAGGAAGCAAGGAAGACGGAGGAAAAAAGTAACTCTCAAAATGGCAGGACAGTATGCACCTGATCATTCAACAACAAAACTTCAGTACAAAATTCAAAGAAATTGTAGAAGAAAAATCAAACGGAGAAATCGAAATCAAAAGTGTACCCGGCAAACCAGCTTGGGGACTATACACAGGTTTATGAGGAACTCAGAAGAGGAACAATCGATATGGCAACAATCTCTGTACCAAGTCAGTTTGACCAGAGACTCGATGTAACATATCTGCACTACCTTGCAATGAACTATCCTGAAGCAGAAAAAGTTTATGCAAGAGGATCTGCAATGTTTGATATTATGGAAGAACTCCATGCAAATCTGGATGTTAAATTCCTCGGCTTCAATGTAGAAGGATTCGGAATCCTTGGGTTCTCAAAAAAACCTGATAATATGAAAGATCCAGCTGCTGCAAAAAATATTCTTTTAAGAGTACCTCCAATGGCTGTATTTAAAATAACTGCTGACGACCAGGGATTCCAGACTGTCTCTGTTCCTTTCGCAGACTCTACACAGCACTTCAGACAGGCGTTGCAGACGGATGGAGCGGAGGACCTGCAATGGTTAACTTCCTCCAGTTCGGCGATGTTATAAAATATGTTCTTGTAAACAACAACTTTTTTGAAAACACATCATATCTTATGAGCGATGAAGTTTGGGCATCTCTGTCTCCTGAGCATCAGAAAATAATTGAAGAAGCTTCTGCTGAGATTTCACAGGAAAGTCTTAAAGTTGCAGAAGAAAATGACAAAGCATTTCCTAAGAAAATGGAAGAGAAAGGCATTGAAGTTATATATATGAGCGATGCTGAACTCCAGGCATGGGCAGACCACTGCAGAAAGGTAACATGGCCTCAGCTTGAAGAAAGACTTTCCAAAGAAGTTATAGATAGACTGCTGGCAGATTATTAATATATTTTCTTTCGGTCCGGATGCTGATAAATGCTGTATTAAACAGCATGCATCCGGAATATCCGGAAGAATATTCCAACAGGAGGCGACAAAATGACGTTCATACAAAAACTGGATCTGAACCTGAAAAAGCTGCAGAATATTATCCTTGTTGCCAGCTGCTCATTTGTAACTATTGGTATAGGTACAGGAGCAATACTCAGATATCTATTCAAAAAAGACCTCTACGGAGCTGAAGAATTAATTACAATTGCCGCATTCTGGATGTACTTTATAGGCGCTGTATATGCAACACATTCAAAAAAACATATTACTGCCGAATTATTCAGTTCATTCTGTAAAAATCTTAAAGTTGTATATTCTGTAAAAATACTCAGTCTATCAGTAACATTTCTGCTGGCTCTTATATACTCATGGTGGGGCTGGGAATTCTTTCACTGGAGTCTTTTTAAAGGGGGAAAATCAGTAGCACTTCTGGTTCCTCTTGTTTACGGACATTCTGCAATCTTTATAGGCTTTGTACTAATGACTGTATACTTCTTTGTTCAGCTTCTCAATGAAGTAAAGAACTTCAAACTGCATCTTAAAAGCATTGAAGGAGCAGAAGTATGATTACAGTAGTATCATTATTAATACTTGTTTTAGCTCTTGTAATAGGCATACCTGTACCGTTTGCTTTTCTTACAGCAGTTACATATCTGATATTTACCGGAGATTATAATCCGAGTTTTCTGCTTCCATACGGATTCAGCAAAATGAATACAATAGTAATCCTTGCCATACCCCTTTTTATTATAGCAGGGGGCCTTATTAACAGGTCAAAAGTAGGAGATAAACTTGTATCGCTGGTTGAACTCTTTGTAGGAAGAATAAAGGGGGGACTTGGAGCTGTTGCTATAGTTTCCTGCGCAGTATTCGGTTCAATTACAGGAAGCGCCTGCGCAACTTTATCAGCTATCGGCTCAATTATGTTTCCAAGGCTTGATAAGGCAGGATATCCGATAGGACATTCAGCTGCTATTATGGCAAACGCATCTGTACTCGGTATGCTTATTCCCCCCAGTTCCATAATGATTCTTTATGCATGGGTGGGGCAGACATCTGTGCTTGCATGTTTTCTCTCAAGTTTTGTACCGGGAATAATTCTTACAATCCTTATGTGCATTGTTAATATGGCTCTTTTAAGAAACAACAAAAATCTTGTGCTTGAAGCTCCGATGGAAAGAAAAGAGTTTCAGAAACAGCTTATGACAAGGACAGGAAAAGGTATTCCTGCGCTGACAATGCCTCTGCTTGTACTTGGCGGTATATACGGAGGATTTGTGACACCCACAGAAGCAGCTGCAATATCAGTTTTATATACTCTCCCGATAGGATTTCTGATATACAAGGGACTGACATGGAAAGGAGTTGCAGAAACTCTGAAGGAATCTGCAATTACAACGGAGCAATTATGATCATGCTTTATACAATCATGCTTTTAAGCAGACTGTATATTATGGAGGATCTTCCCGGTCTTATTATGTCTTTTCTGACATCAATATCAGATAACAAATACATACTCATGATTCTGATCAATATATTCATGGTAATTATCGGAATGCTTATGGATGATGTAAGCGCAGTGCTTTTATCAACTCCTATTCTGCTTCCGGTAGTAATGCAGCTTGGAATTACTCCGATACATTTTGCTGCGATTGTAGGTGTAAACCTGGGAATGGGAAATGTAACCCCGCCGACAGCGCCTCTGCTTTATTTAAGCGGTCAGCTTAACGGAGCAAAAACCCATGAAAACACTGACGCCAACACTTTATATTCTGGCATTCGCATGGCTTCCGACACTTGTGTTCACAACATATCTGCCGGTACTGTCACAGTGGCTGCCTTCAGTAGTACTTGGAATTAAATTTTAACAGCAGGAGAAAAGGATGGGAACCCTGATGAAAAAAACATTGAAAGAGGATGTTTATAAAAATCTGAAATACAGAATTATTATGAACCAGCTAGAAGCAGGAACAGTATTAAATGAAAAATCTCTCATGGAGGAATACGGAATAGGCCGGACACCATTGAGAGAAATCTTTTTCAGACTAGAGAATGAAGGTTTAATTCAGAGGTTTCCAAGGTCAGGTACAATTGTAGCGCCGATGGATTTTAATCAGCTCAGGGAAATTACAGAAATCAGAATACCTCTCGAAGGTAGAGTCGGTGAACTTGTTGTTGATAAAATCAGCGATGAGAAAATAGAAGAACTAAAAACATTATTTCAAAAAGTAAAGGAAATTGAATTGCATGGAAGTGATGAAGATATACTTATGCATGATTCAGAACTTCACAACCTCCTTTATGAGGCAACAGGCAATCGAAATAATCAGCATTATCCACGAACTTCAGGCAATCGACTCAAGGTACTGGTTTTCACTGACCTTTACCCGTGAAGAGTATCTCGATCAGATTATGCAGTGGCAGCATATTGTTGCAGCTATAGAAGCAAGGGATAAGGAGCTTACAAAGAAATTATTACAGGACCATGTTCAGATATTTATAGACAGATTTAAAGACAGACTCTGAACATAACGGTCTTAGGAGGAAATTAAATATGTCAAAAACAATAGCAATTCTTGGAGCAGGTCACGGCGGACATGCAGCTGCTGCTGAAATGACAGAAAAAGGATATGATGTACGATTATATCAGGATCCTGAATATGTAAAACTTATACAGAAAGTTTACGATACAAAAGAAATAAATATATCAGGCGCTGAAAGAAGCACCGCAACAATAAAAATTCCTACAGTAACAACAGATCTTGCAGAAGCTGTAAAAGGGCTGATATAATTTTCTATACTGTACCTGCTTTTGTACACAGAAAATGGCTGCAGACCTTGCAGATCTTGTTGAAGAGGGACAGCTTATTGCTCTTCTTCCCGGTACTCTGGGAACACTTGTAACTGCAAGAATTTTCAGAGAAAAAGGTGTTCTAGATAAAGTAATTCTTGCTGAAACAAATACTCTACCCTACGATACAAGAGTGCTGGCACCCAGACAGGTTTATGTTTATAAAATGAACGATCCGCTTCTTCTGGGAGTTTTCCCTGCAGAAAAAACAGCTGAAGCTGCTGAAATTTTAGAGGGAACATATAATTTCACACCAGTATCAGATGTTCTTGAATGTGCACTTCACAGCCACAATCCTATTCTCCACACTCCCGGATGTATTATGAATACAGGAAGAATGGAAAAAGTTTTCGGGGAATTCTATCTTTATGAAGAAGGATTCAGCCCAACAGTCTGCCGGGTTACTGAGGAAATGGACAAGGAAAGAATGGCAATAGGCTATGCATACGGCTATAAACCGTTGACACTGACTCAGGCATTATCCGGTCTTGATAATCCGGGAGATCTCTGGAAAGAGGTAAACGGAAACAGAGGTTTATGCTTCATTAAGGGACCTGAAAGCGTAAAAAGCAGATATTTCACTGAAGACACACCTAACGGCCTTGTGCCTTGGTCAATGATTGCAGGTCTTGCAGGTGTAAAAACACCTCTTATTGATTCATTTGCTACTATTGCAAGTACTGTAATTGAAGTGGATTCATGGAACACAGGAAGAACACTCATCGATATGGGAATCGAGGGAATGACTAAAGAGCAGTTCCAGACATATATGAAGTCAGGCAGGAAATAATATGATTTACAAAGTCAGACGCGGAGTGGAGAGCTATGGTCATGCAATAGGCATACTTCTTATAGACTGCAGCACTCCTTTTATTCCGGGTGATGTAGGAAATGCATCAAGCTATGACTTTCCTGTTATCTACAAGACTGTTCCGGGGGTTACCCTGGAACGTCTTATTGAAGAGGGAGACTTAAGTCTTACTGAAAAAGTCATAGAAACTGCAAAAGACCTTGAGAAAATGGGCGTACGTGCTATTACAAGCGACTGCGGTTACATGATCCATTTTCAGAGACAGGTTGCTGCGGAACTCTCAATCCCGGTAATTATGTCAACCCTTATCCAAATACCTCTCCTTGAAAGAACAATAGGGAAAGATCAGAAAATAGGTATAATCTGTGCTAACAGAAAAAAAACTAACCCCTGATCTTCTGGAGGCAGCCGGAGTTAAAGATCAGAACTGTATCGTAATTAGAGGAATGGAGGAAAGACCTTATTTCAGAGCGCCGATTCTTGATGAGGAAGCTGAACTTGATGATGAAAGGATTGAAGCAGAAATGAGGGAAACAGCTGCAGAACTTATAAGGTCTCATCCTGAAATCAGTTCTATTGTACTTGAGTGCTCAAATATGCCCCCCCTATGCACATGCTGTTCAGAAGGAAACAAACAGACCGGTTTTTGATTTTATAACTTTAATAAACCTTTTTTACGGAGCATCATTCAGAAAACCTTTTAAAGGATTCTACTAGAATCTTCAGTACCGCTGAAGAGCTGTATTTTATGGTAATTATTTCTGTTTTTACATGAAAAAAGGCAGGAGCATCCCAGACTAACGCGATACCCCTGCCAGCAAACCTAATGCCTTTCAAACTGAAAGGCATTTTTTTTATAGTCTGTATTTGTTCCTAAGTCAAGGAGATAATCAATAAATGTTATTGTTAGTGACAAACGATTGTAATAAAACCGCACTATTCAGCCTATCATTTATGTGTATATTTATACTTTTTTTTGTATAAATATACTTTTTTTAAATTTATACCATTACCAGATCGAACTAAATAACTTTTTTACATGATAAGTATTTGTTTTTCTATCAATATTTAATATTTCATGCATATATTCGTTATTTTTAAATAATTTACAGTATATTACTTTATCTATGAAAAGATCTGCTTTATAATATGCTCCAATTTCTCTGATTAAAGGAAAAATAATTAATGGAATCAACAAATCTGAAATATATAAGAAAGATCAAAACAACTATATCTTCATTTTTTATAATGCTCTGTCTAGGCGGAGTTTATGCATGGAGTATCTTTGCAAATGAACTGACTGCAGATCACAACTGGTCATCTACACATACACAGCTTGTTTTCGGTCTTCTAATCGCTGTCTTTCCAGCAACAATGATTTTCGCAGGAAGAATAGGCCGAAAAGTAAAACCCTCAATTCTGGCAGTTATTTCAGCATTATTTTTCAGCAGCGGATATATTATTTCCGGATTAAGCAGCGGGCATTTTTATACAACGCTTTTAAGTTCGGCATCCTTACAAGCATAGGTACAGGTTTCGGTATATGGCAGCATTAACTTCTCCGGTTAAGTGCTTCCCGAAAAAAAAGGACTTATGACAGGAATAGCAGCAGGTGGATTCGGACTTGCAGCAGTAGTTCTTACCGTCTTCACAGAAAAGCTTTTAAATACAGGGAGGAGCATTCCTGATATATTTATAATTGTAGGAATTACATACGGTCTAATAATTCTTGTATCTGCATTTTTTCTCAATGTTCCTGATACAGAAAACACAGAAGCAACGGTAAAAACTGATTTTTCAGTAAAAAGCAGTATATTTATTCAGCTTTTTGCAGGGATTTTTTTTAGGAACATTTGCAGGCCTGCTGGTAATAGGAAATTTAAAAAGCATGGGGGCTGCATATAATCTGTCAAATACAGTGCTTATAGCAGGAGTTTCTGCTTTTGCAGTGTTTAACTTTGCAGGAAGACTGTCATGGGGGGCTGTAAGTGATTATATAAACGGAAGAATATCAATTTCCGCAGCTTTGACATTTCAGTCTTTGTCAATATTCCTCTTCGGAGTTCTTCCTCATAATAATGTAAGCTACATTATTACAGCTTCTGCCATTGGCTTCGGTTTTGGATCCAACTTTGTTCTCTTTGCAAAGGAAACATCAAATCAGTACGGTATAGAAAGTCTCGGCTCTGTATATCCTTTTATTTTTTTAGGTTATGCAATTTGCAGGAATTTTTCGGCCTGTTACAGGCGGTAGTTATTTATGATGTTTTTCAGAGTTACTTCTGGGGCATTATAACTGCTTCTATAATGAGTCTTGCAGGAGCAGTGATGTTTTTGTGGCTTTATCTTAAGCACGATTTCAGGAAATAAGTAATAAAAAAAATTACTGACAATACCGGATTAAGTATAAGTTTTACCGGAATGAGTTTCAGAATTGCAGCACTTAAATCAGCGAAAGTGATTCAATATTGAGAAAATATTCTCTGTTGAATTACTTTTTCTTTATAAACCACTGGAACGGATTATAAGGCAGCATATATGCGAATTCTGCACTGCTGTAGTTATCTGCAAAGTTGCCGAGCCGGTTTGAAACGACAATTACTCTTTTACTCTGCCCTACTGTCCCTATAACCCACAGGTTCTCTGAATTGATCTCAACCATTTTTTGAAAACAGAATTATATTCTTCTGTCCCAGGAACAATCCCTTTTGCCTTTTCAGCAAGTCTGAAAAGTTCAATAACTTCATCCGGAGGTTTAATTCCGTGCTTCCCCTCCGATTCATACCAGATCTGCCACGGCAGTCCTACCATGGGAGTTGTATCATTATAAGGGGGTATAAAATACTCAGGATGTTTTATAAGCGAGATTTCCCAGAATCCCACAGCCTTCCATACTGCAAGATCATGATCATTAGACTCATAATACATTCTTAAAGCCTCTGTCTGTTTTTCCTCAAGCTCAACCTGTATTCCGGCATCTTCCCAGTACTGTTTTACAAGTTTGTGAATTGCAATTGAGCCGCCCTGCTGCGCATAGCAGTAATTTATTTTAAGAACTTTATCTGTCCCCGGAAAAGTTCTCCAACCAAAACTGTTTTTTTTCAATCCTATCTCATCCAGAAGTTTTTCTGCTGCTTCAGGATTATAATCCACATATTTTGTCGCAAAATCAGGGTGCATAAAACTTGCCTGGATATTGGGACCAGCCTGCTGGGGAATTGTAGCTCCCTTATATACAAGTTCAGACATTTCCTCCCTGTTAAGAGAGACTGACATAGCTATTCTAAATCGGACATCTGAAAATATTTTTCTTCTTTCAGGGTTTTTATGTGATGCATTAAAAGCATACATAATCGACTGACTGCTTCCGCCGTCAAAAGAAAAAGTACGGTAATTACCTTTGTCCTCATTATCCTTGTAAAAATCATAATCTGAATAATTAAGAGCCTGGGCTTTCTCATCTATAATACCGGATGCTATTCTTTTATTTATTGTCTCAATATCATAGCTGAAATATTCAGTATGCTTAAAAATATAAGGAAGCTGCTGCCCTTTTGTATCTAATGCATAAAAATAAGGATTAGCTGTAAACACTCGCCTCTCAATATCCGGAACTTCTGCAAGAATATGACTGTTAAGAGTAGGAAGATCCGGATGGTTCATTGTGCTTTCCCACACCGGATTAAAATAACTGTTAAACCGTTCTGTCCAGCTTCTGAAATCATTTTCCAGTGCTTCTGATTCAGCATTTTTTATTATATTTAATATGAAGCTTTTTTAGAAAATGCTTTGGAGCAAAAGGTCTTACCTTGATATCTGTAAGAGCATAAAGCATATTAGGGATCGGACTGTCAGAGCGTATTGTAAATGTTAAAGCATTTACCTTATGAAAATGAAGAGCTTTTCTATTTGATTTCCATAAAAAAGGAATATGCGGAACTTTTTCAAGCGTTTTAAGTTTTTCCGGATCTTCAAATCTTGTCCACTGATATCTTGATGAGGAATTGATTTCCTCATTAAGTATTATATCCTTCCACCAGAAAAGGACATCATCGACTGTAAAAGGGCGGCCGTCAGACCACTTATGTCCCTTTCTTAAGTATATAGTTAGTTCTGTAAAATTATTATTCCAGTCCCAGCCTTTGGCGACAGCCGGCACTACAGTCCTGAGATCATCAGAAAGCTTAAAAAGATTAGCCTGTCTCCAGGATATTACCTCAGCACATCCGGACGGGATGGAAAAAGAGGTTCCGGAAAGTTCATCACTGTAAACTCCGATTTCCTTGTAGGGTTTAACTATTAACGGCTCTTCAGGCAGTCTTTCTGAAACAGGAGGAAGTTTACCTGATGCAACCTGTTCTTCAAATATTGGATTTTCAAGATACTCAAGCTTTCTGCCCAGAAATGACTGATATTCATCAACAGAAAACTGCCCCGCATGCGCGCCGTGATATCCCAGAGATTTTTCAACTGTTGAATACTGCGGTCCTTCTTCAGATTTTTTTTCTTTTTTATTTACAGCTTAAAATCAGAAGTATTCCCAACAATAAAAAAAGTATCTTCTTAAACACTGTTTCCCCCGTTTCCCCTCATTTCCCGATACTTTCCGGGAGTTAAACCTTCATATCTTTTAAATGCCCTTATAAATCCGATATCTGTATAATATCCCACTTTTCCGGAGATATCTTTAATACTCATTTTTGTATTTACAAGAAGATCTTTTGCCTTATCCCTTCTTACCTTATGCAGATATGTAAGAATACCGCTTCCTGTCTGTTTCTTAAAAGAAACAGACAGATACTGAATGCTTACCCCAAGTTCGTCAGCAATTGAGTTTATAGACAGATTACTGTCATGAAAATTCCTTGTTATATAATTAATTGCACCTTCACTCAGACTGTTATTAACCGGTTTCCGTTTTGCTGTTGGAAATAAGTTTATTAAAGATATTATCAACTTTACCTGACAGTTCAGGAAAGGTCTGACACTTTATAAGCGAATCCAGAAAATCCTCGTCATTTTTAAAATCCTCTTTAAGTTTAAACGGGATTTCCTCAAGAGAATTAAGTATCAGCGTTATAAGACTGGAAAGTTTTGTTTTTTTTAATATATATGGAGGAATTGTTGTTAACAATTTTTTCGATTTCAAGATGAATCAATTCTCTGGCCGGCTCATAAATACCTGATCTTACAAAATTCAGATATTTTTCACTCATATTATGAAATGACAGATAATTACTGCTCTTGGGCTGCTGCATCCCGGATATCTCAGAATATTCAATAATATGGCCATAACCTTTAAGGACTTCATAATCCATGGAAATAAAAGCTTCTTCAAAACCTGCCCTTATTTCCATTACTCCGGATTTAATATCACTCAATAATATAGAAAATTCCAGATTTATTTTTTCAAGATGCTGCTGAATATGCAGAGAATCACTTTTCTGAAGTTCCCTGATTTCAGAATCAGAAAGGTTATTAGAATAGTTAAACAGTGAGACATAAAAGCCGTTAACTTCAGTTATATACATTTTTCTGTCATCACTGAGAAGCTGTTCAGAAAGATTTGAGAGAATATTAAAAAGCATAAGATTTATCTGTCCGGGATCATTAAGATGATAAAGAGCAATTGAGAAATTATCACCGATAAATTCAATATCATATGCATCAAGTGATTTTTCAATCTGCTGCCGGTCAGTATCAACTTTTCCGGAAATCAGATTTGAAAGATAAAATGTCTTAATAACATTCTGCTGTGTTTTAACTTTTTCATAATTTATTCTGTTTTCTTCTATTATTTTATTGATCTGCTTAAAAATATAGTTATATTCCTGGAATTTAAAATTTGAAGGACTGCTGTTGTTTTCCAGAAAATTCATTATCTTCATTACCGGATTATAATTCTTTTTAGAAAAAATAATTGATGCAGCCATTGCGGCTACTGTATATAGAAATATCATTGCATAAATAATATTTCTTAAATATGAAACCTTGTCCCTGTAAAGTTCAGAAGGAATAATAGAAACATATTTAATATCAGATACTTCAGACTCTGCATAATTTATTATAAAGTTATCCTTATGTTTCTCTGTACCATTTCCCGCTTTGATTCCTTCAAGGATTTTTGATATTTCATAATCTACATAGTTATTACTTTCTGAAGAGGATATAACTTCGTTGTCACTATTAACCAGTATTACAGAACCATTTGTAAGTTTTTCCATTTTTTTTAATTTTCTCCCTAAGCTGGTTCTGATTTATCATTGTAATAACATATGCATCTTTAACAGCAGGGGAAAGAATCGGAAATGGTTTAACAAAGAAAATGGAATCATCAGAGGGCCTGTTGATAATATTTGTAAATTTTATCTTTTTTTCAGTCTTATTAACATTAAGCACGTCATTCCATTCAATCTTAAGACTTCTGTAGTCTTCCGGAAATATTTTCAGTCCTGAATTTTCATAAATTCCGCAGACATATATTCTTTCGATTGTATGACTTGATTCAGATAAACTTTTAATACTGTTTCTAATATTAATTGAATATTTATCACCGGAACCCTTTAAGCCGGAATTTACAAGCCATCTGATATCTGTATTCCACACAATAAAATCTGTAATATTATCAATATGCCTTATATCATCATCCATAAGAAAGCGGAACTGATTAAGCGTAGCATTCTGATTAGCAGCTGATTCATCTTTTATTATTCTTAATGACTCATAATATGCAATAGCGCTGAAAAAAAGAGAAAGTGACACCAGCATAAAATATGAGAGGAACCAGGAGATAAATATCCGTTTTCTTTTAATTGAAGAAATAAAGGTTTTAAACACAAGTATAGTGTATACCTGATTACTTCATATATAAACTGTTTTCTACATAAACAGTTTTTCTTATTGATAAACAGTTATTAATATACCGATTTATTATATCTATATAATATAAGATTTTATTTACTTTTTTTTCACTTTTATAAACCGTTTTTAATTCATAGATACTTTTATTTGTTTGGCTTGTCATACGAAAAATAAGCGGTAATAAACAGCTTATTTACAGCTGTTTCAGTTTAATTTCAGTTTACAGATTAAAACTATAAATATGCATCCATTAAATACTCCCCTACAATCTAAACACAGCTTATGAATACGAAGTTCAGGGCTGTTAAATAAGAAGTCAGCTTAATTATCAGTATTAAAAATAATTAACTGTCTGTGTTCTTTGAAAATAAAGAGAAGGATTAAACGATTTAAACGTAGTCAAACTACAGATTATACAATGTTAAATAAATTATATTCCTGCTGTAAGGCAGGTTTTAATAAAAACAAAAAAATTACAAGGAGTATCTTTATGAAAAAGATAGTTGCATTCATTGATAAAACCAATGAATGGGTTGGCAGAGTAAGCAGCTGGTCTGTTATTGTTCTTGCCCTTATTGTAACTTTTGAAGTAATAATGCGTTATGTATTCAACAGGCCCAGTCTCGGAGCTTTTGAATATGTAAAATACATCTATGCCTTTCATTTCATGATTGTTGCAGGGTTTGCCTTACTTCATAATGCGCATGCAAATATTGATATTTTCATTCTCAGCTTTCTGATAAAACAAACTTATCCTGGATCTGATTTCCTATTCACTCTTCTTCTTCCCCTTATGCGGTGTTCTTCTATATTACGGAACAATTTTTGCATGGGAATCATGGGTTTTCAAGGAAACATCATGGAGTATCGTTGCATCCCCGGTATATCCGGTTAAAACAGTTATTCCAGTATCAATTTTTCTTCTATTAATACAGGGCATATCAGTTTTCTATAAAAAAGCTGTTGCACTTAAAGGAGCAAAATAGATGACAACTACAACAAATAAACCAGTAACAAAATCAAAACTTATAGCAGCAGTAATAATTCTTGCAGTTGTAGCAGGGGTATTTCTCGTTGCTCCGAATATTGAGAAAGTAACATCCAATATCGGTCTTATGACAGTCCTCATGATTCTCGGCCTTCTAGGCGGGCTTTCATGGACATCCTCTTGCCTTTGTAATCGGGGCGTCGGAATTATCTTCGGTCTTCTCGGATGGGGACCGGAAGCTCTTCCAATGCTTGTTAATAAAGTTTTCTCAGTTATGGACAATTATATTCTTGTTGCAGCGCCTCTTTTCATTATGATGGCGCAGCTTTTAGACAGATCAGGAATTGCAGAAGACCTTTTCGGAACAATGAGAATCATGTTCAAATCAGTCAGGGGCGGTCTTGCTGTTGCAGTTGTTCTGGTATCTACACTTTTTGCAGCATGTACAGGAATTATCGGTGCATCTGTAGTAACAATGGGTGTTTTATCACTGCCTCTCATGCTTAAGCATAAATATGATAAAAAGCTTGCATGCGGAGTTATCTGCTCTGGAGGATGCCTTGGTATCCTTATCCCGCCGAGTATCATGCTTATTATCATGGCTGACCAGGCTGCAATTTCAGTAGGTAAGCTTTTTGCTGGTGCGATTTATTCCGGGACTTCTTTTTCAGGCCTTTATATCGCCTACATTCTCATAAAATGCTACATCAATCCTGAAACAGGACCTGCTCTTTCAGCAGAAGAGCTTGAAGAGCATGACAACAAAAAAATCATGAAAATGTTTTTTAAATCTCTTGTTCCTCCTGTTGTTCTTATTCTCGGTGTTCTCGGTTCAATTTTTGTCGGAGTTGCAACACCTACAGAAGCATCAGGTGTTGGTTGTGTACTTGCATTCATAATGATGGTTGCATACAAGAAATTCTCAATGAAAGCACTTTATGAATCAGTTGTTCAGACAGCAAAAACAACAAGTATGGTTATGATGATAATTGTTGCGGCAAGTATCTTCACAGGTGTATTCCTGGGAATGGGATGCGGGGACGTTGTAAGCAACCTTATCCTCGGTATGGGTGCCGGTAAATGGGGAACATTTGCAATAATGATGATTATCATCTTTTTCATGGGAATGTTTATCGACTGGATGGGAATTGTACTAATTGTATTCCCTATATTCATACCGATAGCTCAGACACTCGGCTTTGACACATTCTGGTTTGTAATGATTATGGCGCTGATGCTTCAGACATCATTCCTCACCCCCCCATTCGGCTATTCACTCTTCTACCTCAGAGGTATTGCACCTCCAGAAGTTAAAACAACAGATATTTACAGGGGAGTTATGCCGTTCTGCGCACTTATGATTCTTGCACTTATAATTTGTGCCATTTTCCCGCAGACAATCACATATCTGCCTTCAATTCTTGTTAAATAATTTACTTTCCCGGACTTAAAGCAGCGGCAGTTGATTCTGCAGCTGCAGTTAAACAGTTTCTAAATATTTTTTGAATATTTAAAATATTTTTTATTTTCACTTGGAGGAAAAAATGAAAAAAAGATTTTTAGTTTTATCAATCATTTTAATGAGCTTTTTGTACTTCATACAGCAAGCGCTTATGATGTAAAAACAGTAAAAGGCAAAAAGGTTGTTACATGGAAAGTTCAGACAATCTGGCCGCCGTCAATCAACCTTATTGATGCTGACCTTCACATGGCTGAACAGATCAATAAACTTTCAAACGGTCGTCTTGTTATCCAGATGAATCCTGCAGGTTCTATTGCAAGTACAAAAGATGTATTTGATGCAGTAAGAAAAGGAACACTTGATGCTTCAAGTGACTATCCCGGCTACTGGGCAGGAAAAGGTATGCCGGCTCTTGACTTCTACTATTCCTTTGCAGGCGGTATGACACCAATGGATACATACCTCTGGTACTATCACGGCGGCGGAGAAAAATATCTTAAACAGATGTACGGCAAATACGGAATCGTTCCTCTCATGAACAGTGCAACTGGTATGGAAAGCGGAATCAGAAGTAACAAACCAATCAGAACAGCAAAAGACTTCAAAGGTCTTAAAGTTAGAATGGGAACAAGACCTGCACAGTATGTATTAAAGAAAATGGGTGCAAAACCTACTCTTATGGCAGGCGGCGAAGTATACACAGCTCTTGACAGAGGTATTCTTGATGCAGCTGAGTTCAGTGTTCCAAGTACAGACTGGAAAATGGGACTTCAGGAAGTTACAAAATATCAGTGTCTTCCAGGATGGTACCAGGTAATGTACGGCGGAGGCTGGTTAGTTAATGATAAAGCATGGAATGCAATTGACGATGACCTTAAAGCACTTGTTAAAACAGTTGCTAAAGAAACATACTTCTGGTCATACGGAAAAGTATCATGGGACAGTATCCCTGCTGCCAAAAACTTCAAAGAGTACGGAACTAAGGTTACAACTCTTGATCAGAAAACTCTTGATCTGATTGATGACTATGTTGCTGAATATGTAGAAATCTGGTCAAAGAAAGACCCTATGTTCAAGAAAGTTGCTCAGTCATACTACCAGTACTTTAAAGACTACAAAATAATCAGAGATATGGAAGAATCAAATAACTTCGGATTCGGTAGAACTCCAAACAAAATGCCGGATATTTTCTAAGTAAATTACCTCCTCAAAAACATTTAAGTATTTGTCCCGTGAAGCTGCATTGCAGTTTTACGGGGCTCTTTTTCATTATGAATAACAATAAAGGTAGAAAAAAATGGATAACAAACCTTCTGTCTTAATGATATGCATGGACGGAGTACGACCGGAACTGATTATCAATGCAGAAAAATATAATATCAAGCTTCCGAATTTAAGATCTTTTATGGAAGAAGGAAGCTATTCGGGAGAAGGTCTTTACACTGTGTTTCCTGCTCTCACATATGTCTGTCATGCAAGTTTAATGACAGGAACTAATCCTTCAACACACGGCGTTGTAAATAATGAAATCTGGGCGCCTGAGAATGAATATAAAGGTTTCTGGGAATGGTTTGCATCAGATAAAGTGCCAAACCTTTTAACTGCTGCAAAAAGAGGCGGATATGTAAGCGCAAATGTAAATCTCCCCGGATGCATCGGATCTGAAACTGACTACAATATTATTGAATTCTGGAATAATCCCTATGATCCTGATAAAGACTGGCTTGATCACAAATTCATAAGAGCTATGAGCCATCCGAACGGAATTGTAGAGGAAGTTGAAGAAATATTCGGAGAATATCCCGGTTGGGAAAGACATTCAGAAGCAGATGAAAAAAGATTTAAAACAGGAATGTGGCTGCTTGAAAACAAACTAAAGTCCCTCACAGAAGAAAATCCGTTTTCATGACACAGTATTTTGTATCCTATGACTGCTGCGCTCATCATGACGGAGTCTTCAGCAAAGAAGCTCTCCGAAATCTTGAAAAAAATTGATTTCTGGATAGGAGAAATTTCAGAAAGCAGATGAGATTACAAAAGGAAATCTTATTAAATGTGTTGTATCTGATCACGGATTCCTTCCGATCGATACAAGTATCTGTCTAAATACAATCTTCAGTAAAGAAGGACTTATTAAAGCAGATGAATCAGGAAGCATTATAAGCTGGGATGCAATATCTCAGAACGGACACGGTTCTGCCGAAGTACGGCTTAAAGATAGAGATGATTCAGAACTTTATAATAAAGTTCATAAAATTCTTATTAAAGCTGCAAAAATAGAAAACAGCGGAATTAAGAAAATATATACAAGAGATGAATTAATCATGGAAAAAACAATGCCGGATGCTGATTTTGCAGCTGATGCAGAAGTGGGATTCAGGTTTGATAATGATATAAAAGGATCTTTTCATAAATCCTCAATAATTGAAGGCAATTACTGGGGAACATATAAAGGCACTCACGGATTCCACCCCTGCCATAAAGAAATGAACTCTTCATTCTTTATTAAAGGAAAAGGAATCCCTGTAAATAATGAAATAAAAATATGAAGCTGATTGATGTTGCTCCTACACTGTCCGGAATTATGCAGATAGATCTTACGGATGCAGAAGGTGTAAACATCTTTTCAAATTTAGGAGAATAAAATGAATTGTAAAGCAGCTGTATTTGAAGAGGTCGGAAAGGATCTCGAACTAAAAGAAATAAACATTCCTAATGAAATTGAAAATGATGCAATTCTCTGTAAAGTACTTTTAAGTACTATCTGCGGTTCAGATCTGCATACAATAACAGGAAGAAGAACAGAACCTACTCCATTAATACTTGGACATGAAATTATCGGAGAAGTTATTAAACTCGGTGATAATGTTGTTTATGACGGTTTTGGAAACAATATAAAGAAAGGAGACAGGCTGACATGGACAATTATGTCTTCCTGCGGAGAATGCTTTTACTGTAAAAAGGGACTTCCTCAAAAATGTGAAAAGCTTGTTAAATACGGTCATACAAGTATAGATAATAAAAATGTAAAATCAGGGCTTCTCGGCGGTTTTTCAGAATATATCTATATTCTTCCGGGAACTACAGTTTACAGAATTCCGGATTCACTTCCGAACGAAATTGCAACTCCTGCAAACTGTGCGCTTTCCACTGTAATAAATGCAGTAGAAACAATCGGCTTATTTGAAGGGGAAACAGTTCTTATACAGGGAGCAGGTCTTTTGGGACTTAACCTTGTAGCGCTTGCTAAAACAGCAGGTGCAAAAGATATTTTCGTAACAGATACAATAGATTCAAGACTTGCCCTTGCAGAAAAATTCGGCGCAGACCACTGTATCAACCTTAAAAATACAAATGATGAAGGTTTTCTGGAAACAGTAAATGAACTCACAGACGGATACGGTATAGATGTAGCAATAGAAGTCTGCGGTGTAAAGTTTGCTGTTCAGCAGGCTGTTTCAGCACTCAGGATAGGGGGAAGATATCTTCTTGCCGGTCTTGTTGCTCCTGGAAGCGACCTTGATATTGACGGAAACCAGATTACAAGAAAATGCCTGACAATGAAGGGAATACATAATTATACTCCTGAGCACCTTGGAAAAGCTCTTAAATTCCTGGAGGAAAACTGGCAAAAGTATCCTTTCGATGAAATTGTAAACTCACAATGCCTCTTTCCGATATAAACAATGCCGTTGAAAAGCATCTTCAGGTGATTACATACGTGTTGGTGTTAGTTTTTAAATAATAAAGTGTATTAAATAATAAAGTAATCCTTAAAACAAAATTACCCCGGTGAAGATTCCTCCTCCACCGGGGTATTTTTTTGCCTGTATATTATTTTATAATCCCGTTTTGCTTCCCGGCATCATTCGCAAACTCAAGAAGAAGTCTTATAAGATATCTTGATTTAGTTTTAATATTACTGCTCTCTTCCCTGAAGACATCAGCCCTTCTATCAGATGCTGCATCAAGAATTACTTTTCCAATGCTGTGAAGTTCATCATGAATCTCAACAATATCAGAATATTTTTCAAAACTGCTGTATTTTTCCTTTCCGTATGAATTAAGCCACTTTCCAAAATAGCATTTTGATGAATCCACAATAATTTCTTCAGCACTGCCTCTTCCAGACACAGCGTCTTCAAGATTATTAATCCAGTTTTTATGCGATAAGATGACATCGGAGATATCAATTCCTTTGAAGAATTTATCATCAGATATTTTAAATTGGCCTACCGTTGCACTGAGGTTTTCAGAATTCTTTCGGTTCCACCGGCTGATATAATAGTTTTCAGTAATCAGTTCTCCAAGATTTTGAGCTGTTTTTTCAACTGCCCTGGATGCTTTTATATTTATTCCAGAATTATTTTTTATAACAGAAAGAGAATCATCTATATCAATTGTTCCTTTAAGGATTTCCTCAGTACTGCTTTTTATTTCAATAGAGACATCCCTGAGAGTTTTTACAGCCTCAAGTATCTCGCTGCTTCCTGCAGAAACTTCCGCAGTACTGTTTGTTATCTCTGTAAAAGAATTGATAAAAACTTCTATGGATTCTTCTATTTCATTAAAAAACTTCAGAACTTACAGTACTTGCATTACGTGCATCTTCAATTTTCTTAACAACCAGTTTAAGCGATGCAGTAATATTCTTTGCATTTTCAGATGTATTTTTCAGCAAGCTTTCTGATTTCATCTGCAACAACACTGAATCCTTTTCCGTATTCTCCTGCATGTGCAGCTTCAATTGCTGCATTCATTGACAGCAGCTCTGTCTGGGAAGTAATACTGTTAATAACGCTGATAACTTCAAGCATAGCATCGACGTGGGCGGAAATATCACTGATAATACTGTTTGTCTCAGAAATTCTTTCACCGCCGTTTTTGTACTTGATGAAAGTTTATCTGCTCCGCTTCTTCTCTGCTGAGCAATTCGGGCAACACTGTCTATTGATGCAGACATCTGAATTATTGAAGCAGATGTCTCTTCTACAGAAGTACTCTGATCTGCAACTCTGTCGGACAGTCTGTTTACAGATTCCCGTATCTGACTTACAGCAGCATATGATGAATGGACCTGATCATCCAGCTCACGGCTCATATTTACAACTTCTGCAGCTTTAGCTTTAATCTCACTGTTTGCATTTTCTGAATCTTTTAGATTACCTTCAATAATTTCACTGCCGTTTACAACAGTCTGTATTTCATCCTTGACTCCAAAAATCAGTTTCTGGAAATTTTTAAGAAGTACAGAAGATATATTACTTTTTAGTAAATCAATTTCACGGATAAAACTTTTAAGATTAAAATCTACGGTTAGATCTCCTCCTGAAACTTTCTGCATATTATCTTTTATAATACTGACAGGTTTTGTAATAAAACCGGATAAAAACATCATAAGCAGGAGGCTCAAAGCAAAAACCATAATTGTCATTATTTTCATAACCAGAGTGGATTTACTGTGAAGAGAATCAATTTCAGCTGTATCAAATGCGATACCTATTTTCCAGTCCCACTTAGTAAAGACTGCAGCTGCAGTAAGTTTCAGGTCTTTATTGTTCATTGAATAAAAACTGAAAATATTTTCTTCAGAAGCTGACTCCTCC
>LQAH01000125.1_pt1 | contig 22774 bp, 29 predicted proteins | sample 1535791 | NCBI WGS metagenome assembly LQAH01 (sample SAMN04331585, study PRJNA305678) | bioreactor metagenome | isolation source: bioreactor_4 inoculated with Wadden Sea sediment 2nd replicate of a... | place: Germany:Bremen
GCATAGTCCGGGGCCATCATCATAGCGCCCATCCGGCTCTGCGCCCTTCATGGTGCCAGAGTTCATAAAACTCAAGCTCCAGCTGTTCATCAAAAAATTTCGTCTTGTCCAGCAAATTCTTGGCGTAAAGTTCATCCAGTTTTGCCTTGGCCGGCTTAAAGTAGACGTCATTGTACTCTTCGACGGCTTTGTCAAACCCGTCATAAAAATCATTGATCCAGGAATCACCATGCAGGAACGGCAGACGTTTTTCATTTTCTCACGCTCCGTCTGCCAGTCAGTGCCGGATGGGAACGGTTTAAAATCCTGGGGACGGACCGTCAGCGGGGCCTGGGTTTCCCATGACAGTCTTTCGGTGACATCATGGGTGGTCAGCACTTTCCCTGTGCCGCTCATGTGGCATCCGGCACAGGTGGGGGCCCGGTAGTCCACCCCGGGGGTCCAGGTGCCGCCAGCTGCATCAAAATTATATTCATCCTGATAGGCATGGTAGATGGTGCCGTGTTTGGATTCTTCATAGATTTCGATCTGAGGATGGTCCGGCCCCAGATGACACTGGTCACAGGCCTCGGGCCTGCGGGCCTCCGCCAGCGAGAACCGATGCCGGGTGTGACAGGAAGTACAGGATCCTTTACTGCCGTCCAGATTCAGACGTCCCACACCGGCATTGGGCCAGGTGGCCGGATCGATCTTTCCGTTGTCATCGATTTTGATCACGGTTCCGTGGCAGCTGAAGCAGCCGGTCTTTCGCTCATTGTCCGAGTTCATTCCGTCGTTGAGCCAGGGATCGATTTTCCACATGATTTCAATGGTATTGGCGTGTTTTGATTTACTGTACTGCATGGCCTCATCCGGATGGCACCGGGAGCAGTCTTTGGGCGTGACAATGGATGCAATATCCATTTTGTATTTGTCCTCGCCCCAGGGCAGGTCAGAGCGGCCGTAGTATTTGGCATGATCCTGGGCGATATCCTGGTCTCCGGGTTGAACCAGATGGCAATCGAGGCAGGTGATATTGGCGTTGGCATGCCGGCTTTTCGCCCAGTCAGCAAATACTCCCGGAGTGGTTACCCGGTGGCATTCGATACAGGCCTGGGCTTCGGGCGGCACGCTGCGCTCAATCCGGTATTCCTTCACTTTGGCGTAATTGGGCTGGGCAGCGGCAATGGCGACAAAACTTGTCAACATCAAGGCTGTTGTCAGCAATAACAATGGGAAATAGACCTTTCGTCGATTCATAAGCGTTGCTCCTTTCGTTTAAGTGACCCCTGAAAAAAATTGAAGATTTCATCCATTGATCATAACTGTCGCAACCCCTTAGCCTGGTATGGTCCCGGCCGGGTTTGACGAAACATGACCCGCCCCTTGTCCGAATGCACCAGGTCATAGTGGCAGTCAACGCATTTTTTTCATACCCGGATCTCGCATACACCACGGACCGGTGTGCCAGCATGGCCCCCCGCCGGGTGGGCATATGCAGCAGATTCCGATGGCATTTCTGACATTCGCGGTTGTTGAATGCCTGGTAAGCAGCCTCCCTGGCACGTTCCCGGTCGTATTCCCCGACCAAAAAATGAGCAGCCACATCTTTCAGGCCGTGATAGCTTTTGGCAAAGAAAAAATTGAACATATCCTGGGGCGCTGGCAGATGACAGTCCATGCAGTCGACGACAACCCCTGAGGCGTTATTGCTGTGTGTAGATGAGCGCCATGCCACCACCGCCGGTTTGATTTCATGGCACGACGCACAGAACTCCGGCGTGGATGTTCTCACCATTGTATAATAAGTCATGCTGAACAAAGGGAAAGCGATAATAATCCCGATACCGATCAAAAACAGCGAAACAACAGATTTTTTCATAAGGCCTCCGGTATAAGATTAAACCCAATCAGCCTTGATTGATGCCTCATTTTTATTAATAGCCCTTAACATCACCGTGTGTCAATAAAAATTTTTTGTATCCATTGCTTTGACAAGGGAGTTTATTGGGGTTATATTTATAAAAATTCACTGGGGGTGCCGTTACCGGCTGAGAGAAGCTGTCCGCTTCAACCCTTGGAACCTGATACGGATAATACCGGCGTAGGGACAGTGTAACCCAATCCAGACCTTCACTGAAATTCTTCGCAACCCCGTGTCAATCCCCCTGTGAGAAGAACAGACAATTAACCGTGGAGGTTGAATGAAAATCAGATTGAACGGCGAAATGCTGAAAATTGTCGCGCCGGATATTCAGGCCCTTGTTACGGCCCGGAACCTGGATCCGTCATCCCTGGTGGTGGAGCATAATCACACTCTGGTCCGGCAGGCGGCATGGTCCCGAACCCGGCTGCAGGAAGGAGATACCGTTGAACTGCTGACCTTTGTAGGAGGGGGATGACCATGGCGGACACACTCACACTGGGCAAAAGAGCGTTTCAAAGCCGCCTGCTTACCGGTACGGGTAAATTTTCATCCAATGAACAGATCGGCCCCATGCTTTCGGCCAGTGGCTCTGAAATCATTACTGTAGCACTGAGACGCGTGGATCTTCAGGCCCCGGCCCAAGACAATATCCTGGCCCATATCCCGAAACATGTAACCCTGCTGCCCAATACCTCCGGTGCCAGAAATGCCGAAGAAGCGGTCCGCATTGCCCGTATCGCCAGGGAAGCCGGGTGCGGTGATTTCATCAAAATCGAAGTGATCACGGACATGCAGTACCTGCTGCCGGACAATCACGAAACCCTGAAGGCCTGTGAAATACTGGCCAAAGAGGATTTCATCGTTCTGCCCTATGTGATGCCGGACATCACCATTTCCCGGCAGCTTCATGATGCAGGTGCCGCTGCGGTCATGCCGCTGGGATCCCCATCGGATCCAACCGGGGGCTGGAGATGAAACCCATGATCCAGCGGATCATTGGGACCCGCCGGCTTCCGGTGATCGTGGATGCCGGGATCGGCCGTCCCTCCCAGGCCGCGGAAACCATGGAAATGGGCGCAGACGCGGTCCTGGTCAATACCGCCATTGCCACATCCCAGGACCCGGTCCAGGCGGGCAGGGCGTTTTCTCTGGCCGTCACTGCCGGACGGATGGCATACCTGGCCGGCATGGCCGGCCCAAGCCCTCATGCCCATGCGTCCTCACCTTTGACCGGATTTTTGCAGGAGTAGGCCCCATGTCGTTTTCCACATTGTCCAATGCCTGGCAATCTTTTGATTTTGAGGCCTGTTTCAATTCCATTCCCCCCCGGTGATGTCCAGAACGTCCTGGACCGGGCCGGCCATCAAGCCGGCCTGGAACCCCGGGACCTGCTCACACTGCTGTCGCCGGCGGCCCGGGATTTTTTGGAACCCATGGCACAAATCGCCCGTGACCTGACCTGTCAGCACTTCGGCAGGACCATCGGCCTGTATGCACCGGTTTACATCTCAGACTTCTGCTGCAACCACTGCACCTACTGCGGATTCAACGCCCAAAATCGGTTTCCCCGAACCCGGCTGACCCTGGATGAAATCGACACGGAAGCCCGGGCCATTGCCGGCACCGGGATTCGTCATATCCTGATTCTCACCGGCGAATCCCCAGGCAAGACACCTTTATCCTATCTGAAAGAAACCTGCCGGATCATGACAAGGTATTTTTCCTCCATTGCCTTGGAGGTGTTTCCTATGGCTGAAACCGATTACCGGGAACTGAAACAGGCCGGGGCGGATTCCTTGACCGTGTACCAGGAAGTCTATGACAAAACCATCTATCAAACCGTTCATCCCAGAGGTCCCAAATCCGATTACACCTTTCGGCTGTTCACTCCGGAACGGGCCGCCGCCGCCGGTTTCAGGGCCGTGAACATCGGTCCTTTGTTCGGCCTGGGAGACCCGGCATCCGAGGCGTTTATGGCTGGACTTCACGCACGGTACCTGGAACAGACCTGCCCCGAAGTGGAAGTGTCCCTGTCCCCTGCCCCGGATGACCCGGGCCGGAGGCGCCATCGCACCGAGACATCTGCTGTCGGATAGACAATTCGTCCAAACGCTTCTAGCCTGGCGGCTGTTCATCCCCCGGGTAGGGATCACTATCTCCACCCGGGAATCCGCCGCTTTCAGGGACCGTCTCATCCCTCTGGGGGTCACCAGGTACTCGGCCGGATCCAAAACCGATGTGGGGGGATATGCCGTGTATGCCGACCGGAACACGGTCCAGTTTGAAGTGACCGATGCACGTTCCGTGGATGAGGTGGCAGCCATGATTCGACACAGCGGGTACCAGCCCGTGTTCAAAGACTGGGAGATATTCTGATATGAAAATCGGTATTGCCGGAGCCGGCGGCATCGGCTCCAATGTGGCCCGGCACCTGGCCCAGGCCGGCATGCCCCACCTGTTTCTGGTGGATTTTGACGAAGTGGCCCCTGGCAATCTGAACCGCCAGTTTTATTCGATCAACCAGGTGGGATGTCCCAAAGTGGACTGCCTGAAACAGAACCTGCTGAACATTCATCCAACCATGCGTGTGGAAACCTTGAATCTCCGGCTGAAACCTGGCAGCATGGCACGGATCTTCTCAGGCTGCGATGTGGTGGTGGAAGGCCTGGATGATCCGGCTGCCAAAAAGCAGCTGGTGGAAGCGCTTGCCCCATCCAGAACACCGGTGGTGTCAGCCTCCGGCATTGCCGGACATGACATGGATACCATTACCGTCCGGACCATCGGCAACTGCCATATGGTGGGGGATTTTTCCACGGATATCGCCCATGCCCCGCTCTTTCCCCCCAAAATTGCCATGATCGCCGCTCAAATGGCAAGGATTGTTCTGAGACTGCCAAAACCGATTTTCCACAGGCATTTACGGCATTCTGGGCGAGTCATTCTCTTTGGGCCGGTCCAATGTGACCACGGCCCAACTGCTGGTGGACAGCGGCATCAATATCCTTCAGTACCGGGAAAAAGCCGGGAAAAAGGATCGGAAAACGATGGTGGCAGAATGTGAAAAAATCAGGAAAATCACCGCAGACGCCCATGTGCCGTTTATTATCAACGATTTTCTGGATATAGCCATGATTACAGGTGCTGACGGAGTGCATATGGGCCAAACCGATCTGCCCATGCCGGCTGTGAAACAGCTGGCCCCCCATCTCTTGGCGGGCTGCTCCACCCACTCCCCAGCCCAGGCGGTCCAGGCAAAAGCGGACGGGGCCGACTACATCGGGGTCGGACCCCTGTTTGCCACCCGGACCAAAGAAGATGTGTGTGACCCTGTGGGACTGGACTACCTGGAACATGTCGCAACCCATGTGGATATTCCCTTTGTGGCCATCGGCGGGATCAAACGGCACAACCTGGCTCAAGTGGTGTCCCGGGGGCAAAACCGTGTGTCTGGTCACTGAGATCATCAGTGCAAATGATATCGGCAAACGGATACAGGAGATCAGACACATCATGGAAGCCTCTCATGACCCCGTCCGCTGCCCTGGACAAAAATATTCAAAATAGCCATGTTATTCATTCAGTCGGTTATGATATATATTCGGATATAAGTTACGTTCATTTGACTTTTCCAACACCACGAAGTTAACGGAGGAAAAGTGTCTTCGTTAACTTCGCGATCTTCGTGTCAAAATAATTTCGATGGCCTTGAAGGCCTGAAATTGATGGGTTGCGGATAGAATGAATTCACCGTGGTCTGCAACCGGCTTTTGAATTGAACACAGGCGGAGCTTTAAGGCTGCAGGGCAGCAGCACCTGGCATTTGCCACACACATGGGTGGTAGGTGCCATATCTTGAATGTGGCCAGGGTGGCCAGATTTTCCTTAAGCCTTTCCCAGCACTTTTTCCGGTCAATGCCGGTTTCCGGGGACAGCGCCTCCACCGGACAGCGTTTCACACACATCAGACAATTTTGCCCGTTTTTATACAAGCAGAGTTCCTTTTCCTGCACCAGTGGGCTGTCACCCAGATCCGCCGCCGTGACCAGGCTGCCCAGGCGCCCGGCACACCCGGACGGGGTGATGAACTGGGCGTTCACCCCGAACCGCCCCAGCCCGGCAATATACCCCAGGTGTTTATGGGACCACCGTGCCATCAGTTTTTCGTGATCGAAATTATGGGTAGCCGGCACCAGGGCACAGGCGTATCCCCGGCCCTCCAGAAACTGCTGTAGGTGTTCACACAAACGATTGATCAGGGTATTGGTGGCCTGATAAGCCAGGCCCCAGTTCCGGCAGGGTCTGGCGCCATTATGGTTTTCTTTGGCCAGTGCTTTGTTGAACGGCACAAAAAACACGATCACAGTACGGCCGCCCGGCAGCAGCTCTTCGGGAAGGGCATGGTCCGGGGCCGCGATTTCCGGCAGAATCCTGAACCGATCATCTGCCACGGCAAAGGCAGCCAAGGGTTTTCGCCAGTAATCCGGCATCTGTTGTGTTTCCGAATAGCCTGTACATAGGTTTCTATTAATTTTCTGATATCATCGGGTGCGATTGAATCCAGCATCATCCTTCCATCCTTCATCTGGGTTTATTATTTTTACAAAATACGACAAAAAGCGTGCTAAATGCAAAATATTTTTCTGATATCTGTCACCCGGCCATAATGGCATTTTAAGTTGACAAAGACAAATGGGCTGTCCTATATGCAGCGAAGAATAAAAATTTGACGACCGTGCAAACCATTGATCAAACGGGGGTATTGGATGAAACCACACAACGTCTCTTTTCCACTGAAAATCCAGGCCGTCCTGTGTCAATTAATTGTCCTCCCCTTTTTTTGACAAGCTGTAACACGGCTGTCGGCCCTGACTTTCAGTCACCGTCGCCCCGGTTACCCGAAACCTGGCAGGTTACTGAAACCGCAGACAACCTGTCGTCATTCGCACCCACGAAATTGCATGATGAATGGTGGCGCGTTTTCGATGATCCGGACCTGACCCGGCTGGTGTCAGATGTGAAAGAACAAAACAAGGATCTGGCGGCGGCAACGGCCCGCCTGGACAGCTATGCCGCAGCCTATGGCATGGCCCGGTCCGGCCTGATGCCCATGATCCATGCCCAGGGCGGCATCAGCCGGGAGCGGGAAAGCGAACGGGTCCGCAATCCCACCAGCCAGTCGGTCGCCGGTAATCCCACCTGGATGTACCGGGCCGGATTTGTAATGTCCTGGGAAATCGATATCTGGCACAAAATTCGCCGGAGCATGGAAGCGGCCCGGGCAGAGTGGGACGCATCCATCGAAGACCGGCGCAATCTTATGGTGATGCTCCAGGCCCAGGCAGCATCCGATTATATCCGGCTGCGCACGGCCCAGCAGCGGTATGCATTTGCACAGAAAAATGTGACACTCCAGAAAGAGACCTTGCAACTGGTTCAGGACCGGTTTGACGCCGGGTTGACCGGTGAGCTGGATGTGCACCAGGCAAAAATGAACCTGTCGTCCACCCGAGCCTGGCTGCCGGCCCTTAAAACCCAGCAGACCGAAGCCTTGAATGCACTGAGCCTGCTGACCGGGCGCCTGCCCGGCGAACTCAATCAATTTCTGACACCGAAATGGATTCCCATGGCATCCCCACTGCCCGAAATGCTGCCAGCCGAACTGGTGAGGAACCGCCCGGATATCCGTGCATCAGAACGCCTTCTGGCGGCCCAGACCGCCAGAATCGGTGTCGCCAGTGCGGATTTCTACCCGGCTCTGACCCTGGACGGCATGTTTCCCTGACGTCCTCGGATTCCGGCGAATTTCTCTCGTCTAGTGCACAGAAACACCGCATTGGGCCTTCTTTCACCTGGCCCCTTTTTAACGGCGGACTAACCCGAAGCCGGGTTCAAATGGAAGAGGCCGCCACCCGGGCCGCCCTGGCCCGATATGAACAGACGGTACTCACCGCGTTCCGGGAATGCGAAGATGCTTTGGCCGCCTATATCAATGAAGGCGCCACTCTGGCTGCGCTGAATCAGGCGGTGGCTTCCACTCAAAAGTCGGTGAAATTGTCCCAGTCGCTGTATATCACGGGTCTTGTCAATTTCCAGAACGTTCTGGACATGCAGCGCCAGCTGGCAGCATCCCAGGATCAGCTGGCCCAGTCCATGGGTCAGTCCGCTGTCAGCCTGGTCGCTGTATACAAGGCGTTTGGGGGCGGATGGGAACCGGAATAACTCCTTTTTGATTGACAGCAAACAGGATCTTATCCTATCTTGATTTTGGCATTGATCTCCTCTGTGGACAATAGAGGTTTTCAATGCCGAAACCATCCATCAAGGAGATCGTCTATGGCTGACAAACCCGCCGTCGGATGCAAGCGTCCCTCGGCCAAAGTAGAAAACCTGAAGAAAACCCCGCAAACTCAAACCCCTGTGGCACAAGGAGACCACCCCATGATCCAGATCGGCCAAAAAGCCCCGGATTTCACAGCCCCGGCTTACTTCAAAAAGAATTTATATCTGTTAAACTATCGGATTACCTGGGAAAATGGATAGTCCTGTGTTTTACCCCGGCGACTTCACTTTTGTCTGAGCCACTGAAATCTCGGCGGTCGCCGAGAAACATGCAGAATTTGAAGCCCTGGACGTTCAGGTACTGACCATGAGTGTTGACAGCATGTTTGTCCATAAAATGTGGGTGGACAAGGAACTGTCCAAAATGGTTACCGTCAAAACCGTCCCGTTTCCCATGCTGTCGGATGGCGGCGGAAACATCGGCAAAATTTACGGCGTGTATGACGAGGAGAACGGCGTGGACATCCGCGGCCGGTTTTTAATCGATCCGGACGGTGTTGTGCAGGCCTATGAAATGGTGGCGCCGCCGGTGGGACGTAATATCCATGAAACCCTGCGCCAGGTCCAGGCATTCCGGCTGGTCAGGGACGGCAAAGGCACCAAGGCGACGCCTTCGGGATGGAAACCCGGCAAAGCGGTTCTGGAACCCGGACCCGATCTGGTGGGCAATGTCTGGAAAGTGTGGACCGTAGACAACGCCTTTGATTGATTCTGAATCCGCCACAGGCAGCCCCGGGGCCCCTGTGGCGGACAGCATTGATCAGACCACGTCGCCGCCGCTGTTCATCAATGCGGACATACCGCCGTAAAGATACCCGATGCGGTGCAGGTGAACCGTCATCGTTTCATAGAGGCTTCATCCGTGGCGATCAGAATCAGCCGGGCCTCGGGCTCGATCGCCACGCCGATCCAGTTGGCGGCCTGTCTGGCAAACCCGGTATTGATGGATCCGGGAATATGCTCCTTCAGAATGCGGCTGTATCCCGGGTATCCAGAACCATGACCCTTTTTTCAATCTGGGCCTTGACCTGGGCCGGGTGCAAAAAAAGGCCCAAGGGGTCCCGGTGCGGGATTTGAGTTCCTGGTTTCCGCCGACATGGTCCGCGTGAAGATGGGTTTCAAAAATCCGGGTGATCTCCATCACGTTTTTGCGGGCCGGCTCAATATACCCCTGCACATCCCTTTACGGATCCACCACACAGGCCACTTTTGCGCCGGGGAACCCGATGACTGAGGAAAGGCATCTCCATTTTTCCAACTGTCATCTGCTTGAAATACATAAACATATTTCCTCTCTGCATTGTGAATCACATGAATCCAACTGCTGGAAAAAAAATATCATAGGAATGTATTCTTTCAAACATGGTTGGCTCTTTTTTAAGAACCGTTAAGGATTCCCGTCTGTTTGTTTATCTTCTGAGGTATATTTTTCCAAGAAACTGTTTGAAATTTCGGCCGGATTCGCTATAAAATAGCTTTCTACCTCATGACTCGGACCAAAAGTGGAGATATTTGGAGGAACATAATGACGCTGGGGCGGGCAAAAAACTTTTTTTCTGAAATGATGACCTATGCCGGTATCCAGGTAAACGGAAACCGGCCGTTTGATATCCGTATCCGTGACGATCGATTTTATCAAAGGCTGGCGGCTTCTCCGACCCTGGGGTTGGGGGAATCCTACATGAATGGCTGGTGGGAATGTTCGGCTGTTGATGCGTTCATAAACAAAGTGCTTCGGGCTGATCTTCCCGCCAAAATCAAACAGGACCGTATCGCCGCACGAAACGCCCTTCTGGCGAGAATTTTCAATCTCCAGACCGGCAAACGCGCCTTTAAAGTGGGCCAGCATCATTATGACATCGGCAATGACCTTTACCAGGCGATGCTGGATCCGCGGATGCAGTATACCTGCGGATACTGGAAAAATTCCCGGAACCTGGACGAGGCCCAGGAATCCAAACTGGAGCTGATCTGCCGGAAACTGGCCCTGACTCCGGGAATGACCGTTCTGGAACTCGGATGCGGATTCGGCGGATTTGCCCGGTATGCCGCGGAAAAATACCAGGCTTCGGTGACGGGATTCACGGTATCAAACAAACAGGCCCAGTTCGGCAGAGAATACTGTAAAGGACTGCCCGTGGATATCCGGCTGGACGACTACCGCAATTCCAAGGGCACGTATGACCGGGTCGTATCCATCGGCCTCATGGAGCATGTTGGAATTAAAAATTACCGCACCTATATGGAACTGACCCACAAACGGCTTAAAAAGGACGGAATCGCGTTCGTGCATACCATCGGAGGGAATGTCACCACCAAGATCTGCAACCCCTGGACCGCCAAATACATTTTTCCCAATTCTGTACTGCCGTCCATTTCAGCACTGGGAACGGCCATGGAAGGGCTGTTTGTCATGGAAGACTGGCATAATTTCGGTGAAGACTATGACAAAACCCTGATGGCCTGGTACAAAAATTTCAAAGCCGCATGGCCCCGGCTCAAAGACCGGTATGGAGACAGATTTTACCGGATGTGGGAATATTACCTGCTCAGCTCTGCCGGGGGTTCCGGGCACGGTCCATGCAACTGTGGCAGATCGTTCTGACCCGTCCCGGCCTGCCGAAACCGGACTGCCGGATTTCATGAGATCTGCCATGGCCTATTCAGATGTAGTCATCGTGGGCGGAGGCCCGGCAGGGTCTGCCTGCGCAGCCCATCTCAAAAAAAATGGAATGGATGTCATCATTCTGGATAAACAGAGATTTCCCAGGAAAAAACTGTGCGCCGGATGGATCTCACCTGATGTGTTCAACGACCTTGAATGCCCCCTTGAGTCCTATCCTCAAGCATTGACCCGGATCCGCCGGATTCACTTCCACTTGTTCGGAATCCCTCTGCCGGTGAAAACACACCAGTATGCGGTCCGCCGTATCGAGTTCGACCATTGGCTGATCCAAAGATCCGGGGTGCGGGTGCACACCCATAAGGTGGAAAAGATCCATAAGGACCGGTCCCGGTACATCATCGATGATCGGTTTGAATGCCGCTGCCTGGTTGGGGCCGGCGGCACCCATTGCCCGGTTCACCGCGCCTTTGTGCCCCCGTTGCCGGTCCGGTCTGAACACGCCCGGATATCTGCGGTGGAAATGGAATTTCCGGGCCACCGGCGAATCCGGGAATGCCACATCTGGTATCTGGAAAACGGCCTGCCGGGATATGCCTGGTATCTGCCCAAAAAGGGCGGATGGATCAACATCGGTATCGGCGGCAAACAGCACCGCCTAACCGCCCGGGGAACCACCATCATGGATCACTGGCGCAGGTTTGTCCGCCGCCTGATGGACAGAGGGTTTCTGGACCGGAATCCCGGGAACCCAGCCGGGCATACCTATTATCTGCGGCATGACCCGGCCGGTACCACGCCGGACAATGTATTTGTCATCGGCGATGCCGCCGGCCTGTCCACCCTGGATATGGGGGAAGGCATCCATGCCGCGGTCCAGAGTGGAATTGCTGCGGCTGACGCCATCATTTCCGGCCGTCCGGTGCAAACGACCCATATTTCCCGATTCAGTTTGCCTGGCCTGGTGAGCGCCGGATTCCGTTTCGCTTAACCTTTGGTCCAGAGAATTGCCTTGCGCTTCTCCGGAATTTGCTGCTGAAGATCATCGAGTTTGCCAAAGGTCAAGATGCTGGCCATGCAGTGCTTGACACACGCGGGCGCCAGGCCCTGCTTCACCCTTCCCGCACAAAACACGCACGCTCTGGTAAACGTGGAATATAGGTAATAAACAGCTGGTCATTGGGAGCCGATGGATAAACTCCTTGACTTCCACCCCGCCCACCCGGCCCGAAGGTCGGTGATATTCCTGTTTGCAGGCCACCTCACAGCTTTTGCACCCGGTGCAGTATTCATAATCGATGAGCATTGCATATTCTGACATGATCCCTATCCTTTCGCCTTGTATACCCGGCACAACATGCTTTTGATGGGTGCTCCCAGCCCGCCTTTACCTTCATTGGACATGGGGATGAGCTGATTGACGTTGACATCCCATACCCCGAACAGAGAGGGCTCGGCCCCCTCTTTTCCGGAAACCACCAGCCATGTTCGGCCATGACCACATCCGGATGGATGATCGGTGTCGTCAGAGCCGTGACCGTGATCTTGCCCAGCCAGTTTTCCACGCACACTTTTTCCCCATTGCCGATGCCCAATTTTTCCGCGGTATCGGGATGAATTTCCAGTACCGGCTCTTTCTGCTGTTCTCTTAACCAGGGAATCTGCCGGTGTTCCGAATGAAAATAGGACCCCATTCGGCGGCCGGTACACAGGATCAATGGATATTCCTTGAAAAGATCCGGGGTGCTGACCGGGCTGTATGGGGGTTCTTCATGATACGGCAGGGGAGCAAGCCCCCATTTTTCAAGCCATGAAGAAAACAGTTCGATTTTTCCGGAAGGGGTTCTGAATCCTTGATTGCCGTCCGGCCGCAGCAGTCCTTTTTCATACCGGACATAGGGTTTGCTGGGGTGACCGTCCGGTGGCATGATCCAGGTTTTCTCCTGCAGTTCTTTGTAAGTCATGCCTGCAGATGCCAGCAGGCTGTCAAACAGATCCCGGGTGGAATCATAGGAAATCCGGCATGAACCGCTTGCACAGTTCCAGATTGATTTCGATGTCAGATTTGCATTCCGCCACCTCCACGGTTTTTTGATGGCCTGGAGCGGCACCCACCAGCCTTGAGCGAATCTTTTTCCAGAAAACTGGCGGCGGGCAGAATCACATCGCACAGCATGGCTGTCGGTGTCATAAACAGATCCACGCATACCGTGAAATCCAGTTTTTTGATGGCATCCCGCCACTTGCGGGGTTCCATGCCGGTACAGGCCAGAGGGTTGGCGGTTTGGATCCACATGCCCTTGATTTCATAAGGATCACCGGTAAAATCTGCTCCAACACCTTGTCCGGCTGGGCCCAGGCCCTGAAATCCCGGATTGGGCCATACTCGTTCATTCCGATCCGCTTTTTGGCCACCTCATCGGGCAGACTTAGAATCGCGCCGCCGGAATGGTAGGGATAAGTGACCACATCACAGGCATATCTGGCAATGGCGTTGCCACCGGGAATATCCAGGTTCCCGGTCAGGCACCACAGATGATTGATGGCCTGGGACGTGGGAATGGTTGAGGGAATGGTATCGATGGGAAGTCCCCAATGCAGGGCTGATGGGGCACTTTTCGCATACATCCTGGCCCCTTCAACGATTTTGTCCGCCGGCACCCAGGTGATGTCGGACACCTTTTCAGGCGTGTAGGCGGCCGCGTTCTCCTGATACAGGGTCCAGACGGTTTTGACGGCTGCTGGGGACCCGTCCGTCAGGGTCACACTGAATTCGCCGGTCAGCGACGGTACTATGCCGGATCGCTTGTATGACTGATCTTTTGAATTCCACACCACAAATTCACCTAAACCTGCATCATGCACCACGAAATTCTCATTTGATCCGCCGGTCCGGATATGGCTTTCCCGCAGCAGCAAAGGGCCTTCATCCTTTTCCATGACCAGAAACGGCGCATTGGTCCATTTTTCCACAAACGCCTGATCCCAGAGGTTTTCCTTAAGAATCACATGGATGAATCCCAGGGCCAGGGCCGCATCAGTGCCCGGCCGCAGCTGGAGCCACAGTTTAGCCCGGGAGGCGATCCAAGTGCACCGGGGATCGATCACCAGCAGCTGGGTACCTCTTTTCATCAAGTCCACATACCAGTGCCCAAAAACCGTCCGGACAGGTGGCCAGCAGGTTCTGCCCCAGATGGTCACGGTCTCCGGAATCTGGTACCCGGGATCATCATACCGTTTCTCATGCCACTGGGACGCGTCCACTACGGCAAAATCCCCCTGGGTGATGGACATCATCATCAACCGGGGCGTGTAGCAGGAGATTCCGGAAAGCCCGAACATCCAGTTGGGACTGCCATAGGCGTAAGCCAGCATGGAGATCCATCCCCCAATGTCCCGGCCCGTGCCTGGTGAAAGATCACTGATTCAGGACCGAAATTTTCCCGGATTTTTTCATTTTTCTTCGATCAGGTCAAAGGCCTCGTCCCAGGAGATGGATTCAAATTTTCCCTCCCCTTTTCTTCCGACCCGCTTCAACGGGGTTTTCAGGCGGTCCGGATGATACATGTACTGGGTCATGGACAGGCAACGGGAACACAGCCGTCCCTGGTTCCAGGGATGATCCGGGTCCCCTTCCACCTTGACGACCCGGTTGTCCTTGACATGGACCAAGACCCCGCAGCCCCCGTGACACCCCGGTCCCGGCGACCATGTGGTGGTTTTGACAATCTCAACCCCATCTTTCAGGCTCATAAACTCCTCCTTTGTTTATTCTGATGCACCGGCCTGCCGGGAAATCCACCGGCCCATGGCCGCAACCCTTTTTCCCATGGCCGGTATTTCATCTTCTCCGAACATCCCCGCCAGCACCACGCCCGCGAAAACCGCATTCCGGTGATCGAACACCGGGGCCGCCACCGCACGTATCCCGGCCGTCATGGATTCATTGTCCACAGCATATCCATTTTCCCGGCACTGAACAAATTCCGATTCCAGCCGCGCCCTGTCCACCCGGGCGTCTTCGCCGTAAAACAGCAGCTGCGATGATGCCAGTATCCTTTCTCTGATGCCTTTATCCATCGCTGCCACAATGGCTTTGCCATGGGCCCCGTGGGTGATGTGAAAACACTGATTCTGGCGAATGGTCAAAGACACCATCGCATTGCCGTCATATTTACCGACCACGTAAAACCGATCGCTGGATACGATTCCCAGCAGGACCGTGCAGGCGGTTTCCCGGGCCAGGGCTTGAAGATGGGTCCTGGCAGCCGCATGGATATCTATATCATCAATCGCCCTGGCTCCCAATGGGATAACGGCAGGACCCAGTGAATAGGTCTTGCTGTTTTCATCCCGGGTGACAAATCCGTATTCGCCTAATGAATTCAAAATGGAATACCCTTTGCTTTTGTGAATGCCGATGGCCTCACAAATCCGGGTCAGGGTCGTGTCCGTTCCCGATTGACTGCCCAGATACAGCAACAGCTGGGCCGCCTGACTCACTGCCGGTGACACCGGCCTGTCAGACATGATTTTGTTTTTTTTATCCATCCAGCCCCTCTGCCCCCTGACCCAGATATTTATTCTATATACAGAATTTAATTCGCTATATAGAATAAATGTCCCGGTCCTGTCAAGTCCATTCATGCTAAAAAGCCACTTGCCTGATTTTGGCCTTATATGGCAGGAAAGTGCTAAGAGGGCCGGTCCCGGTATATCATCGATGACCGGGTTGAATACCGGCGGCAGGGCTTCATTCACCCTGGACTTTCTGCGACAGAAGACCCTTTCGGCCGCTTAGCCCCCCGATTGATTACAATTTTTCCTGGGTGCTGCCGGTTAATTAAGACAAAGGTCCTCTCTGTCCGCCATTTCTGGCACAATTTATGCAAAAATTTTTATAACTATTTATTTCATTGACAGCAGGAAAATTATGACCAGACCCCGCGGCAAAAAAATCCGGCACCAAGTCAAAGAGATCCTAACCCACCCGGACCGGGGAACAGCACTGGGACGGCTGATCCAATTTCCGGAAAATCAATTGAAAGGGCATCTGTTTTCCCATTTTTACAACCCGGACGCGCTGATCCGGTTCCGCAGCGTGACGGCCATGGGCCATCTTGGATATCGACTGGCACAAACCCACATGGAAAGGGCCCGGGACCTGATGCGGCGGATTCTATGGAATCTCAATGATGAGTCCGGCGGCATCGGCTGGGGTTCGGCTGAAGCCATGGGGGAACTTCTGAGCCGGCATCCGGGCCTGGCCGCAGAATTTGACTCCATTTTGTTTTCATTTCTGGATCCCAGAGCCAATTTTATTGACAATCCCGATCTTCAGCAGGGCATTTTGTGGGGGATCGGCACCTATACGGCTGCCGCACCCGACAAATTCACCGCCCACAGGTCCGCTTGATCCTTCCGTTTCTGAAAGACTCAGATCCGGTAAACGGGATATGCCGTCCGGGTATCGGCCAATGCCGGAGGGGCGGCGCCGGACATGCTGCCGGAAAATCTGTCAGCGGACCGGTCGGAAATCGACCTGTACACGGGATGGGATTTCAAGACCGTTCGTATCTGCGACCTGGTTCTGAAAGCAACCCGAAAAAGAGATTTGACTGGATGACTGACAAAAAATGTGATAAAAATATCGCCCGCACCATTGATCTGGCCAAAGAAATGATCGACCTGGCACACCTGGGATATGATCACCATGAAGACCCCGGATGCGGGGTGCTTTACGGCATTCTGCTGGACTCCGGGTACCGGATTCTGGATCTGGCGTTAAAAGAAAAACAGGCGCATATCAACAAAGGGTGGTGGTATAATACCGTAAAGGATGATGAACAGCCATGAAACGACCGGCCATTGACCTGGGCTCCTGCATTTTGTGTGAAATCTGTGTGGAGGTGGCCCCGCATGCCTTTGAAATCAATGATTCCGGCTTTGTCCAGATCCGGGAGCTTGATGACTACGAGGATGAAGCTATTTATGAGGCCGTGAAAAACTGTCCCAAGGACTGTATTGCCTGGGAAGAGGATTGAACCGCTCTTCCCTGGAAACCAAAAAAATCATTGCGATTGATACATAAACGTGTCATTTAAGGCATCAGATGTGTGCCATATGAACCTTTTTGCCGCCAAAGATGACATGTTATGACAAACCCTGCCCACAGCCTGCTTGACCGGGACAACCTGAATCTGGTGCTGGACAATCTCAAACAGGGCGTCATCGCCCACACACCAAAACGAATTATCACGGTATTCAACAAAGAAGCAGAGAAAATCACCGGATACACCAAACAGGAAGTGCTGGGAAAGGACTGCCATCAGATATTCGGATCCCCTTTCTGCGGCACCAAATGTTCATTCTGCAATGATATCCCTGATTTTTTTCTGACACCAAAGAATATCCGATCAATTTTGTCACCCGCGAAGGGGATACCCGGCATCTGGAAATGAGCGTTTCACCAGTTATCGACAATCAGGGAGAGTTCAAAGGCGTCATTGCATCATTCCGGGATCTGACTGATTCCATCAACCTGTCTTTGAAAGCGGAAACCCTGTCCAATTTCAACGGCATTATCGGTAAAGACCGCACCATGCAGGAGATTTTCCAACAGATCCGGGATGTGGCGTTGTACAGTTATCCCGTGCATGTGTCCGGTGAAACCGGTACCGGCAAGGAACGGGTGGCCAACGCGATTCATGATATCTCCGCCTATGGGAACGGCGCATTTGTGCCGGTGAACTGCGGCGCCATTCCGGAAGGCATTGTGGAAAGCGAGCTGTTCGGGCATGTCAAAGGCGCTTTCACAGGGGCGGTCAAGGAAAGAAAAGGACGGTTTGAACTGGCGCACCAGGGCACCCTGTTTCTGGATGAAGTCACGGAGCTGCCCTTGAAGATCCAGGTGAAGCTGCTGCGGTTTCTTCAGGAAGGCACCTTTGAAAAGGTGGGCGGAGAAAAAGGGCATCCGTGGACGTCCGTATTATTTCCGCTGCCAACAAATCCCTGAAAGAAGAGGTCCGGTCCGGCCGGTTCAGAGAAGACCTGTATTACCGGCTCAACGTCATTCCCATTCATTTGCCCCCGCTGCGGAAGCGCAAAAACGACATCCCTTTGCTGGCAGCCCATTTTCTCAAACAGGCGGAACAGGAAAACAATGCATCCATGCCGGTCCTTTCCGGTGAAACCCTGAATCGGCTGCTGGATTACGACTGGCCCGGCAATGTCCGGGAATTAAAAAACGTGATCCAGTTTTCCGTAGTGCGGTGCCGGGGCAGACAGATCCTGCCCTCAGACCTGCCTCCGGAGGTCACCCGGGGATCCGGTCTGCCCCTGTCCCCTTTGACCGCTTTGTCCCCGGACCATCAGCCTGATTTGGTTCCCGAATCCGGACCCGTCAAAGGCAGGCTGGATACCACCTCGGTCAAGGCGGCGTTGACCAGAACCGGGGGAAACAAATCCAAGGCAGCCCGGGTTCTCGGAATCGGCCGGGCCACCTTGTATCGGTTCTTGAACAATAATCAGGATGCCAGGGAATTCAGTGAGCGGTTCTGACATCAGGTTCGGCATCAGGATTCATTCATCCGATCCCGATATCCGTTCCAACTGTCAATTCAGACGTCAATGCCCGAACACCAGTCCCTGTCCGGTATCATCCACTGTAAAGCGGATTGTCTCTCCTTTGACAAACTCCCCCTTTAACAGGGACAGAGACAGCGGATTCTCGATCTCCCGCTGAATGACCCGTTTCAAGGGACGGGCTCCGAAACTAGGATCATATCCTTTTTTCGCCAGATAGCCCATGGCAGCGTCATCCAGTTCAATGGTCAGACCCCGGTCTGACAAACGCCGGTTGAGATGTCTCATCTGGATACCGGCAATATGTCCAATATGTTCCCGGTCCAATGCGTGGAACGTGATGATTTCATCGATCCGGTTCAGGAATTCGGGACGGAATACCTCTTTCAGCGCCCGGGAGACACCCTGGTCCAGCTCCTCTTTGGAAAATCCGCCGCCTGAACCCGCATCCTGAAGAAACCGGGATCCCACGTTCGAGGTCATGATGATAATGGTATTTCTGAAATCAACGGTCCGGCCGTGCCCGTCAGTCATTCGGCCATCATCCAGCACCTGGAGCAGGATGTTGAACACATCCGGATGGGCTTTCTCGATCTCGTCGAACAGCAGCACGGAATAGGGCCTACGTCTCACGGTTTCGGTCAGAAAACCACCTTCATCATATCCCACATATCCGGGAGGAGCGCCGATGAGCCTGGCTACGGAATGTTTTTCCATGTATTCGGACATGTCCAAACGCACCATGGCCTGCTGGCTGTCAAACATGAACTCGGCCAAAGATTTGGCCAGCTCGGTCTTGCCCACCCCGGTGGGCCCCATGAAATGAACGTTCCGATGGGCCGGTCTTCGGGAGACAGTCCGGACCGGGCCCGCCGCACCGCATTGGAAACTGCATCAATGGCCTGGGACTGGCCGATGACCCGGCGTTTAATATAATCCTCCATGTGCACCAGTTTTTCCTGTTCCGCCTCCAGCATCTTGGATACCGGGATACCGGTCCAGGCAGACACCACTTCCGCCACATCGGTTTCATCCACATCTTCCTTGAGCATCCGGCTGGTCTGCTGCAGGTCACCCAGTTCTTTCTTTTTATCTTCCAGGTCCCGCTGCAGCTGGATCATGGTGCCGTACCGGATCTGGGCGACTTTTTCCAGATCACCAGCGCGTTCCGCCACCTGGGCTTCGGTCTGGTTCCTGTCCAGCTCCTCGCGGATCCCAGAAATCTGCTGAATCAGACTTTTCTCATTGTCCCAGTGCATTTTCATGGGCCCAATCTCCTCGGACATGGCGGCAATTTCCCTTTCCAGCTTTTCCAGACGCTCTTTTGACGCCGGATCCTTTTCCTTAAGCAGGGCCTGGCGTTCAATTTGTGCCTGGGTGATTTTGCGCTGCACCTCGTCAATGGCCCTGGGCATGGAATCGATCTCGATACGCAGTCTGGATGAACATTCATCGATTAAATCCACAGCTTTGTCCGGCAAAACCGGTCCGCGATATATCGGTTGGACAAAATCGCCGCCGCCACCAGGGCGGAGTCTTTGATGCGGATTCCGTGATGCACCTCATATTTTCCTTAAGTCCCCGAAGAATGGAGATGGTGTCCGTCACACTGGGTTCCTTGGCCATAACCGGCTGAAACCGCCGCTCCAGGGCAGCATCCTTTTCAATATATTTGCGGTATTCGTTCAACGTGGTGGCTCCCACACACCGCAGGGCTCCCCGGGCCAGGGCCGGCTTGAGCATGTTGGACGCATCCACAGACCCTTCGGATGCCCCGGCACCGACCACCGTGTGCAATTCGTCGATGAACAGAACGATCTCACCTTCAGCCGTTTCCACCTCCTTGAGCACCGCTTTGAGCCGTTCCTCAAACTCTCCCCGGAATTTAGCGCCGGCCAGCAATGCACCCATGTCCAGGGCCACCACCCGGCGGTTCTTCAGGGAATCGGACACGTCTCCTTCCACGATGCGCTGTGCCAAACCTTCCACAATGGCGGTCTTTCCCACACCGGGCTCACCAATGAGCACAGGATTGTTCTTGCGCCGCCGGGACAGCACCTGAACGATTCTCCGGATCTCCTCATCTCTGCCGATCACAGGATCCAGTTTGCCGGTGCGGGCCAGCTGGGTCAGGTCCCGGCCGTATTTTTCCAAGGCCTGGTACTGCTCCTCCGGATTCTGGTCGGTCACGCTCTGGTTGCCCCGAATGTCTTTCAATACGGACAAAATGGCATCTCTTGTCACGCCCTGACGGGTCAGTATCTCCCCGGATTTTCCTTTGACACCGGCCAGGGCCTGCAGCAAATGCTCCAGGCTGACATACTGATCTTTCATCTTGTCCGCTTCTTTGAATGCGGTATCGAGCACCTGCTGACTGTCCCGGGACAAATAGATATCCGCCGGATTGGACACTTGGGGCAAATTTTCCACCGCTTTTTTCACTTCTGCCGTTACAGCGGACATATCTGCCCCGATTTTTTTCAGAATCGCGGCCCCAACCCCTTCCCGGTCCGACAATAGCCTGTTCAACAAATGTATCGGCTCAATAGCGGTATGATTTTTCCGCCGAGCCAGCTCGTGTGCGGACTGTAACAGTTCCTGGGATTTCATGGTCAATTTATCCAGTTTTCATAAATTACCTCAAGCTCCTTTCATTATTAATTCTAATTTTGATCATAAAGTAATGCCACAAATATATTCGTCAACCAGATCCGTGTAATTTTCAGCCCCGAACAGATTTCTTCGTTGACACCCACCACTCTGTGGTATATGTTTTTGAATATTAAAGCTATCCGGTGTGAAAAACCCGGTTTTATGAACCGATTTCAAGGATGAACATGGATCCTGCCAATTTCAAACACCTGCGGACCCGGCTGAGTAAGACCCAGAAAGAGCTGGCACAGCTGATGGGAATATCCATCAAGGCGATTCACAGTTATGAACAGGGCTGGCGAAAGATTCCTCATCATGTGGAACGTCAGGCCCTGTTTCTACTTTACAAGTCCTTGAATCCGGATCCGGATACCCGGAAATGCTGGGATATCAACGAGTGTTCGGGCACCCGCCTGGAAAACTGTCCGGCATGGGAATTCAAATCCGGTGATTTATGCTGGTTCATCAATGGCACCCGGTGTAATGGAAAACCTTATCAGTCCTGGGCGGAAAAAATGGAGGCCTGCCGGAAATGCCCGGTTTTCATTCAGTTTTTCGAACCAGACAAAGGAAGAATAGACAATGAATGATCTATTGCAAACCCCTTTAGTATGCCGAATCAGCGGCACTCATGTCCCTGATCCGCGCAGATCTTTGCCGGAAGCCATTGAAGAAATCATCCAAGCCTTAGATGATGACACCTGTTTGCCCATATCGGGGATGAACCCATTCATTTTCCATCTCTGTGAGGGACATGATAGAAAAATTCCGGGAGGTGCTCTTTCCCGGATATTTCTCCAGGGAAAAGTGGACTCAGCCAACCTGATCTACCATATGGGACAGTCGATTTCCCAGCTGTACGACATCTTATCTGAACAGATCATTCATGTGCTTCGCCACGACTGCCACCGGTATGACCTGGCTTGCACAGAATGCGAACCCCGGGGGCACGAAGCAGCGTTGACACTGATCAAAGCGATCCCGGATCTGCGCCGGGAACTGGCCGGGGATGTCAACGGGGCCTATGCCGGTGATCCGGCGGCCAAAAGCCACGATGAAGTGATTTTTCCTATCCCGGCCTGTATGCCACCATGGTGTACCGGATTGCTCACCGGCTCTACAAACTTAATATTCCCCAGCTGCCGCGAATCATGTCCGAGCAGGCCCATAGTCTGACCGGCATCGATATTCATCCCGGTGCCACCATCGGACGGCGGTTTGTCATCGATCACGGCACCGGCATTGTGATCGGTGAAACTTCAAAAATCGGCGACAATGTCCGGATTTATCAGAACGTCACCATCGGTGCCCTGTCCCTTCCCCCGGATGCCGGAGAAAAACTCAGAGGGGCCAAACGCCATCCCACCATTGAGGATGACGTAATTGTCTATTCCGGGGCCACGATTTTAGGCGGGGATACCGTGATCGGAGCCCGGTCCGTGGTGGGCGGCAACGTGTGGCTCACTTCCTCCATCCCGCCGGATACCAAAGTGTTCATGGAATCCCCCAAACTGGTTTACAAACACCCGCCCTCACACAAGGAACCTCAAAATGAAAAAACTGCCTGATATCACCGCAGCCTGCGGCAACACCCCCCTGGTCTATCTACAAAAAGCCAGCCAGGACAGTGGGGCGGAAATCTTTGGAAAACTGGAATATTTCAATCC
>LQAH01000126.1_pt1 | contig 22703 bp, 32 predicted proteins | sample 1535791 | NCBI WGS metagenome assembly LQAH01 (sample SAMN04331585, study PRJNA305678) | bioreactor metagenome | isolation source: bioreactor_4 inoculated with Wadden Sea sediment 2nd replicate of a... | place: Germany:Bremen
TCTACATCTTTTTTTTTTTATTGATATATTGTTATAATCAATCTGATTGCATTTACCGGAGGTATATTATTGAGAATTAAAAACCTGATATTTGTATTTATTATACTATCAGCAGCCTCTGTTATGGCAGAAATTAATGTTGTCTCATTTTCAGAAGAAATTTCTTATCACGGGAATAGAAAAGATATTATAAATGAAAATTGAAAGACTGACTATGAAAAAGATTAACTTCAAAGCTCAAGCCTCTTTTACTCTTGACACTTATGACAATGAACCTTCTGATGTTATAGATAATATTGAGAACATCCTTACAAAAAGTAAATAACCTGGATGATACTCCCGATCATTCAGAGCAGCAAAATGCAACATATACACTTTTTGAAAATATAACAGTGCTTGAAGACTATTATGATGATATGGGAAGAAGAATCATAACAGCAGAACAGACAATCCCCCCTTTTAAACCGGCAGATATCAGATATACCATAGAAAAAAAGAATAACTTTATCATGTTTAAAGCTGAAAATATTGAAAATATAAGATGGTGGATTTTCCCTATCATTACACAGAAGAAACTGCTTGTTCTTTTTGCAGCTGAAATCAAAGATAATAAACTGGAATGCTACGGCCTTGGCACTGCCGATACCGGTAGTTTCTTTTTTTTGAGAAAAAAACTTAAAAAGGCTTTTAACAGAAGAACAGAATCACTGATAAAGTGGGTATACAAAATGCTTGAAATGGAGCTTGCACCTGATGATGCGGTTATTACTGTTAATCCTGATGATTATTATTTTTAAATTGCCAGATAATTCCGTTATCCTTGTGTCTAACAGCCCAGGAAACCACATTTCATAGTATCCTGATATTTATTTCCATGCATATCCATAACAATTAATTCACCATCTGCAAATGATGCATATAAGGTTGTGTCTTCAACACTATATGATGCATTTTCTTTTTTCTAATTGAAGAAATATTCAGTGCTATGGATTTTTCTTTCAGCGGTATAATGTAAAAAAGTTCTTTAGGATGATATTTCCTGTCAAATTCCGGGACAGGGAAATAAATATCATCTGAATCATTGTATCCGGCATATGGATAATAATTATAGTTACGGATATATCCTGTATCGGTTGTCATAATCAGGGTATCCGGATATTTCTTTTTTACATCTGAAAGTTTCATCTGTGAAAAATTAATTCTTGAAAGCTGCTTTCCGTTGTAATCTCCTGCAACACCAGCCCCGGTACTCTGAAGCCAGAATGATTCAGTTTTTGTATCAAACATTAACATGTTGGAATCATACAGCAAACCGCTCACTTTAAAGTCCAGAGTATTTTTTTTCAAGCTTTCTATTGTAAACAACAGCACTGCCGCATAAGGGACAAAATGTAACAGAAATATCTGTTTCCCCGATACGGTCATTTACTATTTCATGCCAGACAAGAATATTATACGGTAATACTTTCTTATATTACCATCACTTACAAGTACGCCGTCTACATTATCAGAAATTGACGACATCTTAGTAGAATGAAATTCCGGATTAAAAAGCGCCGGAATACCATCTTTTCCAGGTCCGCCATTAACTATTAAAGAATAATCTATAGAGCTTTTTCAAATTTGTACTGAATTCTCTGGAAAACCGATTTATCTGAGATTTTTGATCAGCATTCAGTTCCTGTAAATATCCCGGGGAAAAAAGAAATAATAAGAGAATAATAAGAATCAGATTTTTTTTTCATTATCTTAACCTGCCTTTTATATCTCCCCTTTTTTGATAACTCCTGTAATTTTTTCTTTAGTATTTTAATCTGCTATTAATATACTAAAGAAAAAGCTGATAATGAATTTAAATAATTGTAAAGAATTTAAAGAATAATATATATATCACTGTAATATAAATTCTTAATCTGTTTTATTCATGATATATTTTTTTCTGCAAATATTACAATTTGTTACAATTCTGAAAAATTTCTGAAATATTTATTAATAATACTTTCTCTATAAAATAATTTTTACGGAGGAAGATATGAAACAAATCATATTCTTTGTATTACTCGCTGCCCTTGTTATGGGTACAGCATCCTGCTCAAGAAGGAGAACACTTTCTGAATCTAATGTAAAACATATAGTTAACAGGATCTCAGGAAAACTGGATCTTAGTAAAGAGCAGAAACAGAATTCAGGGAACTTGCACTTGAAAGCTATGCGGAGTTTAAGAAACATAAGAGTTCGGCAGATTTTCAGGGCATGGAAAGCTGATACTTCAGGATAATCTCACAGCAGAGGAAATTCTTATAGAAATGAAGAAAAACGAAGAAAGACCGTACTGAAATAAAAACCTACATATCCGGACAAATTGCACGATTTCATGCAATCCTTACACCGGAACAGAAAGAAAAACTGCTTGTAGAAATTAAAAAACTTAAGAAAAAACGGTTTAAGTGATATCATAAAACAATGGGAAATACAGTGCTGATTATTGATGACGACAAGAAGCTTACAAATCTTCTGGAGAATTACCTTGGCAATTTTGCATTCAGGGTAATCTCCCGTCATCATCCTGCAGAAGGAATAAATGCAGTCCGTATGGAAAACCCTGATATTATAGTACTGGATATTATGCTTCCTGATATGGATGGATTTGAAGTCTGCAGATCTATTCGTAAATTTTCAGATATACCTATTATTATGCTGACTGCCAGGGGAGATGTAACTGACCGCGTTGTAGGGCTTGAAACAGGAGCAGATGATTATCTGTCAAAACCTTTCGAACCGCGTGAACTGACAGCCCGAATAGGAGCTCTTCTAAGGCGCATCAGTGGAAATAATCCCAAAGAAAATATTTCTATTGATAGTAAAAATCTTCTTATAAAAAAAGGAAGCCGTCAGGCCTTTCTAAAAGAACAGCTCCTCGACCTGACATCTCTGGAATTTGATCTGCTTGTTTTATTTTCATCCTGGCCTGAACAGGTCCTCAATCGTGACAGTATTATGGAAAACCTGAAAGGATGTACATGGAGCAGTTTTGACAGATCGGTAGATGTATTAATCAGCAGACTCAGAAAGAAACTCAAACAGGCTGAGCCTGAATGGGATTATATAAAGACTGTTTGGGGCAGCGGCTATCTCTTTTCACCTAAGGAATAATTTATTGAAACTGTATTCTAAAATCATCCTTCTCCTCTTTTTTTCCTGGATATTTATCAGCCTCGCTGTAGGATTATCCTTCCTTCTTTCAGGTGATTTAAAGGGAAAACATTTCAGTTCCCGCAGAGTTGAACGTCTTTCAGGACTAATATCTGACTATCTTGGAAATCCCCGGATAAAGAAAGCTTAACATGCTTTCAGAAGAGATGAATATAGAAGTATATCTTTCTGAAAACGGACAGAAGCCGGACAGAAAATTTCACAGGCGTTTAAGAAATGAATTAAAGATTGGAGAATATACAATATATTACCGATTTTTACCGCCGTCAAACAAGTTGAGTATATTGCTTTTTATTATAATTTTTATGGGCATTTATTTCCTTATCCTGTTTCTGATTATCAGACATATCCTGAAACCTATCAGACAGCTGAAGAAGGCTTTTGTCCATATTGCAGAAGGGAACCTTGATAAAAGGGTAGAGAAAACAAGCAGGGATGAATTTGGAGAACTGGTTGTACACTTTAATGCCATGGCCTCTGAACTTCAGAGAATGCTTAAAAACAGAGACCAGATGATAACAGATGTCAGTCATGAATTACGAAGCCCTCTAGCCAGGGCAAAGGTTTCACTTGCAATGATAGAAGATACAGAGCAGAGCCGTAATATTCGCAGCGATCTTGATGAGATGGAACAGCTTACAGCCCGTCTGCTTGATCTGTACCGAATGAATGAAAAAGTATTCAAACTGAAAATGGCAAAAAGCAATCTGAATATTATTCTTGAGCAGGTACTTGGAAGCATCAGCAGAGAAGAACTGATCACTTACTCCCCTCCTCCCTAACCCAGCAGAAATCAACTGCGATTCTTTTCAAATCAGCAGAATTTTCATCAACCTGATTGAAAATGGATTAAGACACAGTCTGATAAAGGAATAGAAATAATACTTTCAAGAGAAGCTGATACATACTTATTCCGGTTCCGTGATTTCGGTCCGGGAATCCCGGAGGAACACCTGGAAAATATTTTGACCCTTTTTTCAGGATCGATAGATCACGAAGACGAGAAACAGGAGGATATGGTCTAGGACTGGCATTATCCAGAAGAATTGCCGAAGCACATGGCGGAACTTTAACAGCAGCAAACCATAAACAGGGCGGTGCTGTATTTAATCTGAAACTTGCGGCAGATAATTTCTGATACAAAAGATAATTTATATCCGGAACGTACCCCGCTATTAATATGAATGAATAGAAGAAGAAAATACACTACACATTCTATTACAGATAGATCCTTGACAAATTATATTTATGCTCTAAAATTAACTCAATCTGCAAAAAAACTGAACCTAAGTATTGTCTAATTTATTAAAAAAAGGGTTTATCATGAAATACTTTTGTTATTTACTTTTATTAATTTTTATTTCTGCAACTGTCTTTTCACTTGATCTGGAAAATAAAAAACAGGATTTAAGCTTATCTGCAGGATATGTCCCTCCGGCAAAAATTGAAGGTTCATATAAATCAAATTTTCCGGACGACCAATCCATGTTTTTTCATTCAAAAGGAAATATTCTCTACCGTATTATGTATGACTATTATTTACTGCCTTATCTTTCATTTGGATTTAATATAAATTATGCTTCAATAAACTCAAAGAGGATCTTGATCTCGGTACCTGGATAATACGGATCATAAAATATCAAAAACGAAGGTATTTATATGTTTGATTTTCTCTGTTCACTTAAAGCCAGATTTTTCTGACTGAGAAAATAACAATTAAACCTGGAATTTCCTGGGGATACCGCGGTACTTTTTCAGCCGATCCTGATGCACGGATGAGCGGATTTGCTTTAAACGGCAGTCTGGAAGAACAGTTTTATTTTGAAAATTTCTATATTCTTACAGATATCGGCTTTCTGTCACAACTTTATGGAGGTATCTCCGGTGTAGCCCATATTAGAGCACGTCCTGCTGTTTATTTCAGTGCCGGAATAGGTATTTAGATTTCATAAACTATTCAGTATCCTTATCTGTATCTTTAGAGGAAGGCATACTTTTATCCTCATCTTCCTTGAATGGCATGTAGACTTTTCCATAAAGTACACAGCCTTTTACATCCGGGAGAACACTTTTTATTCAGCTTTGGCAATAATAGTCACTGCTTTTGTATTTACAGTCAAAACTCATAAGCTTAACCAACCTATAATTATATTCTTAATACAATTAAATTATAAGAATATAACTCTAATATATGCAATATGTATTATGTAATAAAGAATAAAACTGTATTACTCAACCCTCCTGAAAACAGAATAAAAAAATTATTTCCTGCAGTTTAATCCTTTTTTAATAAATTAAATTTGTATTTTTAATACAAAATACAGCACAACAACACCTTCTGCCTCTTTTAACGTTACATAGTGCTTCATTAACTACTTTCATAGTAGTTTATAGCATCTATTAGTTTTTAAGATCCTTATATTGCAGTTTAATGCGTTTTATTGTATTATTCACGAATGGAACGAATAATGACATTAGAAGAAGTAGCTGAGTATCTCAGAGTATCTGAGAGAACTGTTGCAGAGTGGGCCGGAAAAGGAGAACTTCCCGGCGGAAAAATTGGAACAACCTGGCGATTCAGAGCATCTGATATCGAAGATTGGCTTAATCATAAAAATTTCTCCGAGAATCAAAAAAAAGATCACAGAGTTATGAATCACTTAAACCGCTGGTTACATCATCAAGAATTGCAGTTATGGATGAAGAGTATAAGTCGGATGTACTTAATAAAATGATAGACATGCTTGTGGATGTTCCCGGCGTAAACAGCAGATCCGAACTGGCAAATGCAATTTTTGAACGTGAAGAAATAATGAGTACAGGAATCGGTCGCTCTATAGCTTTTCCACACTGCAGACTTAACAATGTTAAAGATATATCAATAGCAATAGGGATTACTAAAGAACCTGTCTATGACTATGAATCAATGGATGACAAACCTGTAAAAATTATAGTAATGCTTCTTGCAGGGCGGAATCTCCACACAGAATATATAAAGGTCCTCTCCCTTATATCATCATTTCTTAAAAAGATGATATACGAGACAGACTTCTTGGAGCTGACAGCAAAGAAGAAGTTTTATCAGTCTTTATGGGAGGAAAACAAAATGCTTGAACTTGATACAGGTCTTTTATTTCTTTTCGGAATTGCAATATTCGGAGGGATACTAAGTGCCCTGCTTTTTAAAAAAAATCATGCTTTGCATAACAGACCTCTTTCCGATGCAGTTGATTTAATGAATACACCCCACCTTGAGCAGCTGCCTGTTCTGTCTGACTATGATATATCTACATGGCTCGGTGTAATCGACAGAAAAAAATTATGAAATCTGCAAGGAATAAAATTTTATCTGCTGCAGCGTAGGAAGGCGGTAATGATTACTGCCTTCTTTAAGGTTAAAACTTTGATATTTCCTTCTAAAGCGATTCTTTAATCTCCTCCAGCTGATTCTTAAGATCCCGAATCTCATTTAACCAGAACTGTTCTGTCCCCCACTGGGGGAAATTATTTCTAAACTGAAAATCATTATACTGTCTTGCACACCATGCAAGAAAATAGATAAGTCTCATTGCTCTTAAAGGTTCAATAAGTCTGGATGATGAGTAATCAAAAGGAGAGAAATCTTCATATCCTTCTGCAAGTAAGTTAAATTCCCTTTTTGATTCTTTATAACTGCCTGGCAGCAGAAGCCATAAATCATGAACTGCAGGTCCCATCGCCATATCATCAAAATCAATAACCATTAGCTGACTTCCTCCGTCTTCTCCAGGTCTGCATAAAATATTACCGGTATGACAGTCTCCATGAATCCGCTGTGTTTTTACATCCTTAAAAAGGGGAATAATAAGATCAAGTATTTCATATGCAGCATTTTTAAAATCCTTCTTCAGACTGTCCTGTATATATTTCCCGTTTAAAAGTTCCGCAATATCATTCTTTGCAGATTTTGAAGGATCAAGAGTTATTCTATGATTACTGTTTCTCTTTTCCCTGCTGCATGAATACGGCCGATTAACGAGCCGGCTCTTAAATAATCATCATCATTGTTCAGTTCAAATATTCTTCCGGCTTTTTTGGGAAAGAGCAAATAAATAAGTCCCCTTTACCTAGAGTATCTCCGTCGATAAGTTTTAACGGAGATACAACAGGGATATCATTTACACTGCAGTCAAGAAGATATTCATGTTCTTCCCTGAGCGCAGCTTCGCTCCAGCGGCCGGGGCGGTAGAATTTTGCAACAAGCTTTTCACCGTCCTCTGTTTCAACTTCATAAACACGGTTTATATAACTTGGGAATGGTGAAATAAGACCTGTAAGATAGACTCCTGAAGCCTCCTCAACAGCTAGATGAACTACATCCGGTGTTAGATCTGTAAATCCTGATTTATTTTGCATATCAGGATAATAAACTAATTAAAAGTGCATAAGCAATGTAATTTTAGTTTTAAGAATTATTCATATAATGCTCTCTGTAATTCCCGACTTCAATTATATAAAAATGGACTGTTGACAAAAAACTCTTTTAGTTAATAATATTTGTAATCAATACATTTTTATAATGATTACAATTTAGGAGAAAAATTAATGAAAAAATTTATATGTTCAGTTTGCGGGTATACTCACGAAGGAGATGATGCACCGGAAAAATGTCCTCAGTGCGGAGCTGCAAAGGAAAAATTCAATGAGCAGGCTGCAGGCGCAGAACTTACATGGGCAGATGAACACCGGATCGGAGTTGCGAAAGGCCTTGATGAATGGGTTGTTCAGGGACTCAAAGAAAACTTCATGGGCGAATGTACAGAAGTCGGAATGTATCTTGCAATGAGCAGACAGGCAGACAGAGAAGGATATCCGGAAGTTGCTGAAGCATATAAAAGAATCGCATTTGAAGAAGCTGAACATGCTTCCAAATTTGCAGAGCTTCTTGGTGAAGTTGTTCATGCAGACACAAAAAAGAATCTTGAACTCAGAGTTGCAGCAGAACACGGAGCAACACAGGGCAAACTTGATCTTGCAAAAAAGCAAAGAACTTGGTTACGATGCTATTCATGATACTGTTCATGAAATGTGTAAAGATGAAGCTAGACATGGTTCAGCTTTTCAGGGTCTGTTGAAAAGATATTTTTAATCATAATAAACAGTATTATCAGCCTGAAACATTATACTGTCCGGCTGGTAATACTTTTAAAGAGGAAGCAATGGATACAGCCGAGAAATTAATAACAAACAATATTAAACCGACATTCGTCAGGATGAAGGTCTATGATTATTTAGCTTCAAAAGAAAAATCACCCTACAGCAGATACTGTGTATAAATCTCTTTTAAAAGAAATTCCGACCCTCTCAAAAACATCTGTCTATAATACAATGGATCTTTTTCTTGAGAAAAATCTTGTACAGTCTATAACAATAGAAAACAATGAGGTCCGTTATGATGCAGACATTTCTGACCATGGACATTTCAAATGTACAAAGTGTTCAGGAGTATATGATTTTAATGCTGATTTTTCCGGTATAAAACATGATCTACCTTCTGATTTTAAAATTCAACGAGCGTCTTTTATTTTTTAAAGGACTTTGCAGAAACTGTATTTAAGAAGCAATTTTTCAATCAATAACAACAACACCGTTATCTTTTAACTTATAAATTGTTTCCTGATTTTCAATCAGATTATTAGTAAGACTTACAAATTTCAGTTCCTTCAGCTCAAGCAGAACAGAAAAATCTTCGATCTGATTAAAATCAAGATAAAGTATTTCCAGATTATCAAGACCGGAAAGCATATCTATATCATATATTTCGTTACTGGAAAGATCTAACTCCTCAAGCTGTGTCAGTTTATTTATTTCAAATATATTTTCAATGCTGTTATGAGATAAATCAAGATTTGTAACGGAAGTACAGAACTGAAGCCCGTCAAGATCCTTAATATTTAAACTGCTTAAGATTAATTCACCTTCTATCTGCGACAGATCAACAGGTTCAAATGTTTTGCCTGAATTACCGAGATATATCTGAGAAATAATTTCAGCAATACCGTACTCTGCATCTTCACCTTCATTAAAAATCCAGGTTCTGTACTCATCCTCTTCATACACATAATATTCTTCATAATTAATATTATCCTCTTTCCCGGTTTGATGGATATCTGGATCAAACATAGTCAGCCGTGAATAAAAATCAAGTACATCACTGTCATTTTCATCTGCTGCAGTATTAAAACGGCTGAGATGAAATTTAAAACTGTCAGGGTGGTATATTTTGATTAGTGAATAAAAGATTTTTTTACTGCGGCTTCTATTATCTGCTGTACTTTGTCCAGATTCTATCCTGCCTTTTTCTGAAAATATCCGGCTGTGAATTATATTCAGTTTGGAAAAATGTTCAGCTTTATAAAGCTCAATAATAATCCGGGAACTTTTCCTGAAAAAATCATCAGTTGAAAGTTTTTTAAGTATTTTATCATAATTATTCTTCAATTCATCCCGCCTGTATTAAGTGTATCTGTCGTTTTAACATAGCCGATAAAATCATCTAGTGTAAACATCTGGGAGTAAATACAGCCCTGACATCTTAAACATCGGCTATCTTCAAGTTGATTTATCTGATTCACTTTCAGAACACTGTTATATAATGATCTGTTAATTTTCATTATTATCCTATATTTAATACAGCAATAAAATGCTGTAATTATCTAGACTATCCCTGTTTTCCTAATTTGATAAATATTTTCTCACTAAAAGACCTTAATAGATCCAGTTTAATATTTTTTGTTTTTATTGTATAAATAATTAAACTTAAAAGTGAAAATTTTATTAACTTTTTTAGAGGTGAATAATTGAAAAACACAACAACACTTATATTAACACGACACGGTGAAACAGAATGGAACAGAGAATACAGGGCACAGGGTTCTCAAAATTCTCCTCTTACACAAAAGGGAATATCCCAGGCTGAAGATACCGGAAAAAAAACTCAGGGATATAAAAAATTGATGAGGTATATTCAAGTCCTCTTGGAAGAGCTTATGATACAGCAGGAATTATTACATCCGGAAGAGGCATGAAAAAAAAAAAAGCATTGGTTTAAGTGAAATCAATCTCGGGCCGTGGGAAGGAAAAACTGTCGAAGATGTAAAAGCAAACAATCCTGAGCAGTATAAATATTTCAAAAGTCGTCAGGACTTATTTTCACTTGAAAGGCGCAGAAAACTTTTGCGGAGGTTCAAAAAAGGGTTGTTAGTGAAGTAAAAAAAATTATTGACAATAATGAAGGAAAAACAATGCTTGCAGTATCTCACGGGATAGCTATCAAAACAGCTGAAATTTATTTCAGAAATATGGAGCTTTCCGGTTTACAAAATGCAAAAGTTCTTGAAAACGGCAAATTTCTGATATTCCGAAAAGAGAATAATGAAATAACTGTAACAGACGATATCAGTATCCTGCCCTGATTTATATATCAAGCATCAGAAAAAAAGATCAGCAGCCTGACACGTATTTTATAATAAAGCAATAGAAAGACAATAATCAATTTTAACTGCTGAAAAATATATCAGGACTTTCTACGTTTAAACAGCTGTCTTTTTGATTTGACAATTCCGGCAATCCCGAATACAGCAATCATTATTCCAATTATTAAAAATGTATACCCATGAACTGCCCCTTTAACACCTGAAAAATACCCAAGGGGATTACAAGCCCCGCTAATAATACTCCACAGTCCAAGTCCAGTCATAAATATAAAAACAAAAAGGAATAAGATAATTTTTGATACAGATAATGAATCCATTGGATCATAGCTATCTCTTGATTTTTTTTCAATTTAATCTATTTTTAAGAACAGCTGCTCCAAATATCACAATTAATGGAACAAGCATTATATCAAGCAATGTTACCGGAATATTAAAGCGGACACGCAAATACTCAACAGCAGCTGCAAGAATAATTACTGCTGATATAAATAATACTTTTTCATTTTCACCTGCATATTATAATTATTGAACTTCTGCTGACATAAATTATTATCAACAACTTAAGTATTATAATACCTGTATAAGTATATGGAAATCATTATTTAGATCAGCATCAGTTTCGAATTATCTTAACTGATGCTGACATCTTTTTTATTCCTTATCAGAAAACAAAGAAACAAAATCCTGGCTTAGGACATCGATCATACCCATATCCGACATTTTTGCAAAAGGTATTACAGGAAGAGCAAGCGTTACAATTCTTAAAAGAGGATTAAAGATCTCTGTAAGTCCGAGTTCTCTTAATGCTTTTTCATTCTGTTTGCTTCAATCGCAAGTTCCTCACAGGGTTTAACAGAAATTAGACCTGCAACTGAGAGCTGAAGATTTTCTTTAATCTTATTATCTTCTGCGCAGCTCATTCCCCCTTTTAAGCTCAATCAGATCTTTATAAACAAGCATGGCATTTTCAGGATTATCATATACAATAGTCATATTATGGCTGTCATGTGAGACAGTGCTGCCTACAGCTCCTTTTGATGTCCCGAAATTCCTGACTATTGAAACAGTTTTGTTAGTATTATTTTTATGCCTGTTAATAACTATTACATATTTAAGATCCTCAGAAGCGGAGATATCCAGATATCCGTTTTTAACAGGAAGATTGACTGTCTCAAAATTTGTAACAGCAGCTATATGATCAATATAGGATATTATTTTTACTTCAACCTCACCATCTTCTACAGGAGCCTTAACTTTAAAGTCCTCAACAGAAAGATTTTCAACAAATACGGTATTTATTTCTTCAATTTCATATTTCCTGTCTTCAACAGGAATAAGAAGTTTTCTGTCTTTGGCAGCCAATCTTCCTTCAAAAAAGACAGCAGTCGGTGTAAGCTTCTCAAGAGATGAACACTGAACAAGGTCTGCTGTAAATCCGGGAGCAACTGCACCGATATTCTTTATTCCCAGTTCTGCTGCAATATTCCAGCTTGCGCATCTTATTGCATCAACAGGATCAAGACCAGCCTTGACTGCAGCTCTGACAACATCGTTCATATGTCCTTTTTCAAGAATATCCTCAGGTTCTCTGTCATCAGTACACAGTGTAAGGAAATTATGATACTTAAAGTCTTTTACGCACTTTACAATATCTGCAACATTCTTGCTTATTGAACTATCCCTTGCATCTACATATATTCCAACCCGCATTTTATCTCTTGCTTCCTGGCCAAGTCTGCTTTCATGACAGCTGTTTGGACCGGCTGCGGCATAAGCTGATAAATCCCGCCCGCTCACATAGGAAGATGCCCCTGCATAAAAAGGTTTTCATCATCAAAAACTTTAAGAATATCAACCATTCTTTTATCGTTATTGATTACCCCGTTATAGTCCATAACTTCGGCAAGTCCGATTACACGGTCAAGATTAAGCATTTCCGTCATATCATCTGCAAAGAATTCTGCACCTGCATTTTCCATTCCGGGAACTGCAGGTACACAGGAAGGAGCAAGTATAAACTGTCTCATTGGAACATCTTCACTGTTTTCATGCATATATTTAACGCCGTCTATACCACAGACATTAGCTATCTCATGAGGATCAGTTACTACTGTTGTTGTTCCGTGAGGAATTACAGCTTTGGCAAAGTTACGGGGAGTCATCATTGAACTTTCAATATGAACATGCGCATCTATAAGTCCGGGAATTATATATTCCCCATCTGCATCATGATATTCTTTTCCAATCAGCTCAGTTTCTTCACGGTTAAGATTATCCGGATCACACTGTATGTGAGCGATATGTTTCCCGTATATTCCTATGCTGCCCTTATATATCTCTCCTGTTATTACATTTACTATCTGAGCATTTCTTATAACAAGATCGCATGGGATTCTGCCATAGCAGCATCAATTCAGTTTTCCTTATCTTCCGGCATTTATTTTCATCTGCTTCTCCGCTTTATTTTTTATTATCAGTATTTAAATATTTCAGGTATTTACTGGACAGAAGAAATAAGCTCCTAAAACCATAACCCGAAATATTACTTTAATTTAACACCCGTCTGCCGCCTGTTCCGCGCTTACCAGCTGTTATTAAACTGCGGGACAAAAGACCCGCAGTAAGAATAAAAAAAGCTACCGTAAAATATCTGCTCAGCCCTAAGACTGTACAGTTCTTTTCACGATAGCTTCATTCACTTATTAATCCTGAAAATTACAGAATTATAAAATAGTAAAACAAGAGGAACACATAATAGGTAGAGACCCCAGTGAACTTCTTTAAACTTCCCTGTAACAATTTTGATAAAAGCATAGGAAAGAATACCCACACTTATACCATTGGAAATACTTGCTGTATAAGTTGTAAAAAGGATAGCTGCAAAAGGAGGAAATGATTCTGAGAAATCAGCAAAGTTAATATCCTTAAGTCCGGACATCATAAAAAGACCGATTATAATCAGCGCCGGAGCAGTAGCAACTCCCGGTATCATTGCAGCTATAGGAGTAAGGAACAATGTTAAAAGAAAACAGAGCGATGTAACTGCAGCAGTAAGACCTGTTCGTCCGCCCTCTTCAACACCAGCTGCTGATTCAATATATGTAGTAATTACAGATGAACCGAAAAGAGCACCTACAACAGTTGCAATTGCATCAACAAGAAAAGGTTTGTTTATATTGGGAAGATTTCCCTTATCATCTAGAAGTTTTGCCTTTGCAGAAACACCTAAAAGTGTTCCTAAAGTTGAAAAGAAGTCACCTACAAAAAGGTGAATATAAAAGGAAAAAGAAGACCATTTGAGAGCTCCGAGAATATCAAGCTTAAAAGCAATAGGTGAAATTGAAGGAGGAAGAGTTATAAAGCTTTCCGGGACTTTTGTAATACCCATGGGAATACCGATTATTGTTGTTAATATAATAGTAATCAATAATCCGCCTTTTACTTTATTAGCCATAAGAATTACAACAAGAGCTACACCGATAAGCGCTAGAGTTGCAGTTGGTGAACTTAAATCACCTATAGAAAATCCTCTGTCTGTAAATGACATAAAACCGGCACTCTTGAATCCAAGAAGAACGATAAAAAAACCAACAAGAGCTCCTATAGCAAGTTTAAGACTCTTAGGAATCATTTTTACAATAACTTCTCTAAGTCCCAAAACTGTAAGGAGAAGAAAGACTACACCGGAAATAAAAACCATACCAATGGCAGTCTGCCAGTTTACAACTCCGCCGAGTACAAGAGTAAATGCCATAAATGCATTACTGCCCATCGCAGGGGCAAGAGCAAACGGAAGGTTTGTATAAAGGCCCATGAATAATGTAAATACTGATGTAAGGAGAATTGTAACAACTGTTACAGCTCCGAAATCCATACCGGCTTTTGACATGAACAGCGGCTGCAGTATTAAAATATAGGCCATTGTCATGAATGTAGTTACACCTGCAATAACTTCTGTTTTTACAGTTGTGTTTCTTTCTGATAATTTAAAAATTCTTTCTAACACAGAAACTCCTTGATTAATAATTAAATACAACAAGCTTATAAACCCTTAAGTTCTGTATAGAATAATCCAGTATCATTGATAAAGGAAAAAATGAGTTTAAATCAATCATCATAGTCCTGCAGAATCCGGTGCGGGGTAGAAACATCCGGGCCACTTCCCCGGACATATATGCTAATTGTATTTTATGAGGCGATTATTGCATTTTTCTTTAAGAAATCTATTAAAATGTCTGATTTTATGACTTTTTAATAGAGCTGTTAATACCTCAACAGTACATTTGTTAAGAGTTCATCATTAGCACCATATGCTGTTTCCTAAATCAGAGCTTACAGTCAGGCGCAAAAACCAGCTTAATTTTAATGAAGCTTTTGTTATATCGGAAAAAGCCTTCCGGGAGAACTGTTCATGAATAGCCTGTCTGCCGGGAAATATTTACTGCAGAAGTTTCAAAAGTGATTTAAACAGGACCTGACATCCTTTTTCAATATCATCTGTACGTGTAAATTCCTCTTTACAGTGACTTCTTCCGTCAACCGAAGGGACAAAAATCATTCCGACAGGTATCTGAAGCGCCATTATTCCGCAGTCATGATTTGAACCGCTTACCATTTTCCGGTATTCAATCCCCTCCTCTTCTGCAGACATTCTAACAGCTTCAACAATGTCTGCATCAAGATCAACTCCGTCTGCATTTGTAAGCTGTTTAATAGAATACGAAAAACCCGTCTCTCCTGCTGTCATAAGAGTTTTTTTAATTTCACCGAGAATAGCATCTATAACATCAGATTTTCTGCTTCTTAAATCAACTGTAAATTTTACAGATTCTGCAATAATATTAGGCATGTTAGGAACAACATTTATTCTCCCAGAAGTTCCTACAGTTGTCTCATCTCCAAATTCCTGTACAAGAGAAGGTATGTTTGAAATTATCTGAGCAGCGGGGACAAGCGGATCAAGCCTGTGTTCCATGGCTGAAGCTCCTGCATGATTTGAAACTCCCTTTATCTCAATTTCATACCATTGAAGATCAACAATAGCTTCAACAACACCAACCGGAATCTTCCAGTTATCAAGCCTTGCGCCCTGTTCAATATGAAGTTCAATAAGCGCTTTAATATCTTCCGGCTTAATTCTGTCATTTTCAATATTATCAGGATTAAGACCGAATGCTTTAAGACAGTCATACATGGATATTCCGTTTTTATCTTTTTTCCCTTTAAGTCTTTAACTGTACACAGACCAGTAAGAGCCTTGCTGCCGACAAGGTTATACTTAAAAGTAACACCTTCCTCTTCTGAGAAAATTATTATTTCATAGCTATTTTTAATTTCAAGATTATTCTCTACAATGCACTGAGCAGCTTCAAGTGCGCCGACAACACCCAGGACACCATCAAAATTACCGCCTGATACAACTGTATCAATATGAGATCCACACATTACAACAGGAAGACTGCTGTCCCTTCCTTCAAGCCTGGATCGTATATTACCTGCCGAATCTATACTCACACTCATTCCAAGTTCTTTCATTTTCCCGGTTAAATAATCCCGAACGCCCCTGTCTTCAGGAGTAAATGAAAAGCGGGAACATCCATCACCGGGTGTAGTATTGAATTGGGCAATTTTTTTTATGTGAGTCATAACTCTGTTAATATTAATTTTCATATCGTTCCTCTTTATCTAAGAATGCTAATGTGTGTATAAATATATTTTTTCAAAAAAGCAGCAGCTGTTAAAAACTGACTGATTTCTATATATTACTAAAAGATTTCTTTGACAAATATAAGTATTAAGTAATAGATTTATATTTATGCCGAATAGAAATTTAAAACTTAATTTAAAAGAAATTCAACAGCTTCATAAATATTTTCATTTCTCCTTTAATCTACTATGCAGAATACGGATTAAGTGAAAACAATAAAGAGAATATTTTCAACACTGCATATCTGGGAAAAACACATTCTGTATCCTCAAGACTTGAGGAGCTTCTTGATTATTATAATGCAAAAAGCAACAGAACCTGGAAACCGTTCAGAGAAAATGTAGCGGCATTAAAAACTGTTTACAAACGCAGCATATATCACACTGCACTTAAAATCAGCATCTCCTGATTATAAACTTTTTAAGCGGCATTGAAACATTTTTAAAAGATACAGATAAAGTTCTGGATACTTTCGACAAAGCAATAATGATCAGCTTAAAAGACCTTACAGACTCATATAAGGAACTGGGGCTTGAAAAAAAAGAGGATCCTGCAAGACAGTTTTCTTTTTCAGTAAACTTCCCGGACGGCAGACTTGAGACTGATATCAAAAAAGCACATCGATGTACCGGAAAAAGTTATTGTTAATATGGCAACTACATATCTTAATCTGGCAAGTGAGAGTATCCTGCTTAAAAAATGGGAAAGAAAGATTCGGAGAGCAGTAATTATAAAGAACTGATCCCTGCTGTTATAAGTGAAAATATAATAAGGAGCCTGGAAACAAAATATCACAACCTTCAGAGCCTTTATGATACATATATATCCAATTCAGATATAGAAGATCTGGACAAGGACCTTAAACTCATCAGAGGTCATGTATCTATTGTTTATCATCTTCTCGAGGCTTCAACAAACCTGATCCACTTCTATGAAAGACATATGATGAAGGAAACAGGTCTGAATTCTGATATGGAAAAAGCTCCTATCAATACTAAAGATATACTGAGTATTCTTTTTGATTATTACCTGAATTACGCAAATCAGTTTTTAACTTCAGGAGTCAATCTCTGCCATAATATTATAAAGAAATATGCAGAGCAGGGAATAATTACTGTAAGAGTACCTGCATACAGAGGGTTTCATGTAAGACCGTCAACTCTTATATCAAAAATAGTTCAGCATTACGGCAGCGAAGTTTATCTGCTTATTGATGAAGAAAAGTATGATGCATCGCATCCAATGGAATTATTCTGTGTAAATGAAAAAATAAATGCTGATAAAAGAAGAAATCTGTCTCATGATATCTGTGAATTAAAATCAGTGAAAGACACAGAATATATAAGCAACTTTGAAAAAGGATTAAAAGAAGTCTTTTATGAACTTCTCAAAGAAAAGAAAATAATAAATTATTCTACAGAATTTTCACTTCCGGATTTTAAACCGGTTGTAGAGGAAACTCTTGGAGAATTTGCAAACAGGGCAATAGCCTATCTGCTTGCGCAGGGGAAAATCGATTTAAAAACAGATTTAACTGTATCGTTTTCCGGAGACAGCAGAGTTCTTGCAGATATTGAACTTCTTGCAGAATGCGGATACGGAGAGGACAGCTACGGCAACAACATAGTGCTTCCTAAACAACTGTCATACCTCAGAAGGCAGTAGGATATATAATATCATGCGGCATTCATACATTTATTAATATTCTGTATTTATGCCTGAAATTAACAGAATAAGATAAAAGAGCTGTACAAAACTGCCTGAAGAATATCAATTTCAGCTGCATTTTCCCTTTTTTATAGTAATACACAGAAAAAGATTCTAAATTTCATTTTTATCTATATTTTTTGTTGACAATTCTTTATTTTCTTTTATACTGAACATCGGTCAGTCAGTGAACATTGGTCAGTATTGGGAGGATATATGAATAAGAGAGAAATGCAGAAAGAACAGACAGTTGCGGAAATACTCGAGGTTTCTGAAACTCTGTTTCATGAAAAGGGATATGAAAATACATCTATTCAGAATATTGCTGATAAATGCGGTCTTTCGAAAGGAGCGCTGTATCATCATTTCAAATCAAAAGAGGAGGTCCTGGAGAGGATTTGCCTAAAGCAGTATCTGCTTATGAAAGAGACATTCATGCCGATTGCAGAAAAAAAGCGGAATGTCGATGACAGAAAAAAATTAAAAGCAATAATGACTATTGCGAGGGGGATATGCAATGAATACAGCAGCAGTAACATTTTCAGGGGATATTCCGGAAAATCAGATTAGTACAGAAAATGCAGCCATGGAAAAGCTTTTGATTATTACAGTAGAAAAATCTATATAGAGGTTTTTGCACCTGTTCTTGAGCAGGGAAAAACAGAAGGAGACTGCTCCTTCCCGTGTTCCGCAGAAAATATGGCTCTTTTCATACATCAGCTGGATTCAGGAATGACAACACAGCTTAAAAACATAATTATTGAATCAAAGAAAAATGCTCTTTCAGAGCTTGGTGATCTGATAAACGGATTCAACTTTACAATATCAAAACTTATCAGCATGCCTGTAGAAAAAGTAGAGGAAATGACTCTTTCAGATAAAATGCTTGAACTGTATCAGTCAATTATTGAAAACAGAAAAAAAAGGGACAACAATCCCTGAACAGGAGAATAATAAATGTTTAAAAATATTTCAGCAGTACTGCTTCTGATACTGATAAATACAGCTGTTTTTGCTGAGCCGGATCACGGAAGCAGAAAAGATAATACAGACATTATTCCGCTTATTAAGTATGAAACACTTAAAATGGAAAAACAGCAGGTATCAATATATACCGGAGGTTTGTAATTATGCAGGATAAATCAAAGCTGAACAGTAATAAAAGAAAAAGACAGCCTTACTGCTGCACTGCTTTACGGAAAAACAGAACTGGAGGAAAAACCTCTATATGAATATCCGGACAGTTTCTCAAATATTGAATTCCTGATCCAGAAGAAAAAGGATAAACATCAGTATTTTTCAATTTTCAAGAGCAATTCAGACAAACCTGTTTCAGGGGGATTAAATACATATAAATTCCTAACAGGCTACGGATATGAAATAATAAATACTGATCAGCATTCTCTGTATTTAGGCGGATCGCTGGCAGTCTATGACTGGGAAATAGAGATGTCTAACGGAGAATCGTGGCCTCTTCTGCCGATTCCTTTTATTCACTATGAATATTCGGCTTCCCTTTTATTCTGCGCATTTGATTTTACTTCATCTCCCATGCTTGACCTTATTATTGCTCCTGAAAGCAGACTGCGTCTTAATTCATCCTTCCTTGTAACAGATGCAGGAGAATGGAAAGACTGCGGAATAAAATGCGACATAAATCTTGAATACAGATTTTTCTCACCGGATCATGAATACGGGGATTTTGCCGGAATAAGGGCAGGAGTAACAGCAGAGGATTATACAGCTGATCTTTCTGATTCAGAGAATACTCCGATACAGACAGGATGGAAAACAGTTTACGCAGCACTTGACCTGTCATTGCTGGAAATTGTTACGGATACGGACACGGGAAAACATATTACGAAGAGAAAAAAGAGCAGGATATCGGCAGCGGATACTTTTTAAGTATTCAGGCAGCATGGATGTTCTAAAAATAATACCTATAAATCAGCATTAGTATTATTGCCTCTACAATTTTAAAGAATAGAGCTGCAGCAGGCAGCCGGAGCAAACACTTAGATTTCTTTTAAAATCAATTTTACTTAAGGAGAAAATAAAATGAATATAAAACAGAATTATAGACCTTTAAAATATTATTTAATTACTTTTCTTACAACGTATTTATTGTGGGCAGCAGGTGCTTCTGCCAGCCATACAGAAAGAGGAAGCATGTATATGATTCTTATGCTTATTGGGCTTTTAATGCCTTTTATAATATCTCTGATAATGACATTCAGAGGCGGTAAATCCATGGTAAAGGATTTTTTCAACAGACTCTTTAATATCCGCCTTATAAATATCAGGTTTCTGCCTGTATTTTTTCTTATCATGCCCTTTTCTGTTATTATCTCGATATTTGTTTCTATTTTATTCGGAGGAAGCCGGATCAGCTGATGCCTGCCGAAGGATTCTCATTTTCTACAGGTGTTGTACCGGTATTAACAGTACTTCTTATGGCAGCAGCTTTCGAAGAACTCGGGTGGAGAGGATATGCATTTGACAGTCTTTTAAGCAGATTTAATTATTTTAAATCCTCACTCATCTTCAGCATACTATGGTCATTATGGCATCTGCCCCTGATTCTTGTAAAGGATTCATATCAGTATGAGATTATGCAGGAGAATATGTTCTTTGCTGTCAATTTCTTTGTCAGCATTATACCAATGGGTTTTATTATAAGCTGGATCTGTATTAAAAAACAGAAAAAAGCGTTTTTTGCAGCTGTTCTTTTTTCATTTCATAGTAAATATGTCACAGGAAATACTGAATATTACACAGACAACAAAATGCATTCAGACTGGAGTTCTCACTATATTTACTGTACTTATAATTATCTATGATAAAAAACTTTTTTTCAGTAATCAGAAAACAAATACATATGCAGGCAATCAGGATTTTAGAAATACTACAGCATAAATTCTTATCATAGTCAGATTATCCAGCTTTTATCTTATATGCAGAATAATCTGACTGTCCTATACCTCTTTACATTAAGATGGAGTCACTGAAAACCGGAACAGGAGAACTGCAGTGAATAAAACAGTATCAGGCTTAAATACACAATTTATGATATTATGGACAGGACAGCTTCTGTCAAAAACCGGCAGCGGAATAACCGCCTTTGTACTGGGGATTCATGTGCTGGAAAAAACAGGAAGTACAGCATCTTTTTCCATGATGCTGCTTGCTTTATTTCTTCCTTCAGTCCTGCTTAATCCGGCAGGAGGAGTTCTTGCAGACAGAAAAAACAGGAAACTTCTTATAGCTGCTGGCGATTTCGGGGCTGCGGCAGGAGTAGCCGTAATTATAGCAGTATGCAGATTTTCCCCTAATAATATTTATTATCTTTTTGCCGGAGTATCTTTAATTTCTGTATTTTCTGCCCTGCACTCACCTTCCTATAAGTCATTTATTACAGATATTCTTGATAAAGAGCAGTATTCAAAAGCAGCAGGACTTATACAGCTAACAGAAGCATCGCGTTATCTGCTTTCGCCTGCAATAGCAGCATTACTGATAAAAAAAATCAGTCTTATTTCAATTCTATGGATTGACTGTATTTCTTTTATTGCAGCTTCTGCAGCAGCTCTTCTGATAAAAACAAATACAACTATAGAAAAAAAAGGATTTAAAACTGCTGAAAATACTTTCCTTAAGGATCTTATTATCGGATTTCGCTATATCCATAATAACAGTTTTACAGCATCACTTACATGCGTGACTGCATCAGTAACTTTTTTGACAGGAATGCTTCAGGTGCTTTTTACACCTGTTCTTATTTCCATAGCAGATGCTTCATCTGCAGGAAACATAATGTCGTTATCAGCTTCGGGAATGCTTATCAGCAGCATGGCAGTGAGCATTTTCAAAGCAGACAATCAAAGACGCAGCCTGAAACTGTCGCTTACAGCTGCCGGTATTTTCTGTTTTCTGATAGGAATAAGCACAAATATTCCGTCAGTAACTGTTTCAGCATTTTGTTTTTTCCTTACTCTGCCTGTAATAAATACATCAATTGAAGTGCTTCTGCGGGAAAATATCAGCAATGATGTACAGGGCCGGGTCTGGTCGATGATTTCTTTTATTACACAATCAGGAATGCTTTTATCATTATCAGTTACCGGCATACTTGCTGACAGGGTCTTTAATCCGCTGTTCAACAGAACAAGCCCTTTTACAATACTTACTGAAAATTATTTAAATGCGCAGCGATGCCGGCAGCAGCTTAATGATTGCTGCTTCAGGAATACTGCTGATTTCAATCAGCAGTTTAAGTGTTTCTGAAATTTAAGAAATTATGATTCTCCAGTGCATATTATGCATAAGAATAGTTATGCACCTGACAAGACAGAGACTTTACAGCTTGAAAGTTTATTACTGAATGTGCTTGTTTATTTTGCTGGAAAACACATATAAAACACCGGATATAAACTGATATCTATATCCGGTAAGAATATTACTTTTTTATTGCTAAAATTCTTTAAATCAACCGTCATAATCATCATTTCTTACAATATTATCATGTATAATATCTGCAGATGATTCATTAGAGGAAATATCAGATTTCATATTTTGTTTGCTTTTATTATTGTTGAAATGTT
>LQAH01000127.1_pt1 | contig 22606 bp, 36 predicted proteins | sample 1535791 | NCBI WGS metagenome assembly LQAH01 (sample SAMN04331585, study PRJNA305678) | bioreactor metagenome | isolation source: bioreactor_4 inoculated with Wadden Sea sediment 2nd replicate of a... | place: Germany:Bremen
TCTGCTGAAGCTAATGGGTCTTTATCTGAATTGGGCCCTGTATCTGATATTTTACAGGAGTCTGAAAATATTAATCTGAAAACAGGTTCAGATATGAATTCTGCGGTAAATAATTTTCTAGGACAGAATATGGTGAATGTGAAAAGAAGTCAGATAATTCCGGTGAAGAGACAAGTAAGAAAAAAGAAATAAAGGCAATAATGCTTCCCGGTGTTAAATATGCTCTTCTAACATTTCTTTTTTACTGTGCTGTGGAGTATTCTGTAGGACTCTGGGGAAGTACTTATCTTGTAAAAGTTAAAAATGCATCTAATGAGGACGGGGCATTCTGGATGGCGTTTTATTACGGAGGAATTACAGCAGGAAGATTTCTTGCCGGATTTTTTCATTCAGGTTCAGTAATACACAGATGATTAGATACGGCTTACTTACTGCTCTTAGCGGTTCTGTTCTATTATTTCTGCCTCTGCCTGCCTCAGCTGCAGGTACGGCTTTTGTATTAATCGGACTTGGTTTATCACCGGTTTTTCCGTCCATGCTTCATGAGACACCTGTCAGATTCGGAAAAGAAAATTCACAGGCTGTTATCGGTTATCAGATGGGCTTCGGTTATATAGGAAGCGCTTTATTTCCTATGCTCTTCGGGCTGGTTTTCAGTATACCGGGATGCTGCTGTTTCCGGTTTTTATAACAGTTTCTGTTTTTCTGATTTTTGCTGTATCAGAGCGAATTGATAAGGTCCTTGTAAAAAAAGGCTGTATAAAAAAAATACCGGTTAAGTTCCGGTATTTTTGATCTCTTCTGAATGGAATAAACCGGATACGATCCGGATATTTTGTTTTTTTATATATTTAAGGCAGCTTATCCTAATACCCGTCAGACATCTGTATATTGATATCCTTCTTGTAAAGCTCGTTATAAACAAAGCCTCTGTTCCTCAGGATATCCTTAATTGTCTGAGGAAACGGAATATTTCTCCAGAAAACACCTCTTACTTCCCGGTCAAGCTTCTGCATACCGTCGCTTTCCTTGGTTATCCACAGGATATAGTCTCTTATAAAATATTCCTTAACATCGCCTCTCATTTTCTGTTCTGTAAACCACTGGTAGTATTTTCCTGTCAGTCCTTCCTCCATCCAGTAGTAGGATGCTGTTTCCTTTGCAACCTGCCACCGGAGGTCTGCAAGAGCGTAGAGTACTGCTGTTTTAAGATCTTTTGGATAAAGAGGAATTGCAATTCTTCCCCGGCTTGAAGCTCTGTTGAACTTTTCATAAGGTTCCCAGCATATTCCAAACTCCCCATAGCTTGGAACAATAATTACATAAGGGACGATTCTGTTTGTCTGTCTTTTAAATGTTCTCTTGAAAAGAACCGGGATCTATTTTTTCTATTTCCGCCATTATGGAAATTACATTTTCTCTTTGTTGAAATATCCCGTATATTTGACCGCATATACTGCTGCATAAGTATTGGGAAGTGATTTCCTTTTCTTCCTACACTCATTTTGCCATCTGCTTTACAGCCATAAACTCATCTGTTATTGTCTGCCGGTCTACTGTTGAATCTCCGCCTTCCTCTGCAATTTTCCGCTGCAGCTCTTCAACCTTTGATACATTTGCTTCATGGTTCTGAGTAATAACTGCAATTTCCCTGTCGTAATTACACAATTTACGGGAAAGATCCATCATTTCTGATATCGCATTTTTCTGGATCTGGTTATATGTTCCCCTAAGTCCTGTTTTTTGATCTATTCTGTATTTCTGAAGAACTGCAATTTTCTGCATCATTGCATTTTCTATTTCTGTTACAGTTGAGGTTTTGTTTTTAACTGATTAAGTGATGCATCTTTCTGACCCTTCGCTTTTTCCAGAAGAGCTTTGGTTTTGACCCCTGCTTCTGTTTCATGTTTTTGTTTCATCAGCTGCGGAAGGATTTATATCTCCTGATGCAATTTTTATAAGCCATTCATCTACATAGTGAATAGGCTCTCCTGTAGCATTATCTTCAATAATTGTAGAAAGAAGAGCTCTCTGTTCTTTGTTGATAAGAGTCGGAAGAAGTATCCCGTACCGTAAAAGAAGCTTTGCAGGTGTCTGCATCATAGGTGATACTTTTGATGCAATTGATATTGCAAGTTCCCAGTATGCTGTTATGAGTCTTTCTCTGAAAAGGGTCCGCTCTTTGGGATTTTCCGCTTTGAGAAAATCTGAGAGTACGCTGTGAACTCTTTTTGATATTTCACCTTCACCTGAAAGGAGCTTTTTGTAATATGCCGGATCTGTAAAATAAGGTTTAGCATTTTCTGAGAATTCTTTAACTGTAAAAAAAAGATTCACTGAAAACTTCTTCTGTTTCCGATTGAACTGCCGAATCTGTCTTTTCATCTTCAAAAAGATCAAAAAAATCAGGACTTGCCTCTTCATCCTGATTTCCGGTTAATCCGATAAGATCAGCAATTTCAGGATCAAGTTCGTCTGAGTTGCTGTTGTTGTTTATATAAATATTACTCATTTTTATATTATCCTGGAGGTGGTGGGAATCGAACCCGCGGCCTCGTGAATGCCATTCACGCGCTCTAGCCGACTGAGCTACACCCCCTTTTGAAATCACACCCTGCTTCTGGAAGCCCGGTATTTATCCCTGAAGATTATTAAGAATATACTGAAAATTACTCTGTATTTTTCAGTTATTTAATATGCTGCAGGCTGCGGATTTTACTACCCGCTCTGCGAATAACTATAATCCTCACGGGGCTTATTTGTCAACAATTATAGTTTTTGTTCTGACTGCAGGCAGTTGAATTACACTATGCAGGGGCTTGTAATGACGGATGATAACTTTTATCATTATCCTACTTATAAATATTAAAGAGGCAGCTTTATGGAATCAATCAGAAATCTTGTTGAATATGTAGTAGAGGGCGGCAATATGGCCCGTGAGGAACAGGCCGGAGTTAACCGTGATGTTAAGCATGACGGATCAGTTGTAACCCATGTAGATAAAAAACTTAATGATTATCTGTCTGATGCCATAGCAAGACTGTATCCTGATGCAAATCTTGTTACCGAGGAAACTGAGAGCAGTTATGATCCTGATAAAGAATACAGCTTTGCAGTTGATCCAATAGACGGGACAGATCCTTTTAGTCAGGGTATGCCCAGCTGGTGTGTATCTGTAGGTCTATTAAAGGGCTTAACTCCTGTTGCAGGAATTGTATATGCACCTGCATGGGGTACAAAGGGGGGAACTCTTATTGTAAGCGATCTTGACGGATCTGTAGAACTTAACGGTAAAAAAATTGAATATAAGGATGAAAAACCGGATTCTGAAGGATTTCAGGCAATGGCTGGTTCAAAAACGTTTAGAAAATATGATTTAACCCGCTTTCCCGCCAAGGTCAGAGCTGCAGGAGCTGCTGTATTAAGTCTTATTGGACCGGTTATTCACTGCAATATGAAGGTTTCTATTATTCCGCAGTGCCGGATCTGGGATATTGCCGCTGCTCATGCAATTGTTCGGAATTACGGACTTAGGACTGAATATGTAAATGGAAATGAGGTGGATTATGCGCCTCTGCTTAACCGTGAACTTACATCTGATTTTATAATATCAGGTTATTCCGAATACTGTGATATATTTAAAGAGACTGCCCGAAGAGTATAATGTATCGGGAATATGTAAAGCTGCTTTGCAGTTTTACATAAATTAACTATATGGCAGCTCCAAATAAGCTCTGCCTCTCTAATGTTAAGCCGGCTATCCGCCGATTCTGAAAGTAGAATTTTAATAAAGATATGAGTAATAAGTTGTAAAAATTATCAGGCAGGGGCAGGGCATTAGAAAATGAAGAACAGTTTTATAATATATTACACAGAGGCAGTACACATTCCCTCTGATCTTAAAGATAAAAATATATTATTTATTCCCATCGATAGAAAAAGCTCTATAGAATATGAGCCTTTTTTCAGGATTTCTGCTTGATTACGCGGATTATACTTATCTGACAGATAAAAAAATAATAGGCGACAGTAAAAGTTCTTTTATGGAATTTTGAAAACCGTGAAAAAGATATAAATAAAAGGCTTAGAAAAAATATTTTATTTTGAATTCAGTTCATTTCCTGATTTAAATGATTTTAAAACAGATCCTTAAAAATTATATGGACTGTGCAGTTCTGCAGAAGGAACAATATAAGAATCTTGCTGATAAAAAACGCAAGGATGATATTTATAAAAAAAATTCTTAATGTGGGCGTTGCTTTAAGCGCAGAAAGAGATAATCAGAAGCTTCTTGATTTTATTGTGGAAAAAACAAGGGAAATTACTTTTGCAGATGCCGGAAGTCTTTATCTTGTTAATGAAAACAGGGATACAGGCGAATCCTCCCTCCTTTTTAAAATTGCGCATAATGATTCAAATCCTACTGATTTTACTGAATTCAGCATGCCTATAATGAAGCAGTCTATTGCAGGTTATGTTGCAATTACCGGGGAAGTTATCAAGCTTGATAATGTTTATAAGATACCTGATAAAGCAGAGTATGACTTCAACAGTTCATATGATGAAAGTACAGGCTATAGAAGTAAAAGTATGCTGACAGTTCCTATGAAAAATCATAAAGGGAAAATAATAGGAGTAATTCAGCTCATCAATAAAAAGCTGTCCCCTGAAATAATGCTGGATGGTAAAAAATCGGTTGAAAAAAAATGTTTTATCATTTGACAGCTCTGATGAAGAAGTTGTTCTTTCTCTGGCATCACTTGCAGCTGTATCGCTTGATAATAACCAGTTGTATAATGAAATAGAAAACCTTTTTGAATGTCTTGTAAAAGCTTCTGCAAAGGCAATTGAGCAAAGAGATCCTGCAACAAGCGGTCATTCGCTCAGAGTTGCAAGATATACAGTTTCACTAGCTGAAGCTGTGTCGGAGGATAATTCTGAAGCATTTAAAGATATTGCATTTACACCGGATCACTTAAAAGGAATCAGATATGCCTGTCTTCTTCATGATTTCGGTAAGGTAGGAGTGCGTGAGAATGTTCTGGTAAAAGCGAAAAAGCTTTATCCGGGAATGCTTGAGCTTATTCTTATGAGACTTGAATATATAAAGAAAAAAAACGTGAAGCAGAAATTGTAAGAGATCTTCTTAATGACAATAAAGACAATAAACTTGCTGAAAAAATTGATGAGGATTCAAAAAAGATTGAAGAGCTTAAACAAATGATTATTGACCTGAATGAAACAACAGTATTAAGCTCCGATCCTGAAGAGCTTCTTTCTGAAGTTGAGAGGGAAAAATATCTCAATGAAAATGGTCAGGAAATAAGCATTATTACAGATGAGGAAAGCGGATTTCTTTCTATCAAAAGAGGATGCCTTAACGACAGCGAACGGGAGGAAATCCAGTCACATGTTACCCATACATTTGAATTCCTGGAGAACATTCCATGGCCTGATTATCTTTCCGATATTCCCGAAATAGCAAAAGGCCATCATGAAATGCTGAACGGATCAGGATATCCGGACGGTAAAAAGGGCGATGAGATTCTATTTGAATCGAAGATGATGGCAGTTGCGGATATATATGATGCCCTTACTGCAAGCGACAGACCGTATAAAAGAGCAGTTCCAACAGATAAAGCGCTTAATATACTTAAAGCTGAAGCAGATGCAGGCAAGCTGGATAAAAATATTGTTGATTTTTTTATTAAGAAGAAGATTTACGAAGTTCCGGGGCAGTAGCCGCAGTATTATCTTTCGTCTCTATTTGTAATAGAAACATACAATGATTTTCAGCTGCTGAGATTTATTTTATCCGGTAAAATCCTGAGAATTTAATTTTAAAGAATAAAAAAGCCGGAATCAGAATTAAAACTGATATCCGGCCTTTTTTAAATTATTATTGAGCGATTTTGCAGATTAACAGATTTCCTGTTAAAAATTTATTACCATTTAATCAGTGTTCCGCCGTATGTCAGGCCTCCGCCGAAACCTACAATAATTACATAATCCCCTCTTTTAATACTGCCGTTATCAACAGCCTCATTAAAAGCAAGCGGTATGCTTGCACTTGATGTATTTGCATATTCATCAATATTCATATAGAACTTATCAAGCGGAATTGATGTTCTTTTTGATACTGCTTCTATGATTCTCATATTTGCCTGGTGCGGTACAATATATTTAATATCATCAATACCGATACCTGCATCTTTAAGCAGTTTGTTTACTGTTTTGCTAAGGACTTCAACTGCAAAGTTGTAAACCCTTCGGCCATTCATCTCGAGACAGGTTCTGTTCGGATCTGTATTTTTTAAAAAAGGTTCTACTACTCCGCCTGCAGGCCTTGATAAATACTCAGCCCCGCTTCCTCTTGCTCTCATGTATGAATTTAATATTGCAGAATCAGAAGAATCTGATTCTTCACGCCCTGTTATTACAGCTGCACCTGCACCGTCTCCGAATAGTACGCATGTTCCCCTGTCTTCCCAGTTTGCAATTTTTGTAAGCTGTTCTGAACCTATTACAAGAATGTTTTTAGCCTCGCCTGTAGCAATGAAACTTTTTGCAATATTTACTGCATATACAAAACCGGAACATGCTGCTGCAACATCATATGCTGAGGCATTAACAGCTTTGATTTTATCCTGAACAACACAGGCTGTTGCAGGGAATCCTATATAATCAGGTGTTCCTGTCGCCAGAATTATCTGATCAATATCTTCTGCCGCAATACCGCTTCTTTCCAAAGCCATTTCTGCAGCCCCTACTGCCATATCAGATGTCATTACATCATCACCGGCAATATGCCTGTTTTTTATACCTGTATGGGAATAAATCCATTCATCAGATGTATCCACACGTTTTGTAAGTTCTTCATTTGATACTTTATTCTCAGGAACATATACTCCCAGACTTTTATATAAGGAATAATCATTTAAACCTCCATATTTATTATGGATCTATAATTTATAGATACTTTAGCGATACTCTGTTTTAAGAGTCTATCATGAAATCATGTAATCTATAACTTTTATCTAAAAAGGTCAAGGATTGAATATGGTTATGACAATATTTTTACAAAATCGGGGAACGTATGAGTTATATAGGTGTAATTAACACAGACAGTAATCTTGAACTGGATATAAAGGATCTTCTTGGAAGATCAGGAATAAAAAATACGAAATTCCTCTCAGATGAGGATGAAATACTGGATTTTATCAGCTTTGAACTTCCTGAACTCATTATTATCAACTTTTCTGATAAAAATGTTGACTTAACCAGACTTCTTCTGCGGGTAAGAGAAGATCCGTGGCTTAATTCATTCGGGATACTGGGACTCTATGATCATGAAACAGTAAAAGAGGAGGATCTTTTAACCAAATTTCAGGATTACAATATTCTTTCACTTCTTGATTACATAAGAATAAAATCCTCACTTATCAAATGTATAAATATAATTCTTGAAAATAAACAGATTGTATTTAATAAGGATCTTTCTGAAAAACTTTTTGACAAGGATGTCGGCTCTTTTGAAATTTGAAAATGATCCTCTTGCTGTCTCTGTTTATGCAGGTATTGCATCATCAATACTTGTTCTAAGAGGATTTATTAAACCTGATTCAAGAATACATCTGCAGCTTGTTCTTTCCGAGCTGATGATAAACGGTATTGAACATGGAAACTGCGGAATTACTTTTGATGAGAAAACCTCTTTCCTTGATAGCGGCGGAAATATTGTTGATTTAATTGAAGAAAAAAACCGTGATGTCATGATCGGAAGGAAAAGAGTCCGCTTTGAATGGGATATTTCAAAAGACAGTTCCAGATTTATAATTCGTGATGAAGGGGATGGTTTTGATATTTTTTCCTTAAAGGAAAAAGTGGAAAACGAGGGGCCCTATTCTCTTCACGGCAGAGGAATCAGAATGGCAAGTCTTTTCGCCAAAAGAATAGCTATAACAGAAAAGGGAATGCAGTTCTTGTTGAAATTGAGCATGATAAGGATGCAACCAGAAAAGCGCCGGAAGGCTTTATTAATGAAGAGGTAATTTATCTTAAGAAAGGCGATATTGTGTGCAGGGAAGGCGATGCCGGAGATGCACTTTATTATATATCCTCAGGACGCTTTTCTGTCTGGCATAAGGACAGTATTGTAGGCCGGCTTGATCCTTCTGATATATTTATGGGGGAAATGTCTTTCTTTCTTAATAATGAAAGAAGTGCAACTGTTGTGGCTGAATCTGACGGAATTATTGTAAAAGTCCCTAGAAAGAATTTTATTCAGATCATTAAAAAATATCCCCAGTACGGTCTTTTCCTTGCTAAATTATTATCCCGAAAGCTAACCCGGGCTAATACAAAGAGTGCTGAACTTCAGACTGTTTCACATATATAAGATCAAACAGGGTAAATCAGGGCTGTTTAATCAGTTCCGAATTTAATGAATACCTGATAATCACTGATATGTCCGGAGTTTTTAAGGTTTCGTCCCTTTAAAACTGCAGTTTTTATGCTGATGATGAATTTGTAACATTATGAGCTCGAAAAGGTTTTATATCTTGATTGAAATTACTATACCCTTTGTTTATAGTATCTTATTGCGAGGAAATTATGAAAAAAACTTATAAAATCATATATATTCTAATCTTTCTTACAGCATTTCTGCTGATTAATTCATGCAGTAAAAAGACTGAAGTACCTGTAAAGGTTGTTCTTGATACAATGATTACCTTTGTTTCAGGAGAAGCTTATATCGTTGATAAGGAAGGGGAACAGCATGAAGCTGAAATCGGGGAGAAACTCTTTCCTGATTATTCTCTAATTACTATGTCTGATTCATACCTGGAATTCAGGATAGGCAAATCAGGTGTTATAAGAATGGATGCTGATACTTATCTTGAGCTTTCTGATTTTACTCAAAAAACAGAGAAAGATTATACAGCATCGGATATCTCATTGTCGCTTGCTGCAGGTACTGTAATTCAGAAAGTTAAAAAATTACAGGCGATGATACTTATCATGTAAAAACAGCAAGCTCAGCATTCGGAGTTCGGGGTACTGAGTTTCTTGTTTCTACACAGGATGGAAATGATACTCTGGCTGTAGGAAGCGGAAGTGTTATAGCTTCTCTTTTCCCTGCAGAAATTGAGGAGTTAAAGAAAAAAGCTGAGTCAGGTGATGAAGATTACCTTAAAATCTATAATTCTCTTGAAGAGAGCTTTCCTGTTCTCGGTGCAGGTGAGGAAATATCTGTTAAAAAATCTGATATTGAATCTGCGGCAGAATATCTTAAAGACGTAAATGAACTGATCGGAAAAGCTGAAGCCGGGAGATTTCAAAGGAAGAAGCTGTTTTCTCAATAACTGCTAATGTTGAAGCAGCCGCAGAAACAGCTTCTAAACTGGCATCAGTCCCTGTTTCAGAAGAAACAGCACTGCTCTTAAACATGCGATAAAGTTTGTTCCTGATGAAGAAATATCTGAGACTGAGCTTTATATAAAGACTGAGCCTGCTGATGCAGCAGTTTACTTTGACGGAAATCTTGCAGGATACGGCAGTCTTAAAGCTTTATTCTCAGGTGAAAAAATTATAAATTTAAAAGTTGAAAAAGACGGATATTATCCGTTTGAGAAGGAAATCAATACCGGCGAAATCAAAGAATCTCCTTATTTTATAAGTCTTGAAAAGAAAGCAGGATCTGTCTCTATTCAAGCATATCCATCTGATTCCGAGATTACTATTGAAGGAATAGGCCGTTTTAAAGGAAAATACAGCGGACAGTTTGATCCGGGCATGAGAATTTCAGTTACTGTTTCCCGTGATGAATATATAAGCGAAAAGGCTGTTTATAATATCGAAGAGAATACTTCCATAAATGAAAAGATTATTCTTAAGCCGATGCTTATTCCGTTTAGCTTTGATTCAGGTTTAGAAAGCGGTGATCTTATCATCAGGGTAGACGATGACAATATATTATCGGCAGAAAATGAATCCGGCTTTAGCTTTTTCTCAAAAAAAGGAGAAAAAAAGTGGAGTCTTGTTTCTTCATATACAGAAAGCCCTGTAATTACAGATAAAAGCCTTGTTTTTGTATCAGGAAACAGTCTTGAAAAGGCTGATTTTCAAACAGGCACAGTTTCCGCCTCTATTAAGCTCAAAGAATCAAAATATCAGAAGCCGGAATATATTGACGGAATGGTCTTTGTAAACAGCGGTACAAATATTCTGAAATATATCCTGACAGTTTTGAAAGAGAACGTGTTTATAATCTACCGGATCCAATAGTATCAAATCCCTATTACTATAAAGGGAAGCTTTATTCTGTAAATGATAAAGGTACTCTTCTTATTTACGGCGATAAAAAAGAAGAGGAATCTGCAATTGCTCTTACAAGAGGGAATCCAGAAGGTATAGATATCGCAGCATCTGAAGGTACTGCATATTTTGCAGGGCTTAAGGGGGAAATATTTGCAATGAATATTGAAACTGCAGACTTTCCCTGGAATGCTGATTTTGAATCAGAAGGTGTTCTTCCCTCTATAAGCATTGAAAATGATACTGTAATTCTGGAATCAGGAAGCCTCTTGAGTTTTTATAATAAAAACGGAGAGCTGCTGTTCAGCGCAGATTCAGCAGTTGATGCCTGGAGTTTTACAAAAGAGGGTGAATTTGCCTATGTAACAGGCGGAAATACAGTTGTCCTCTGCAGCAGCATTGACGGCAGCGTGTTGAAGAAGGCTGCTGTTGAAGATGATATTAATGACATTGCTGTAGTTGACAGCCGGATATATGCAGTTAAAAGGACGGTACAGTCCTTGTCGTAAATACAGATGCATTCTAGGTTTAATAATAGACATTATACCGGAGTTTGGGTAAGCAGGTTCCGGTTTTTTATCTCCGTACGCTTAAAACCCTCTGCTGCAGTAAAAACATAATTTCTATTAAGCATATACAGTCAAATGCTTTAATTTTTTCTGCGCTTCTGGACAAGTCCCCTCTTCTGAATATATGATAGTTTCTATGGAAAAATACAATTCAGAACAGGAATATCTTGCAAGAACTTGAGAAAAGAGGAGCGCTGCCTGAAGGTTTTAAAACAGCAGTTCTTCCTCTTACTTTTAAACCAGAGGAAAGACCGGTTGATAAGCCGCTTCCCATGAACCTTTCAATGCTCTGTCTTGATAAGGCGACATCTGTTTTTGCAGGTGTTTTTACAAGAAATAAAATGTCCGGGAGCTCCGGTTCTTATCGGCAGAAAAATGCTTGATAACAGCAGAGTCAGAGGCGTTATAATTAATAATAAAATAGCAAATGTCTGCACTTCTACAGGTGTTGAGGATGCCCGGGCTGTTGTAAATGCTGCCGCTTCTGCAGCCGGTGCAGAGGAGAGCGAAATATTTCCGTCCTCCACCGGAATAATCGGCTGGAAAATTCCTGTAAAGGAAATGACAGCAAAAGTTCCAGATCTCTATGCTTCTCTTAAAGGCGGAAGTGCTCTTCCCCTTGCCAAAGGGATTATGACTACAGATTCATTTCCCAAATTAAGATCAATTGAAGTAGGGAAAGGAAGAATTGTTGCTGTTGCAAAAGGCGCAGGAATGATTGAGCCTAATATGGCTACAATGCTTTCATATATAATGACAGATATTAAAATTGACAGGGATGAATTGCGGTCTATTCTTAAAAAAACTGCTGAAAAAACTTATAACTGCATATCTGTAGACAGTGATCAGAGTACAAGCGATACAGTAATTGCAATGAGTTCATGTCTTGTAGAAGGAGTTTCATCATCAGAGTTTGAAAAGCTCTTTTTAAACTCTGTTCCGAACTATCGGAAGATATTATAAGGAATGCAGAAGGTACCGGTCATGTAATTAAAGTGAAAATTACCGGAGCCCGGGACTTTTATGAAGCCCGTGAGATTGGTAAAGCAGTAATAAACTCTTCCCTTGTTACTACTGCAGTTTTCGGAAATGATCCCAATGTAGGACGTCTTCTTTCTTCAGTGGGGACTATATGGGTAATAATAATCTGGAACTTGATAAAAATGAGATGTGTATAAAGCTAGGTCCTGAAACAGTATTTGATAACGGGGCTTTTATTCTGGATGAAGATAAAGAGATAAGACTTTCCGATTATCTTAAAGAAAGAATGCTTGATTCAGAACATAAAACATATCCTGCTCATGATCTTACTGTTGATATTGAAATTAGAATAAGCAGAGACGGTGAAGGTGAAGCTCTTGTTACAGGATCAGACCTTTCATGCGGTTATGTAAGAGAGAATGCAGATTACAGATCCTGATGCTGCATTATTCTGCTGATATAATATCAGCAGGAGTAATAATGTAAAATTACTGCATATTTAAAACTGCGTTCGGGAAAATTTTGCCGCACAGTAAGCCCCTGGCGGCATGGGAGGACAGTAAGCGCTGTTACGGCCAAGCCCCTATGTAGGCGCGGCTTCCAAACCACCTGCTTTGCTGGGGGTAAAATATGTTTTACCACAATTACAGAGACTTTTTCGAAGTGTTTGAAAGTTTATTACTGTTGGTGGTTGTTAATCTGATCCGGGAGAATATTTTGAAAAATGAAAAAACAGAAAGTCTTAATGAAATATTAAAAAGGCGGAAGCAGATTTTGAAAAAGATGTTATCGGCGGAAAATCTCTTTTCAGAAAGCTTCTTACATCATATCTGGCCGGTGGACATGTCCTTATAGAGGGGGTTCCGGGCCTTGCAAAACCAGAGCGGCAAAAAAACTTTCAACACTTTTTGATACTGATTTTTCGAGAATCCAGTTTACACCGGATCTGCTCCCTTCAGATATAACAGGGAATATGGTGTTCAGACCCTCAAGCGGTGATTTTACTGTAAGAAAAGGTCCTGTTTTTTCCGGAGTTCTTCTTGCCGATGAAATAAACCGGGCGCCTGCAAAAGTTCAATCCGCTCTGCTTGAAGCTATGGAGGAACGTCAGGTTACAATTGGTGATAATTCGCATATACTTCCTGAAAACTTTTTTTGTTATTGCAACACAGAATCCAATTGAGCATGAAGGTACATACAGACTGCCCGAGGCTCAGTTAGACCGTTTTATGATGAAACTGCTTCTTGATTATCCGGATAATAATGATGAGCTAAGGATTCTTGATCTGCATGAAGCAGGTAATGAGGAAATAGCTTCCCCTTCTGTTCTTATAGATTCCAAAATAAGAACTGATGTAATTACTGCTTTGAATAATATCAGTGTATCTGATGAAATAAAGAAGTATATAGTTTCTATTGTCCGGGCTACCCGGAAAGACAGCAGATATATAAGCTTTGGTTCCTCTCCAGAGGGCTGTTTCAATTCTTAAGTGCAGCAGGATAAATGCATTTCTTGACGGTCGTGACTGGGTTCTTCCTGATGATGTTAAGGAAGTCACTCCTGATCTTCTAAGGCACAGGATTGTTCTTACATTTGAAGCGGAAGCGGACAGAATTAAATCTGATAATTTAATTGAAAATATATTAAGCAGTGTAGAAATACCGTAAAAATGACCAGGAAAGATCTTGTTTCTGAAATCAGAAGAATAGAAATTGCTTCAAGGAATTCCTCCAGGTTTCCTTAAGCGGAAATTTCAGATCTGCTCTTAAAGGTTCCGGAATGGAGATTGCCGGATTTAAGGAATATTCAACTGATGATGACTACAGAGCGGTAGACTGGAATGTCTCTGCACGAACCGGAAGGATCTACAGCCGTATATATCAGGAGGAACGGGAAAATCCTGTTTTTTTATAGTTGATACTTCTTCCTCCATGTATACAGGGGATTATTTTCCGGCGAAAGAAAATCGAAAATTGAAACATCTGCTGTTGTAATGGCTTTGATAGCATTTGCCGCAGTTTTTAATAATGACAGGGCGGGATCTGTATTCTGCTCAGATACAGTAGAGGATGAATATAAAATCGGCGGAAAATCTGCTCATATTGCAGATATGGTATTCAGTTTACTCGATCATTCCCCTTCAAAAAACTACTTTGATCTTTCCTATGCGCTCAGCTGTATTCCCCGGACAATAAAGAGGGGGTGCTGTTTTGTAATTTCAGATTTTAAAACAGCAATGCCTTCCGGTCAGATTAATGCAGCAGGCCGTAATACTGATCTGGTTTTTATCAGAATTACAGATCCTTCAGACACATTCAGCGAAGGATTTTTTTTCTTTTTATGCATCTGATGTTTCAGGAAAATCAGGTTCAGCAGGGAAAAAGAGTTTAAATCATAATACTGATAAACCGGCCGGTTTTTTATCTTTTTTCCGCAGTAGAAAAAATTTTAATGCAGGATCAGGCAGAAGCAGGTATATAAATCTGGGAAGGAAAAGCCGTGATACTCTTAGAGCTGCGGCGGAAAAATATCTGGAGGAGCAGAAAAACTTATTATAAGGGAGGGGTGTCTTTTCTTGATATTTCAACAAAAGACAATATTCCTTCAGCTGTAAACAGTTTTTTTTAAGAACAGGAAGCAATGAAAAAAATACTGTTTTTAATTTTTATACTGATTTCTCTATTTTCTTTTCCGGCTGCTGCCGGTGATCTTTATGATATGGGCTTTGATTCGGCAGAATATGAACCGGAAGAAATAAGAACAGGAGATCCTGTTTTCTGCAGGATAAAACTTTCCGGCCGGTCTCTTAACGCATCTGATGCTGTTGAGTTGTCTGCTGTCAGCAACATAAGCTATGAAGTAACAGACTTGAAAATGAATATATCATCCGGAGAAATACTTATCTGGTTTATCCCTTTTAATCCTGATGAAAAATATCTTCCGCTTATTAAAAGCAGAACATTTATTCTGGATAAAGTACCGGTTCAGATAGAAAGATATTCCTCTTCCGATGATGATGTCCCTGAGCCTCCGGGAGCTGTTCTTCTTCCCGGAACACGACTTTTTTTCGGATTTGCATTTTTTATATTATCTCTTTTTATTTTTTTTATTTTATTGTTTTATTTAAATATTTTTACAGACCTGTTAAAAAAAGCATTTCCTCTTTTTTTTATTGAAACAGAAATAAAAAAAACATTATCAGCGTTCAAATCTCTTTATTCTGAAATAAATAAAGCAGATCCGGATGTTTTCTGCAGCATACTGAACAGACTCTTTAAAAAAATATCTTGATAAAAGATTTTCCATAACTTTTTCAGCTTTTACATCCGGAGAAACAGCAGATAATTTATCAGAGCTTGAAATACTTGATTCTGAAGAAGCAGAGCTGCTTAGAACATTACTATACAGCTCCGACAGAATCAGGTTTGGAACAAAAGATGTATCTGATTCAGCTTTGACAGAAAAAATATATAAGGCGGTTTTATCAGCAGTTGATAAGGCAGAGGATAAATATAACAGCAGCAGGAGGAGTACATGATTTTTCAGAATCCATCTGCATTCCTTCTTTTTATTCCTCTTGCAGCAATTTTTCTTTTTTTCCGCGGGAAAAAAAGAAATTATATTGTTCATTCTTTTAAGACTGACCGCTTAATACTGCCCGGTATCTCTACTTTTCTGTATTTATGCTGTGTTTTATTTATAATTACAGCTCTTTCTTCACCTTCTTTAAGACAGGAGAAAACAAAATATATTACGCCTGGGGAAAATTACTTTTTTATTCTGGATGTTTCCCCTAGTATGGCTGTAAATGATATTGACGGAAAAAGACGGATTGATGCAGCTAAAGAGATAATAAAAGGATTCAGAAAGACAAGGGCAAATGATTATCCGGGGCTGATTCTGTTTTCAGATGAAGCAGTTCTTTCTGTTCCTCCGTCCCCTGATATTAACTGGTTTGATAATGCTGTCTCTGATGCCGATGTTGTCTATCCGGACCGGGGTACAGCTTTGGGAGATGCTGCAGCTCTTGCTGTTTTTTATCTTAGAAAATCAGCTGCTGAGAATAAAATTGCTGTTCTTCTTTCTGACGGCATAAGCAATACCGGTACAGTTTCTCCCCAGACTGCAGCCCGCGCTGCTTCTGAAAGCGGTATAAAAATTTATACAGTTTCTGTAGGTTCTGACAGTATTGATAATGATATCCTTAAAATGACTGCATCTGAAACAGGAGCTCTGTACTTTAACGGTGAAAGTATTAATGAGCTTGAATATGCATTTTCATTTATCGGCAGTATGGAGGGCCGGGAACGGATAAGCGAAAAAGTAATCGATTTTGTAAATTACAGGGATGTTTTTATAAAAGCAGCTCTATGCTGTTTCTTACAGCGCATTTTATAAAAATATTTATATTAAAAGAGATATGTCTGTGAAAGATAATTATTTTTATATTAAGAGGGAAATATGCTGAAGAATCCTGAATATCTTTATTTGGCAGTAATTCCTGTAATTATTACTCTGTTTTACATTTCCCTGTCAGGGAAGGCTTTTGAACAGTTTTATACATATTCACATCTTAAAAACAAGGGAAGTAAAAGAAACCGTTTTATTTTCAAACGTAATACATCAGCTTTTCTTAGCTGTACTGCGGCTGTTCTTCTCATTATTTCACTGGCATCTCCTGTTACAGTGAAAAAGGAACTGGAGAAAAATTATACAGGAATCAGGACTTACTGCGATTATTCCCTTGTTATTGATATCTCAAACAGTATGAATGCTGATGACGGCGGGATAACGAGACTTGAAAAAGTAAAAAATATTCTTGTTTCTTTTGTCTTTTCAAATTCTGCAGACAGCAGATATTCTGTAACAGTTTTCAAAGGAGGATCCGCAGTCCTTCTTCCCCTTACTGCAGACAAAAACCTTACAGTCTCGGTGATAGAGGAAATATCTTCTGATATGTTTACGTCAAAAGGAACTTCTTTTTCAGATGCTGTTGATAAAGCTGCCGCCTTATTTCCAGAGCAGGAAAAATCAGAAAGAAAAATGATTATTGCTACAGACGGCGAAGAATCAGTTCCCGGAACTTTAGAAAAAGATATCCGCCGTCTTGCAGGTATAATTAAAGAGAAGATGATAAATCCTGTTATAATATTGCCGGATGTAAAGACCGGAAGTACTGTTAAATCAGGAGATATAAATCATATAAGTGTTCCGGATTATAAGCTTATGAAAAAGTATCTGAAATGTGGGGAGGAAGAGCAGTAAGTATGTCTGATTTCAGGATTTCGGATTTTATAAATCTCCATCCGGTATATGATACTGAAACAGATATAAGCTCCTTTTTTCTTTTTCCGCTCTTGATTTCTCTTTTAGCGGCTGCAGCGGCAGGGAGGATGAAACTGTAATAATGTACTTTAATAAAAATATTTCTCTACTGAGGATTTATACAGTTATTATTTTAACTCTTTTACTAAGCTCCTGCACATATTCCTCTGCCTGCTGGAATAATCTGAAAGGTGTTTTTTCCTTTGAAAAAGGACGTTTTGGAGATGCTCTTGTCAGCTACGGAAAAGCCGCTGATAAAAATAACAATAATACTGAATATGTCTATTATAATATCAGCAGGGTTTACCGTGATTTGGGCGAGATCAGTTCTGCAGCCGGAATACTTGATTCAATGTCAGGTATAGATGATAAAAAGCTTGAATACAGAATCAGTTATCTGAAAGCTGTTATAGCACATAATGACGGAAGGTATGATGATGCAGTTCTTTTTTTATAAAAAATTCTATTAAAATTGACAATAGTGATATAAACTTAATTAAGGGTCTTGAACTGGCTTTTAAACAGCTTGAAAACAGAAAAAGCGGAAAAGGTCAAAATAACAAATCTGACGGAACCGGAGCTTCGACAGCTGAACATTCAGAAGATAATAAAAATATTCAGTCTGACGGCAGATACGGATCGTCAGATATAATTGATCTTATATTTACGGAGGAGGTGAAACTGTGCCCTGGAAACAGGATTACAGATCAGACAGATTTACCGGACTGGTAGCAGCATTCCTGATTTTCTTTGCAGTTTTTCCTCTATTCAGTGAAGATTTTTCCGGCAGAATAATTCTTGAAAAAACGAATTTCGTTGTCGGTGAGGAATTTTCTTTAAGTATTCTTGTGCCCGGTGCAGCGCCTCTAATGCTCTCAATTGAAACCCCTAAAATCCCCGGAGGCATACGTCTTCTTAAAGGTCCTTATATGCGGCCCGGTAAAAGCGGGACTGTTGTTGACTACTATTTCCGTATTGAAAACCCGGACGTTATGTTCTCGGCAGTTTTTCACTTAAAACAGCAGTTAAAACCGGATATACTCCTCCGGTTTTTATTAAAGCTGGTAAAAATGATTTTCAGCTGAGCGGAATAGATGATGTCCCTCCGAATGTAAAATGGGCAGTTCCTTTAAAAACATATTATCCCGGTGAAATAATTCCAATGATGTTTGTTGTCGAGAATCTTGAGTATGATGATTTAAGTCTTGAAAGCTCAATATACAGCAATAATTCCGGGATAGTCAGGCATTCAAGCCGGAATGGGGAAAAAGAGGAAAAAACAGTACTTCAGAAAAATATTCTTACAGGAAGTATTTACGATATTCTTTATCATAATCATATATTTATTCCTGTGTTTCCCGGAACTGTACCGCTTCCCGGAGCAGAGATTTTTCTTTCAAAAGACGGGAAAAGCTATGGCACCTATCTTCCGGAAAAAAAGATTGTAATAACACCTGTCCCTTCAAGAATACAGGAAACCGGTGCAATAGGCGATTTTGAATCAAACTACACATTATCAGGCGAGATGCTTCATTCTGATGAAATAATTGTTGTAAAAAGAGTTCTTGAAGGCCGCGGAAATTTTTTATGCAGTAAATGTTCCTTCTCCGTATACAAATAAACCTGAGCTTGTGGAGATTAATCTGCTTAAGGAAAATTTAACTGCTGTTCCGTCCGGGCAGTGGTTTGACGGTACGCTTACTGTAAGATTCAGCCTGAAAGCTGAAAACAAAAAAGATATAAATGAATCTGCAATATTAACTGTACCTGATATGACTGTTATGAGAATCCGTGATGAATTCGGTGATAACAGGCGATACGATTTTTATACTTTGAAGGGCGGTTCTGAAAAAATTAATCTTACATCAATTAAAAGAGAATTCCTGTATCCTGAGGAAACAGGCCAGGATGTTTCAGGATCTGAACCAGGTTTTTCTCGTATTTTAATTATTTCTGCAATACTTATAATTTTTACAGCTGCTTTAATTTTCGGTTTAAAAAAACAAAAATAAAATTTGCAGTTATTTCAGCTTTTATATTTCTTATTCTCAGTACAGCCTTATTTTCAGTCTATATATTTAATGAAAAAGAAGTTTATGGTATTATCTCTTCTGATTCAGAATTTGCCGGTATTTATACAGTCCCTGATGAAAACAGCAGTATAAAATACAGTGCTTCAGCTATCAATGGTAATGTGAGGGTTTCTGTAAAAGGATCTTCAAAAGGTTATTACCTTATTGAACTGTCTGACGGCGGCGAAGGCTGGATTAAGAAAGAATATATCAGGCTTGAAGATGAGTGATTTTGGTAAAATATTTGAAGAATGGGAAAAATCCGGTAAATCCGGAATTGTAGATAAAGATAAAATACTTTCAAAAACAGAGATATCCGCGTCTCAAAACTTCACAGAGAAAAAGATTTAAAAAAAAATGAAACCTCAGGATGAAATTGATCTTCACGGATATACAGCTGCAGAAGCTTTAATCGAGCTGGAAGCATTTCTTGAAAATGCCAGAAAAAGAGGATTGAAAAAAGTTCTGATTGTTCATGGGAAAGGCCATCATTCTCAAAAAGGTCCGGTTCTCAGGGAAACAGTACATACATTTCTGAGAAGATGCCCGTTTACCGGAATGACAGGAACGCCTGACCGTTCACTCGGAGGTACAGGCGCTGTATGGGTTATAATCAGATAAAATAAACTATCTGATTATTTTTCTCTGTAAATTATTCTGCCTCGTGTAAGGTCGTAAGGGGAAAGAGCAACTTTCACTTTATCACCCGGTACAATTCTAATGTAAAATTTTCTCATTTTTCCTGAGAGATGAGCAAGTATTACATGTCCGTTTTTTAGTTCAACTTTGAACATTGTATTAGGAAGTGATTCCTTTACAATACCGTCAATTTCAATAGCTTCTTCTTTAGCCAAGGATTTAAACCTCATTTAATATAAAATATTCGAATGATTTATAATATTTAAATAAAAAATCTTTGTCAACAAAGAATATAGTTGACAATTAGCGATAAATTGTGGATATTACGTTCCATAAATAAGCATTTGCTTTTCAGAGGTTTAAAAATGATTGATATTGAATTCAAAGAGAAAATGGAAGAATCCCTTTTAAAGCTAAAAGAAGATATTATGAAAAATCTGATATCAGAAAATGATTCATTCAAATCTCTTATTGAAGATATGGACCCCAAAGATCTTGTAGATGTGGCGGCAGATGATATAGACAGAAAAAATGCTTGAAGCTGTAAGTTCTCAGGATCTCCGAAGACTCAGACTGATAGATTCTGCATTATCAAGAATTCAGAACGGCAGATACGGTGCGTGCATGAAATGCGGTAAAAAAATACCAAGTGAAAGACTTGAAGCAATACCGTATGCTCTTATGTGTATCGATTGTAAAAGTTCTGATGAGAAGAACAGCAGATAAAAGCTGGAAATCTGATTTTTTTATTAGTTTTATGCCGTAATATTTTTACGGTAGATAATAAAAACAGTAAAATAAAAAATGTTGAACACATATAGTTTAAGTATCTGAATTTCCCGCTAAGCATGTTTTATTGTTGTCCGATAATAGAAATGAGGACACAATGGAAACATTATCAGTAAACAGATCAATAACACTGCCTCATCTCGTTAGGGCCAGTTACACTAAAAGTAAAATTTCGGTGCCAGTGAGCCCGTCATCTTTAGGCCTTGCAAGATTTAAGCATATAAAAGGTATTCCTTCCTTCCCCAGCACCAGCGGTTTTTCTGTAACAAGACTTAAACAGCTTGATACCATGATTGATTTTATCAGCAGAATGAAAAATGAAGCTGTTTCCATTGATCTTGGAAACGGAGATGAAGCGGCTCTTGAAAAACTTACAGAGGAATATTCAAAACTTGTAAGAGAAAAAGTAAGCTCTCCTCTTTCCACTTACAGCTCCGGTCTTTATTCCCCGGGTTCTCTTCTTAACGTAACTGCCTGAAATGTCATTTATAGCTCTCTTTATTTTAATTGTTTTTGTTTTTTACCTGATTATTCCCGGGTCAGGAGCTTTCTATTCAAGAAAGAAATGGAAGGATTTCCGCCGTAATATTATTAAATCCGCAAATTACCCTGTTCTTGATTATCACCGCTTCAGAAGAAAGGGGATGATGAACTGCCCGGACTTTACCGCTTTTTCGGCAGAATTGAAGCAATACAGAATGAAAATGAAATATGGCTGAGACGGGGAAATTTTACAGTTACAGCAGATCTTAAAAATGTGAAGATATATATTATCAGAAGTCAATCTTCAGAAAAATCTGATGGTTCTTTTCTGGAAAAGCCGGAACTTACTATAGCAGATGAAATGCCTCAGATAATTTCATGGAACAGAATATTTTCTCTTCCTCAAAACAGTGAAATGATGATTTCAGGGCCTCTTTTCAGGCAGGGCGGCAAAGGTATTTTTAAAGGAACTGAAAAAGATTCACTTACAGTTATTCTATTTGACGGAAGCCGTGAGACTCTTTTAAAAAGATCTGTATGGTGCGGGCGCACAGGAATGAATTCTGGAATTTTTTTACACCTGCATCAATAGTAACAGGATCATTTGCTCTCCTGACAGTGACTTATACTGTTCATCCGGATTTATTTCCGATTTTCTTCATATATTATCTCTTTCATTAAGTCTGCTTCCGGTAGTTCCTCTTTTCCCTCCCGGAGTTGTTTTCTTTTTCTATACAGGCGCTTATGGAAAGAGGCCCGGTTTATAAGGGCTGAAAGAGATATTTTAAAACTTCCTTTAAGGTATTTTTCAGAAGATGATTATAAGTTCCAGTATAAAACAACAGTAATTTCTGATGAGGTTTCATACTGTTTTAGAAAAATTACAGGAAAAGAAGCTGCTTTGGAAATATGCCGGGAAAATAATGTCCTTATCCGGGAAAGTTCCGCGGATAAATGTAAAGGCGATGTTTATTTTTATTTTTACAGAAAAGGAACTGATGCAAAGGATTTTCCGGACGGCGATCCAATGCTGGAAAATATTATTCTCTGTAATAATCCATGGATAAGCAATGTAAAATGCAATGCTGCCGCCCGAAGAAAAGAGCTTCTTTCAATTCTTGTATTTATTACAGGATTAATAATAAATTTTCTTTTTTACTTTTTTATTTTGTGGGACTGCTGTTTTAACTGGACGAAGAGTCCTACTGCGGTCTTCTTCGTCCCCTGCCTGAATTTTTCTGATTTCTGTTGTTTTTTTGCATGGCTTAGACTGAATTTTCTTCCTCTGAAGTTCCAGTCATTAAGTTTTTCGATCAGATAATCCGCCTGATCAGAGGAAATCTCAATAAATGAATAATTATCAAGAATTCTTATCTGTTTGATTTTATCTTATCAATATCAGCAGCAGTTTGATTATTTATAAAGTTCGC
>LQAH01000128.1_pt1 | contig 22579 bp, 30 predicted proteins | sample 1535791 | NCBI WGS metagenome assembly LQAH01 (sample SAMN04331585, study PRJNA305678) | bioreactor metagenome | isolation source: bioreactor_4 inoculated with Wadden Sea sediment 2nd replicate of a... | place: Germany:Bremen
CGTTTTCGTAGCTGCGCGACAGATAATCGGTTGGCAGCAACACTGCCAGGACACGCTCGTCAAACGTGCCTGTCCGGTCATCCTCCAGTCACCCGCACGTTGCGGAAACTGATCAAGCGGGGTGTTGACAGGGACAGATGCTTCAGATCTGGTATGAACATACACCGCCGCCAGACCGAGAAGGATAAAAAGAACGATAAACCGCCATGTTTTGATAGATTGCATAAAGCACCTTTAAAGGGCCACAGATACCCACGGATAAAATCTGATTAAAATCGAAATCAGTTCATTATTCGTTTGACCTGAACACCATCAGGACTGAAATTTATAATCAAACCCACTCTGCAACACGTAGCTTTCAAATAGTTCATTGTTTGAGCGAGATGCCCCCTCAATAGCCTTCCCTGCCTTCAATTCAACAATGACAGAAATTTCAACAAAAAGATCAACAAAATATTCGCCAACAACAACACCATCGTAATATACTTTCAGAGGGTGTTGAGCGGTTGCCTGAGTTCCAGATTTCGAAATCTCATGAAGAAGAGCTTTTTCATAAACTTTTTCAAGGAACCCAGCTCCGAGAGAATTCCAAACCGTATAAGCAGAACCAATAATCTTCTCAGTAATGTCAGAGCAAATACCTTGCATTATCCCCCCCCCATAAATCCGCTCTTATCTGTGTCAATCTGTGGCTAATTAAAGATTTTCCTCAGCACCCCACTACTGACAAACAACAAAACCATCGCCAACACAAAAACCCCCATCCCCGGCAAATTCGTGGAAGAAACCTTCTGCCGCTGCAGTTCCATAATACTGAGCTAAAAAACCGGTACCGATCACACGAATCATATTAGTGAGCACAGCAATCGGAACGGTTAACGCAACCAACAGAATCATCGCGGCTCTTTTTTTCTGCGACACAACAGCCAGGGCGACACCAAGCGCCAGAAGAGACATCAGTGATCGTAAACCGCTGCAGGCGTCGGCCACCTCAAGCGTCGTATGTGGAAACATGATGATATTGCCTTCACGCAGAACGATAACGTTCATCAGTTTTAACGCAATAACTGAGAACTTTGCGACAAACAGTTTCAGAGGGAACGCGATGGCGTCATAGACAATATACGGCAGCGGGATCATGAAGAATAAAAAGCCGATCGGCAGAAGAAGTTCCTTCAACCACTGCCAGCCCAGTAAAAAAACGATCATTCCGGCAAGGAGGAAAACCATGGACGTACGCTGACTGAACGATTCCTGCGCAGCGACTCCCACCACCAATACAGCCAGAGAAAAAAGGACCAGCACGATTCCGCTCTTGGCCGGTTTTACCGGAAGCATGGCCAGTACGTCCCTCTTCTGCCAGGCAAAATAAGCAGAAATCAAAGGGACGAGCAGTCCATGAGAATAGTTCGGGTCATTCATCCAATCCGCATACAAACCTTTAGCGGTGGCAAAGTAAAGAGCGATGAAAGTGCAACCCAGCAACACTGAAAATATGAGATTCTGAGCGGACCATCTGGACTTAATCACAAAATAACCTCGATCATGAGAGCGATCTGATTCAATTTAGCTTCTGTCCGGAAACCGTTTTTTTCCGCAATCTCAGCGTCGGCCTTAACACTTGATTGTGCGGCGGACAGGACCACGCCTTAAGCTCAAATGCTTGACGCCCTTGATCTTGCGAAAAGTTGCTGACTTCCAGATCAGAAACGGTCGCTGTGCCATCCGGAGGTTCCGGATAGCGCAGTCAAAAAAACCGGCTTATGCGACCTCAACAACAGCTAAAAGACACCTCTGGTGTCAATAATGATTTTTTCCTGCAATGCGTCTTTCGGCAAGCCGATGAACTCATCATGATCAACAAGCAGCACCAGAATGTCTGATTGCTCGACGACTGCGTTGTAATCATAAAGCTCGACATCCTGAATTTCTCCCGAGACATTGGGTTCGCACGCAATCACCCGGCCAACGTCCAGTTTGACCAGTTTCTGGACGATATCAAGAGCTGGAGATTCTCTCAAATCATCGATATTGGCCTTGAATGTCAAACCGAGACAACCGATCACAGGTTGCTTGAACCGTTTCGCCTTGGCGACAACCTTATCAATAACCCATTGCGGCTTGCTATCGTTCACATTACGGGCGGTATGGATCAAACGTGCATGTTCTGGGGTCTTGGACACGATAAACCAGGGATCGACCGCGATACAATGGCCGCCGACCCCGGGACCGGGCTGTAAAATATCAACCCGTGGATGGCGGTTTGCCAGACCGATCAGTTCCCAGACGTTGATGTGCAGGGAATCGCAGATAATCGACAGCTCGTTGGCAAAGGCGATATTAACATCGCGGAAACTGTTTTCAGTCAACTTACACATTTCAGCGGTCCTGGCATTAGTGATGATACACTCGCCCTTGACAAAGGTTTTATACAGGGCCACTGCCATATCCGAACACTTTGACGACAAACCGCCGATCACGCGATCATTATTCACCAGTTCGCTCAAACATGCCCGGGCAGGACGCGCTCAGGACAATGGGCGATACGGATATCCGACTGTTCACCCGCATGCTGGGGAAAGCTCAAGTCGGGACGCAATTCCGCCAACCAGGCCGCCATCTGCTCAGTTGTGCCGACAGGTGAAGTCGATTCCAGAACCACCAGGTTCCCCGGCTCTAAAACAGGAGCTATGGCCTTACTGGCGGCGTGAATGTAGGAAAGGTCAGGAACGTGATCATCCTTAAAAGGCGTTGGAACAGCTATCAAAAAAGCATCGGCGGGTTCAGGCGTACTCGTTGCCGTGAGATAACCTTCTGTCACGGTCGCACGCACAACCATATCGAGATCAGGTTCGACAATATGGATCTCACCCCGGTTAATCGTATCAACGGCAACCTGATTGACATCAACACCAATAACTCTTTTTTTACGCGACGCAAAAACCGCAGCAGTCGGAAGGCCGATATAACCCAGGCCAACGACCGAGATACGCTCAAAATCGATCATGATCATTCCTTAAATTCAGTCTGTTTGTTCATCTGTAGAGTTAAAAGAAGCAGATAACGCCCTTATAATGCGTTCACAAGCGTGCCCATCGCCATAAGGATTATGAGCCAGACTCATGCGTTGATAAGCCCCGGCATCATCCAGCAGCATGGACACTTCAGAGATAATACCATCGACACTGGTCCCGACAAGTTTCACCGTCCCGGCCTCAATCGCTTCAGGCCGTTCCGTGGTCTCGCGCATCACCAGAACGGGCTTTCCAAGTGATGGTGCTTCCTCCTGAATCCCTCCCGAGTCTGTCAGAATAAGATGTGAAGACATCATCAGATAGACAAAGGGAAGGTATTCCTGAGGGGGGATAAGATAAATGTTGTCAATACCGTCAAGGTACTTCTTGACAGGTTCCTGGACATTCGGATTGAGGTGTACCGGATAGACAATTTGAATTTCAGGGTATTTCAAGGCAAGTGTTTTCAATGCCCTGCAAATACGCTCAAAACCGCCACCGAAACTTTCCCGCCTGTGACCTGTGACCAGAATCATTTTTTGACCGTCGTCTAGAAACGGGTAAAGAGCAGCAAATTCGGCCTTCAGACCGGTCGACCGCTCAATCTTGTCTGTCACCATCAACAGTGCGTCAATGACGGTATTGCCGGTTACTTTGATGGTATCAGGATCAACACCTTCCTTCAGCAGATTATCCCGTGAAGAGTCGGTCGGAGCAAATGATAGCGGGCGAGAACCCCGTCAATTTGCGGTTTGCTTCTTCGGGCCAGGGAGAATAGAGATTGCCGGTGCGCAAGCCGGCCTCGACATGACCGACCGGTATCTGGTGATAATAAGCGGCCAGTGAAGCGGCAAAGGTGGTTGCCGTATCGCCATGGACCAGAACCACGTCAGGCTCAAATTGACGTAAAACATCACCAATACCCGTCAAGATCGCGGTCGTCACATCAGCAAGAGACTGACCATGACGCATGACATTCAAATCAAAGTCAGGCTCGATCTCAAAAGCGATAAGACCTGATCAAGCATCTCCCGATGCTGTGCCGTCACGCAGACTTTTGCGTCAGTATGAGCGGCAGAATCTAATTGTTTAACCAGAGGAGCCATCTTTATGGCTTCAGGTCGGGTACCAAAAACAGTTAAAACTTTCATATTGTTCCCTATAAATTTAACATAATACCAACAATCACTGCGGTTCAACAGTTAGATCAATTAAATGTTGCTTTGCCTTGAAGTGAGAAAAGAAGCCATCCAGGAAGATATGAAGAGCAAATATCAGAAATTCTTAGTACCATAGAAATTAATACTCCATCAGTCGGCGAGACACCGGACAGACCCAATACAAAAATAAACAAACCTTCTTGTAATCCCAATCCCTGTATTGTCACAGGAATTCTCAACACAAAATGGACTAACGGCATGACGATAAACACGAAGGCTAAAGACACTTGATCAGAAACAACTCTACATGCAAGATAGTTCAGAAAGAAATAGTATCCAGTCTCAATAAGCGTCAACGCCAAAAAAATTGACAAGGGTTTGAAATTGAGTAACTGATCTCTGAACACCCTAAGAAACCCTGAAATTTTTATCAAAAACGTCCACTGAAATGAGCATAATAATTTGTCAAAAAATGAGTATGACGTCTCAAAGATCATTAGCACGAAAGCCAGAGATATTGCCATGGCGGAGAGCAATGAAATATACAGGGGAATTTCCCCATCAACCCCGAAGAGCTCCACTGAAAAAGGAATCGTACAAATAACAAAAAAGATAAGTGACAAAATGCCAACGATTCTTTCAATGATAACAGTTGACAGCACGACTGAGTCACACCCTAATCTCTTCAAGGAAAGAACGCGATAGGCATCCCCTCCAAGATTTCCGGGCGTAAAAGATCCGACAAAGCTACTTTTAAGATAAAGCGACACCGATTCAGAATAAGAGATATGCAGTTTATTAGCGGCCAGAAGAATTCGCCATTTAAACCCCATAAAACATCGATCCAAAAAGCGAGAGCAATGAGCAGAACAAGGAAACCGTGAGACATTGCTCTAAAATTATCAGCAAAATCTTGCCAATCAACTTGCCTGACAACAAAAAACAGCAAAATCATGCTTACAAATAATTTAATAAAACATTTAATTTTCATATTTCCAACAGCACTATAAAAGGGCTGACTCTTGAATCTTATAATCGTAGTTCAAGTCGGGGAAATCGCTATCACAATCAAAGGTATACAGTGGCCCTTTACAACCATGAGAAGCATCCTCAAGAAATTGCAAAGTTGGCTGATTCTTGTTTGTAGGAAAATATTCAACAACAAGATTTTTACAATTTAATTCAAACATCAGCTTCAGAGCTTTTTGCAATAGGATATACTCAATTTTACGCCCAAAGACACGACACGATAAAATTAAATCGACAACTCGCAGTGTCTCCCCAGACTTCGAGACACTCAAAATACCAACCAGTCCGGAATCGCCATATTTATCTTTAACTCTCAAAGAAAAAATAAAATTTTCAGGTACCTCCAACCACGAAGAAAACTCTTCCGCTGTCAGCCTTCGCGTTGATAAATTAAACTGATTGGTCTTATTAATTAACTGGAGAAGTCGGGTTGAATTTTCTTCCTTATAGTCCTCCCATATCATCTCTATTTCAAGAGAGCTCAGCCAAGAGTCGAGGGAGCCAAGATCCTTACGCAGAGACGCTCTTTTCCTTTCGGCCGAATACATTTTGGAGCGTAATGCATCTTCTCCGGACAACGAGACAACATCAAAGCAACCTAAGGACAAAAGCGCTTTGGAATACAGCATCACGTCAGCAGGCCACTCAGGGACATAAACTTCAGGAAGAGCTTCTGCCACCCTCGACCTTTCAACAGGATTATCGTCAATGAACACAACGGATTGAAGTCCCAGATTAAGCTCATTGACAAGATCGACAATGTTTTGAGCCTTATCCTTCCAATTTATACGCCATCCAGCAAAATCATCTACTGAGAGAACCATTTCAGGATGGGTATTTATCGCTTCTAAAGCGACAGACTCTGAATTTTTACTGACAATCGCAAGAACAATTCCCTTATTCGTCATGGCTTTAATATTAACTTGAAAATCTGTAAAAGCCTCTCCTATGGGATCATGCCCACCCAGCCGAAGATTTTGCACACCGTCGTCACCAACGATCCCTCCCCATAAAGTATTGTCAAGATCGAGAACCAGTAATTTCCTGGTACACCCCTTTGCAGCATACAGAATATTTTCACTTCAGCAGCGACCGATGAGAAAACATCCGGACTGAAAGGGATCTTACCCAGATACCACATTTTAGGATTAAAGCTGTGCTTACCGGAACGAAACAGGCACGATTCAGTATCAAGAAGAAAAACTTGCTTATTTTCAGACAAATTATCCGCAAGACGGATATTCATTCTGGCAATGAGATCCGACAACCCGCCAGGCATACGATCTCGACCGCCAAACCCTCTACGGTAATAAGGTTTAGCCCAGACAGGAATAATGACATAAGACGCTTTTTTGCACGCTAAAGCCACTAATGAACAGAAAGCATCCACCTCTTCATAAATATCGTGATAGTTGATTGTTTCATATTGACAAGCTCTGGCATATGTCCGGGACACAGTGGATGCAGAGGTCCACAAAACAAGTGAATCGTATCTCTTCTCCCACATCGGCGAATCAGCATCCAACAGGTAATTCTCAACGGGTCCGAATGGCGCACTATGTGCTGCTACTACGAAGCGGTCAGCAGTAAAAGAATCATCGTTATTCAAGTAGCCGACAAGAGTACTTGCGTTAAAGTCGCTCAGCACGAAACAGCTAATTTCAGCCTCAGGCATATTGTCCCTTCTCAATCAAAGACAGAATATAATCAGCAAGAGATTCAGCAGACTTCAATGCCGACAATTGATTTGTTCTCGAGAGCTCAGCAGCAATATCAACAGGCACTCCCAACTCTTCTTCCAGGTACTGCTCGCAAACAACAACAAAATTAATTAATCCCAGACTGTCTAAAGTCGATTCACGACGCGTTTGATCAAAGATACAACGCCCCTTCTCATCTAATTTCTTCTCAACCGAGAGCTGACGATTGATATCCGCAATTGCCTGCAGGATACACTTTACTATTTTCTGCCGTAGACCGGAGACATCAGAACCAATAGCCGAGGTTGAAGAGGTCGGATGGTTACCGGGCGAGGCAACTTCAGACGCAGGCAGCCGGGGCAATGGCATCAACTTCTGATATGGTATAAGCTTCGTATATTCGGGAACATCTTCACTAATAACGGCACCAGCGCCGATAAATGCCCCCTTCCCGACCGTGACACCATCCAGAATTCTGACACCTGCACCAATCCAGACATCATCATGAACGACCACGGGGCCACGACTATATGTTCCCTGCTGCATCATCGGAATATCAGTGTCTTCAGTGTGGTAAAGGCCGCCACCGATATAACATTGTCCACCGATACCAACATCGCTACCGATATGAATACCCGAAGCGGAGCTGAGCTGGCACTGACTTCCGATAGTGCAACGATCGCCAAGAGTTATCGACCCGGTTTTAGTCGAAAGGATGGTGTCACGCGCAATAAGAACATCGTCGCCGATACGAATTCCCTCGTTTGCGCGTGCATCCAACAAACAATGGTCATCAATCGCAACCCTGTCCCCAACATTAATTTTACCTGGCCAACGGAGAAACACTCCCTGCCCCCAGAGACACCCGGAGCCGCAAGTCCTGACAAGAAACGGAAGATATATTTTCCTTAGCAACAGCCCCATAGCACCAGGGATCATTGAAAGGAGACAAGTATATATCTCATATTTCAGAAGATTCCAGAAACGAGATGAGCCAACAAAGAAATTCAAATACTTCCTGAATGAAGACTTGTCGGAACTGTGAAGCTTATCGCCTATAGGTTCTTTAATAATATCTTTACCCATAACCCCAACCAATATAATTATTCATAATTGACAAGAATTGCCCAATCTGAAGAGTAAGGGGCAATCAATTCCCCATTACTTTCTACTGTTATTCCTTCTTTAATTTCACGATATTTCACTTTCGTATCGACAACGACGACTTCATTAAAATTTAAAATCCCCCAGAAAAACCCTGCTTTTATTTTCGGCAAAATACAACCTTCTCTTTGATCTGTCATCCTCAAGGCACAAGACAGCGACATCCCCCTTGCAGGGTTTTAAATTATCAGTAAATGCCCTTGAAATAAACGTAGCGTATGTCTTGATCTGATCTGCATTGGGGAAAGGGGCAGACCCCTCAGAGTCGGACCGCGAATCAGGGAGATAACCCCAGATATTTGCGACCCCTCCTGCCATTGTCGAATGCCACAGGCCTTTACGAACCATGTCCAGATCGTAATCTTTCTCAGGATAAGGAGAAGGATTTCTAAAGCGGAAGCGATCTTCTGAAAATGACGGTTTATCTGGTCGCCTGGATATCGTTTCTAAATACTTATCATAGTCTGGACAATGCTGTTCATAACTGGAATAATCCATCAATTCAGACAGCTGATTGAGCTTATTTTTATGGCTCCTCGCCCCGAGCATGTGCTGCCACCCCATAAAAGAATGCAGATACAGATACCACTGATCCAGCTGCTCTTGATTGACCCATTCATATAAATCGAAGCCATACCCCATCGTCCACCCCGGCAAAGGCCGAGTCGTGCTGCTATATAACGCTGCAATCTCTTGTCGGCGCGGCCATTCACACCCCATTTCCCAGGAGTTTGATGCCGACTCTCATCGCCCCAAGCCAGATATGGACGTGCCCCCCAGCAGCATGAACTTTCATAATTAACAGCTCAAGCGCTTCAAATGTACGCTGATCGGGGTTAGGATCTGCATCATCGATATGCTGCGATCTTTCCTGATTAAAATCAAACCAAACGACAAAAGACCATAGTATGCAACCCGTTAAATCCATGCCGACCAAAAAACAGTTCAATGTCTGCATCGATCTTATCAGGATTTTGGTAGTACCGGTCGGGATCAGCGTACATGACTATCTGAGGGACAAAGGTTTTATCTATCCCCTGCTTCATCCACTTATTACCTGAAGCTACGATAAAACCTGGAGTATTTGGATTCCGTTCGACCAGCACCCTTCCTCGTTTACCATCCAGATCAAAGTCTGAACTGGACGTTATGAAATCCCAGCGCCCAGGAGACGTACCAGTAAAACGAAATTTCCATTTTCCGTTACCCGAATAGTACATCCCAGTCCTTATCTGCGCACCACTGTCTCGATGAATAAATTCCACACTCGCATCCAGATCATACGGATTTGTATCGAATGTTAAATTATTCAGTGTCCATTCCAGATAAGGAGTCCACTCCGTCACGCTGCGCTCAGGAAATATAACTCTTTTCCTCAGCTTGAGTCCAGCGACCTCGAACAGTTAATATCTGTCCGGCAGCAACCCCTTTACGTTGGACAACGGTTCCATCCAGAAACCGCACATGAACATCGACAAACTCCTCCGTCGCAAGTCCAAAGTGCATTACAGGTTCATCCTGTGCCAGATACCCATGACTGCTATGGGCTTCACGGAAACCGATCAGCTTTTGATTTTCGCCGTTTGAAAATACAGTGACTATCGCGCCAAAGGCCCCTGCCTGGCCATTCGCAGCGACAAGACGGACTTTCAGCCAATTGTTATGATTTTGTAGATTTCGGAATAACAGATTCTCAGAATTCTTACATCCAACAGCAAAATCTACGGCACCATCATTTTCAAAATCGGCAAAAGCAATTCCTCGCGGGTCATTGCATCCGGATGCTTCAGCAAAATCAGAAGCTGAAAAATGACCCTCTCCATTATTAAGATAAATGCTTGAATCTCCGGCAAACACAAGATCTAGATCGGTGTCATTATCTAAATCGGCAAATCCCCCCATATAGCCGTCAGATTTTTTAAACGTTTGCTGTCTGACAAAATTACCCGCGTCATTGCGGTAGAGAATCCCGGAACCATCAGATGCCAGCAACAAATCCATATCACCATCATTGTCGATATCTGCACATGTGATTCCATCCTCGGCTTTGTCGTACATCCCTAGGCTTTGGGGTTCAATCGATTCAAAATGTCCCGCACCGTCATTGTTCAGGATGTTAAGATCACCACTCCTGTTTGCCGCCAGGATATCGACATCACCATCACCGTCATAGTCGCAATCGGTACCGCCCTGGCCGGCGGGAGCGCGGACAAGAACCTCATCGTCTAAAGCGGTAAAATGAAAATCTCCATCGTTTCGATAGACCTCATTCCTGTCACCATCGGGATCAGTCGTACCTAAATAGCCAGAAATTGAGAAGATATCAATATCTCCATCGCCATCCATATCAAAACACACGACCCCGCGCGTTTCCTGCGAGTCAGCTCTCTGAAAAACCCGTAGATCTGAAAAAATCTTCAAAATAGCCGAAACCATCATTTCTATAAATATTAATAGCAGCAGAGACATCTCCTGCCGGGTATGTCGCACCGTTGACTAAATCAAAATCACCATCATTATCCAAATCTGCAAAACATGACCCGTGCGAACCGCCATCGAAATCTGCAACCCCCGCCAACTCACCCAGCTCAATAAATCCCTCATCAGCCTTATTAAGATAAAACATGTCTTTCATCGGCTGGTTGTGATTCAATGGCAGGTAAAGATCAGCCAGACCATTTCCGTCAACATCGGCAAAAATAACCCCATGGCCACCCAGGCCGCTGTTACTGTCCAAAAGATGAGAAACATTCTCAAAATTCAGAGGGGATCTATCACAACCACTCATCAAAAACCATAGACAGAAGGCGATGATAAAAAAGAGTGCTCTTCTCTTATGAATCAACACACAGGACCGTCTATTGTTCATAAGCTTGCCCCGCACCTGAACTGGCCTGCTCTAGAAAGTCGATCATAGTCTGATAAAATGGTTCGAACATCGCCTTGTTATAGAATACCAACCGGGAACCGTAGAGGTTAACAACTCCACAATAATGACCGGTCCCAGCTAACGTTTTGTAAGTAACAGGGCCTTTAATTTCCCGGACAATATCGCTTAAAAAGCTCAAGTTGCATCGCCCTCAAATTCACCATCGATCAACATTATCGGCATGTGCCCACTCCCCGAAAGTGATCCATCAAGATATCTTTGAATATCCAACTGTCTTCGAATACGCATGTCAGCTTCGGGACTGATTGGAGCGGACAAGTCTCTGTCGGCAGAATAACGTACTCTCTCCCAGAGAGTTGAGGGAGCGGAGCTCAAATACCGGGGTGGACCAATCAGAACGAGAGCTTTGATTCGAGGGTCATCGAGAAAACCCGCAAGCGCCTGCCCGGCCCCCAGAGAATGAGCAATGACAACGATGTTATGAAAATCGACTCGCGGAGTGACGACAAGAGCATCGATCCAATTCTGTAAATCCTCTTGCGGATTCCAGGCATCGACCGCGAAAGGATCAATGGGATCGTCAGAATCACCAAAGCCGCGCGCATCAGGAGCCAGAACTGCCCATCCATCCTTCAGTAGTCGAGCCGTTAACAGCCTGATAAGACCAGCCTTGCGCCCCCAAGGAGCGCTGCCATGAAGCAATAAAACTGTCGGAGCAGAGTCCGACCCGGAAGGGAACCTCAGTTCGCCAGAAAGTGTAATTTCATCATGAGCGCCAGAAGCAACTCTGACGATATCTCCATCATCAGCCGAATACGTTGAGATATCGCGCCAATGCCAAGGTAGTCCCAGTTCTTTGACGAGATACAAACTCTCCCGCACCGGTTGAAATAACACACGCCTGAAAAGAACCTTGTCAAAATGATAGGCATACACTGCAAAAGACAAAAAAACCAGACACACACATCCCGCGGCCAGGAAAATTCTTCTATATCTGGACAAACGGAACACACTGCCACTCACATCAGGAGGATTTGAGTCTACGTATAACAGGTTTCAGCATTTCACAGCACTCGCTGCTCTCCCATAAGTTAGACCGCCTGAAAAGTAGATCTTCATCTTCAACAACCGATTCATTTTCAAGCAGTTCCATCAAATGTCGCTCTGTGGCGGGATCTGATTTTGCAGGCATCGACTTCAAGTCAAATATGCCACGCTCCCCAAGGCCGACGATTTCGCCCCGGAACGGCTCTGTCGCACCTGCAGCCTGAGGGTACATTTTTGACAATGTCTTCTGAGCGACCAGACGTGCTGTCGTAAATTTAACCCCCGAGACACTGTAAAAACCTTTCGGGCCACCATGATCAGAATGAGAAATAATCTCCTCACTCGTCGAGATCTGTACCGAATCATCATCCTCTGCCGGTAGCAGGCCAGACAAGACATGCTGAACATTGCCCTCATTCAAGTTCAATGACGGGATAGCAAGGTTCAGATCGGCGATAAAAGCACCTAACTGTTCATCTGACGGCTTGGGATTTTCGGGAGAACCGCTCCAGGTCGCATGTCCTGTCCCCGCCATGAGTTGCCCTTTCCAGGGGACAAGAAAATAGGTTCTCCCCCCGGGTTTCTTAGGGGCAACAGCAAGGGCGTGGTCAGAAAGAGCCGGCCTGTCAAAAAGTACGTTCCAAGCCAGAGAAGGCCTGAAAAGGTGTGGAATATCTTTGTGTATTTTTGCCGCGAACTGACGACACCAGGGTCCTGCTGCGTTCACGACGGCTTTCGCCTTAAACTCGTAGCTCCCAGCGCCGTTACAATCAAATGCTTTTATCCCGCCGACCCGGTCATCTGCCACGAGAACATCTGTCGCCTCTACATAGTTCAGAGCAGTCACACCCAGGTCAGAAGCCCAACGCAGCAGTTCAATGAGAAGCCGCTGTGAATCGGGCATCGAAACGTCGTACCAGACAGCCCCCCCTTTTAAACCCTTGGTATCAACGGCGGGGAAAATTTTCTCTGTCTCAGTTGAATCGATAACACAACCAGAGGGTAATTGCCGTTGTGCACAAATTCCAATATTTCGATTGCGTGACATGAAATCATTCATCAACAAAGCAGCGCGAAATATTGAAGGGCGCTTCGCCCCCTTGCCATACAGCGGCATGAGGCAGGGCAAAACCTGAACAAGCTCAGGAAAAGTCCTTAAAAACCAACTTCTTTCAGAAACCGATTCATTGAATCGTTTAAAATTAAACGACTGCAGATAGCGCAACCCCCCATGCAATATTCTCAGGCTGTTAAAGCTGGTCCTCCCTCCGAAATCCCCCTTTTCCACAAGAAGAGGACGTTTCCCCATTCTGGCGGCTTCCAGAGACAGACAGACGCCGTAGACCCCGCCACCGACAATGATAAGATCATATTCGAGACGACTTGCTTCTTCTGGATTGCGCTCAATTTTGCTCATCATATGAGTTCATTCTCTTTGTACCAATCGGCAGTTATTGCAAGCCCGTCACGCAAGCTATATTTCGGCCGGTACCCTAGAACAGTCTTAGCCTTCTCAATCGAAAAGGCACGGTCACTGTGAAAAAACTCGACCCGCCGGGGGTAGATCGGCGGACTGATCCCCAACGGTCGACAGACACGATCACAGATCTCAGCGGCCACCGAAACAGGATAGAAAGGTAAGGAAAGCTTCGGAGGCGTTTTACCTAAAACGTCAGCAATCGTAGCAACCAACTCACGAATCGTGGTGTACTCTTCCCCGCCGATCGTAAAGACCTCACCAAGCGCAGCATCGTGAGTCCCGCACAGCATGATACCATCGATCAGGTCATCGATATAGGTCATGTGATAAAGAACGTTCCCGGAACCGATCATGACAAAGCGTCCACGCTGAATCGGCCGAAACAGCTTTAGAAAACGGGTATCACCAGGACCATAAATACCGACCGGGCGAACAACGCTCCCAGGCAAACCGGCAGAAAAATACTCGCGCGCTAAAAGTTCCCCATCCAGCTTGGATTGCTGATAGTGATCGCCGGTGAAAACGATAATTTCTGCCGCCGGAGGATGCTCAATCGTCCCCTGAACCCCGACGGTTGAGCAATGCACAAATCGATCAACACCATGCTCTTTGCAGCGTCAAGCAGATGCCTTGTTCCTTCAACGTTCACCAGGCGAAATTCGTCATGACTGGAATGTTCCGTTCGATATGCGGCAGCGATATGATAAACGGTCCCTACCCCGGGGAAAGCGCTTCTGACAGCCTCTCTATCTTTCAAATCAACGGCAAGAACCTCCACCCCAAGATTTATATATGAATCGATGAGAGCTGCTTTTTTCTGAAAGCTTTTCGGCGAAACGTAAGCGACAACGCTTTCTCCGTTTTTAATAAGGCGTTCACACAGTTTTCCACCTGTAAAGCCTGTCACACCAGTGACCAGGGTTTTCGTCAAAGTTTTCCCTCCAACCAACGTTCACGCCAAGCTTGAAAAATCATGAGCGACCAGAGAATATGACTGTGATTCTCCTGCCCGGACAAATGTTCTCGCTTCAACCGCTCAACCGTATCAACCCTGAACAGTTCTTGAGAAGCAAGCGTCTTACTGGACAACAATCTTTCCATTAAGGGCCTGAGTTCATCTTTCAACCAGTTTTTAATCGGGATACTGAACCCCTCCTTCGACCTGTAGACACACTTCTCCGGGAGATATCTGCCGGCAACCTTTTTCAGTATCGACTTTGTTTCACCATTCTCTATTTTCAACCGCGCAGGAACCTTAAAGGCGAGCTCAACAACGTTTTATCAAGAAAAGGAACCCTCGCCTCCAGGGAGACCGCCATCGACATACGATCAACTTTAACGAGAATATTATCGACCAGGTAACTCTTAAAATCAACGTACAAACTTCGATTCAAAGCTTCTCGACAACCGGCTGCCTGAAACAGTTCATCGATATGATGTGATGCTCCTCTGTTCAACTTACTCAAAGCACATTCTGTAAACAGATCCTTTCGCCGGCTATCACCGGCAAAAATACGCCAGCGTGCATGAGACAGGCTCTCCGGTTGAGAAGCTCCCTCAACAAATCTCTTGGCCTTGTTGATCAGGCCCTTTTTTAGCAGCCCGCGGCTTTTATTCGATTCAAAACCGGCTCAATAACACCATGACGAACAAATCCCGGCACCTTATTATATTTTCGAGCGAGCTCATCAGCCAGATAGGATTCATATCCGGCAAAGAGTTCATCACCTCCATCGCCACTCAAGCAGACCTTAACGTGACCACGTGCAAGCTTTGAAACGAGATAGGTTGGGAAAATTGAAAAATCGCCAATCGGATCATCCATGAAATACATAAAAAATCGAAGGATTCGGCGATATTTGGAGTGATAACCTCCGTCTCATGACGCAGATTCAGATGTTTCGCGACTCGGTTCGACCAGTCAAGCTCACTGTAGGTTGGATCGTCAAAACCGATACTGAAGGTCTGGATATCACCCGACATGGCAGAGATCAGAGACGAATCAACACCACCGGAGAGAAAACTGCCCAAAGGGACATCACTGACAAGCTGCGCCTGCACACTCCTGCGTAACGCATTATCAATTTTCTCCTGCCACGCGCTATCGGATACAGAGCATTCTTCTTTTTCAACAGGGACATCCCAATATTTTTCGATCCGATATCCTTCCGGTTTATGCAGTTCAACCACTATTTGATGACCCGGTAACAGTTTGAAAATATCTTTAAAAGAGTCTCAGCCCCCGGGACATATTCCCAGGCGAGGAAGTCCGCAAGGCCCTCGAGATTCAAATCGCGTGGAACCGTTCCACTGGCAAGAAGAGCTTTAATCTCTGAACCCCAGACAAGCGTATCTGAACCGACATAATAAAAGAGCGGCTTGATGCCGATATGATCGCGAACGAGCAAAAGGCGGTCGTTCTCCATATCGTGCAACGCGATACCAAACATCCCGTTCAAATACTTAGGGAAATCATCGCCATACTCTTCATAAGCGTGAACGATGACTTCAGTGTCACTCTGTGTTGAGAACACATGGCCACAGGTTTCCAGATCGGCGCGAAGCTCTCTGTAGTTATATATTTCACCGTTAAAGACCGTTCTGACGGTTCCGGATTCATTGAACAGTGGCTGACTGCCCCCATCAAGGTCGATAATAGAGAGGCGACGCATCCCCAACCCTACGTTGCCACGGATATCCACACTCTCTTCATCAGGCCCGCGATGAATAATCGTGTCACACATCGCCCTGATCACCCGCTGACTGGGAGAGCGATCCTGATTCAGGTAAGCCAGCCCTACTATCCCGCACATAAATCGAGTGACTCCAACAAGGCTTTCATCTTCTGCTCATAAACAGATCGAGAATACTTTTGAGCATAGAGTGCTTCAGCGGCAACGACGACAGACTCAACGCGAGCTGATGATTCAAACGCTTCTATGAGCCTGCAGACATCGATTGCGGGTCGGGCTCGACAAGAATAGCAACGTCGTCGTTGAGAACCTGAGTGTGAGAATAGATATTGGTAGCAACCAGAGGGATTCCACTCGCCAACTGCTCATACACTTTAAGTGGTGTATTGGTACCGCGACTTCTCGGGGAAACAAGAACAGCAGCCTGTTTTGACAGAGCGCGGGCCATTTCGGGCGACACCATTCCTGTAAAATGTACTGTTTCATCAAGTCCCAGAGATGAGGCTCGATCCATATACTCCTGAATCTGCTCCCTCCTGCCACCGACGATGAGCAAACCGACTCCCGGGAGAGTTTTATTGAGTTGTCCAAAAGCATCGATCAGCAGATCGATCCCTTGGTAAGCCTCTAAAGTGCCAGCATATACAGCCGTGGGTTTTCCAGACAGAAAATCAAGAGCGGCTTGATAAGTACTGTCATCAAGATAAGAAGCCGAACTATCAGCCCCCTTAATCTTGACGGGATCAAAGATCGAGTTCTCAATCAGAAAGTGACAGCTCTTATCCTTCAGCAAAGAAAGAGCATACTCTTCGAGATCGGGGCAGATCGTTATAACCGCATCAGCCCTTCTTAAACTAAAATCCTCCAGCTTTTTGAAAATACCGATCAACATTCCAGAGCTTGAAAATTTAAAATTCTCAAGCTGCTGGGGAAGGCTTGAATGCATGTCATAAACCATCTTGAAACGAAAAATCGGCTTCAGAAATGCGCAGAAAAAAACCGACTCTTCATGCGCATGAACGAAGTCGTAACGATTTCGGACAAGCAACCAGAGTGTCCACAAAACAATAAAGACATCGAGGAACAACTTCAAAAACGAAGGGCCGATTTTTACTTTCCCGAAAAAAGGAAAGTCCGGTATGCGAACAATTCTCACTCCAGGGATATCGACATCCTGCCCCTGTCCATAGGTTAAAAGATCGATATCATAGCCCATGCCTGCAGTCACCAGAGTTCGGTAATAAACACTGAATGGTGTCCCTCGTGGTGAAAAAAACGGCTGTGGCGCAATGACGAGAATTTTCATGCCGCTCCCCTAAAAAGAAAATCGCTTTCGTATCTGCATAGCGATCTGGTAGTAAATGAAATTAAATAAGGTTTCCCTCCGGCCGAACGACCGGGGCTGCGAGTCCAATCCCAACAGCAGTTTCTGAAGAGAAGACTTCGGAGAGCCTGATCAAGCCTCCCCTCAAGGATAAAACCATAACTGGCAAGTCGATGCTGCTGCTTGACAAAGGGCAGAGGATCACTGCCGGGCAAGGTAAAAACACCATTCTCCCGAGCACGTGAAAACAGAGTCGGCGATGAAATCAGGGAAAGCCGATTCCCGTTATCTCCAAGAAAGACGCCATCAGAAGATTTCAAGCGCGAAATGTACTTATCGACAATCTCACCACGCCGCCCAATCCACTTTCCGAACCCCCAGGGCAGAACCGGTATGCCGCCGCACTCACGAACAGAAGCGACAGAACCTTCCAGAGAAGCTCCATCAGGAATTTCGGCAACAACCCCTAAAGCCAGAACCTCAAGCTTTTCAAGCGTAACAATCTGCCTTCCGGCGATGACAACAATTTCATCACCAGACCGGTTACGCAATCGGATCGAACAGTCTTCAGAAGTGGAAACAGTCTGCCACTCATCATTATCAAAAAAAGATCCTGCGTCGGAATGGAGACGAGCAAAAGTATCAACACCCCGGCTCTCCGTAAACAGAAGAACCAGGTCAACAGATTCATCCTGGGAGGGAGGTGAATACCTTTTAAAATTATTTAAAGCAAAATTTAAAAACTCAGTATTATGAAAACAATGATGATAATGGACATGTGAATCTACCATGACTGCCATGAGCTAAGCCTCCAAGCAAACATACTCCCATCAAGGACAATGCTCACAATCAAAACCTGTTCTGAGGAAAAACAACCATCTCACTCCTGAATCGTCTCGACGAGATAATCCTTTTGTTTACGCCCAAAGGTAAAAGCAATGATTTCTCCAAGCAAACCTATGCCGCAGATCGAACTGCCGGCAACCATAAGCAAAAGTCCGGCCATCAAAAGCGATGAATCACCCAAACCGACATTTGCCGTTATTCTTAACAGCACAGCGGCCAGCATCGAAATAAAACCAAAGCAGAAAAGAATCATCCCTCTTAAGCCGAAATAACGCAGCGGTTTGCGTACAAAGCGATAAACAAAGTGCATGCTGCACAAATCGACAAAACGAATGAGATAAGTTCTCAGTCCCAGAAAACCGACTTTCCCGCGCTCCTCGATATGGGCAACGGGAAGCTCAGATATTTTATACCCCTTACTCTGCGCCAGAAGAGGGAGATAGCGGTACAGATCTCCATAGAGAATAATCTCTGAAAAAACCCTTTTGCTCACGACTCGCAAGGCGCAACTTAAATCATGAACCTGAACCTTGGTCATAAAACGAACAAGCCAGTTGAACAACCACGATTGAATCTGGTTGATCAAAGGGTCGACCCGATTCTTTCTCCATGGGATTGCAAGATCAACCTCACCCGAGGCAACGGAGCGGATCAGCTTTTCCTGGTCGGGGTAATCAACCTGCTGATACGGTCCGCAGATATACAAAAAGTCGCCCCTGCACTCCTCCACAGTTGTTTGCAATCCGACACCCGAGTATATCCTACGTGAGAACTCAACCAGTTTTATATCCGGCGCATCGTAAGGCCATTCCTTCAAGCATTTCTTTGCAAAATGACCGGGGCCGTTAACCAGCAGAATCAGTTCGTGTGAATAGCCAAGGTTGGAGAAATACTCATGAACCTCTAGAAGAGTCGTGACAAAACCCGCCTCCTCAGACTCAAGCAGCATGACAATAGAGCAATCGAGTTCACTCGGGAAATCACTCATGCGTTGCCTCACGTTCAGATGCAGAGAAGACACCCCTCTTGACTGTCGCCGAAATCAGCCCGGTGTGACTAAGATCGGTCAGTGAGATGGCAAGTTCTCCAAGAACCCCAAGCGCCAACAGGATTAACCCACCCGACAATGAGATAACACTGCCCAGAGTAAAGAATATCGCCTTCCCCTCTGTCCAGCCTAGTCCTGCAGCCAAAAAGGCCAGGAGCAGCAGGAACAGGCTCAACAGAAAGAAAGGGATGCCGCAAAGGACAAAACCTTTAAGTGGCGTTGAAGAAAATCGAATCAGCAGATTAATCGCAAAAACGTCGGAAAAAACCTTAAATATACGGTCAAATCCGTATTTGGACAGACCAAACTGCCGCTCATGATGACTGACGGGGATTTCTGCGACGCTCGCACCTGTCATGCTCGCCATCGCAGGAAAAAAAACGGTGCATTTCACCATAACAGTGAAGATTGCGAATACAATCGGCACGGTAAGCCTTAAGCGAGCAACCATAATCGTGAAGACTGACTCCAGTCGTTAACGAAATGAGACCATTCGCGATTTTTGACGGAAACACACGGCTGAAATGATCCTTACGATACTTACGCCAACCGCTGACAATATCGTATCCTTCGTCAAGCTTTTCCAACAGTATGGGGATATCGGCAGGATCATTCTGTAAATCACCGTCAAGAGTCACGATAATCTCACCGCGGCTATGGTCAAAGCCGGCAACCATAGCGGCAGTCTGACCACAATTATTGCGCAGCTTGATGGCTCTCAACTGGGGGAAAGCGTTCAAGTGTTCAGAGACGACAGACCAGGTTGAATCGCTTGAACCATCATCAACGAGAATCAGTTCCCAAGGAAAAGTAAAGAACTACCGACTTCATGAACTCGCTGAATGAGAGGAGAAACCGATTCTTCTTCGTTGTATAAGGGATAACTATACTTAGGTACATGGTCACATCACCCTCTCACAAATGTTCATCGTTCAGTTCAAAACTTATAGACTTGGATTGTACCATCAATTGATACAAATTGTAGGTTCTCTGCATAGCGGCTGTTAAATTCAGCAGCATCTCTTGTCAGGTAGCTGCTATCCTGAGAAATCACCCAAACAGCGGCGCCGCTCGAAATCATCGAATCCAGTTCATCCAATGCGCTCACAATGAAAGCATTGCTCCATATGTCTTTTGTATCATCACAGGCCGCCAGGTTTTTGTACTCCATGCTCTTCCGATCGATATATCTATATGCCAAGGGAACGTTCAGGTAAAAATCCACAACCCCCAAAAATGAAACCACCTCATCGCCAACTGCGATATTCTCATTGATGTAACGTGCGGCCCCCTCGTAATCATATCGCTGGTAGTAAAATGATGCCATTTCAGGCGAATAGTTTAATCTAAAATTGTATTCCTCAGCTGAAACATTAAAAAAATGCTTGAAATTAAAGTCCTCACTCATAAACACAAAAGCGAGAGGCAATGAGAGCAAAACGATATAAGGGCGCGAAAACAAGACAGCAACTTTCACGACAAAAGACGCGATCAATATCAAAAAGAGCGGATAAAGAAAGAAGGTGTATCTCGCAGCAACATATCCTGTTTTCAGAGTGCCGACGATAACACACATCACCAAGACAACACTTAATATCAAGCGCACATTACCATCTTCTACCGACCTCCCCTTAACAGAAATCCATAGCAGAGCAACAAGACACAATGACAGAACGACAATCAGTTTTGGGTAAACAGTAAACCACGGCCAAAACACAAAATCGTAAATATTGGGAAACTCGAGCATCGCCTTGGCATTACTGAACAGGGCAACATCAGACAGCAGAAAAACATAAAGAAATGAAACGGCAGAACTCACGATAAGCGAACTGAAGAATGGCTCTTCATCCCTGAATGACTTTAAAGAAACTCTATAATTCTTCAGCAAGCCCATCAAGATTCCCAAAATCAAAACACATGTCCCGAAAGCGAACTGATTTATCAAAAACGACAAAAGGATGATTGTCATAAAAACGGAAGTCATCATTCCAGGTCGTTTTTTTCAAAAAAATATCAGCAATAGCTCTGACACACATGAGCAACGCAACAAAAAACAACACCCACTCGAGAACACTATCGTAAGACGAATAAAAAACCGTCGGCATAACCAACAGACCGCCACCATCAGAAGAAGCAACAGTATTGGAAGGCACACCAAGTCGACGGAAGTCTATAACAGTCGTCAGGATATTCAGAGCAAAGAGCGAAGTCAGAAAAAATGCGACTTTAAAATTGAGTTTCACCTTTCCAAGAGCGATGGGACATAGACAAATAACAGCTAAAAATATAGCCCCCTGGTAAACAAAAATTGAAACGAAGGCAAGGAACAACAATGCAAAGTAGGCACCGCGACGGGATTCTCGGCATGAGACCAGTAAAAATAGACCTGCCAGATAAACAAAGCCTGAAAAGGGGAATACATTCGGGCGAATCGCGCCATTTCAAGCTCAATAACTGAAAAGCTGAAAAACAAAGTAGCAATTGCAGCTGCCGCACTACCGCCCATGCGCTTGGCAATAAGGTAAACGGCAGGCGCAGTCGCACAGTTGGCCACAAAAGGAACAAGTCGAACGGCAAGCTCAGGGTCGTCAAGAAAATTCAAAAATGGAGCTGTCAGGTACTGTTGAAGAATCCCTCGGAAATAATATCCACCACAATCAAATTCCGGGAAACCATGAGAAAGAACCTGTCCACTAGCCTTAGCCATATAGTATTCATCAACCGCAAGAGACCACTGTCCCAGTCCGAAACCACGGTAAAACAAAACAGCCAAGCAAACACAGAAAAACAGTCCCAGTGGAATTTTTTCTTGTAATCTTTTCAAACCAACCTCACGTGTCTGTAAAGATTGACTTCGATCGTCAATGGCGGACACCACATATTAAGCGATTACTCACACTTTGAAATTCTTTCGATTATAGGCTGCGGAAACAAGAGAACCTAACCTCTTCGGCTTCAGTTTTTGGTTGTAGAAACCTTTTGCGATATCCCACATTGCTTTATGCATGGTCGCATATAGACGATGGTGCACGAGCTTCGTTTTTAAAATATCCCGGAAGCTATCAATCGGATGAGTAATCTTCCCATTTTTTAATGGTTTCCAGAAATAGAAGTACGCAGCCAAATTCTGATACTTTTTCGGGGTTATCCCACCCAAGGCCATATTGGGTCGTTCATGATTGTG